>Ga0315915_1008681_pt1 | contig 11799 bp, 7 predicted proteins | sample MpolbnodulesMG_FD_207738 | JGI IMG/M metagenome (GOLD analysis project Ga0315915, IMG submission 207738) | Medicago polymorpha root nodule microbial communities from Los Angeles, California, United States - branched nodules | ecosystem: Host-associated > Plants > Roots > Nodule | place: USA... | reverse complement strand
GCCCGGTCATTCCCGCAAAGATTGCATTAATATTAGACATCAGTAGCAATCTAGTCTTTATTTCATATTTATTGTATTTTGTATGTTTTTAATTTTATAAATATTATCACTAATATTATAAGTACTTTTTTATTAATGCCTAAATTATAAAAATAAATTATTTTAATATGTTTTTTTTAAAAGAATAGGTATTTAATTATTTTAAAAATTTTGAAAAGAAAAAAAAAAAATGTACCTCGCAAGTCCCACTTGCGGGACCTATAAAAATTTTAAAAAAAATTTTTAAACTACCTCGCAAGTCCCACTTGCGGGATATAATAAAGACAAACTTTTTAGGGTACCTCGCAAGTGCAAGTTGCGGGGTACCAGAGTGTAAGAAAAAGTAGGGTATTTCTGCAATTTTTTTTAAAAGTAGGGTAGTTTTGAAATTTTGGGAAAAAAGAAGGGCATATACAAAAAAATTTCTCAATAAAACGCCAAAGCAGTGTATAGATTGAATGTAAACACCATAGGTGAAGGAATTTATCCCTTGAAAATAACCACCTGGAATGATAATAAAGACACAAATGCTTAATTTAATTTTGTTGAAGTGAATAAAATACTAGTTATTAGTTGATTATGTATTGCTGACCGAAGAATGCCAAGAATAAAGAGTTGCAATGCAAATAAAGAGTTGCAATGCTCTAATTAATGCTTTACAAGTAGCTTGTGTTCTATGTTGCCTTCTCTTATAATCTTAAAAGTAAAATAAAAAAATACATATGGGAGATAATTACAGAACCAGAACCCACTGGTTCGTATCTTCGCTGCTTAAAATCTAAAAAAACTACCTCCGGAACATAGGTCTCAAAATGCTTTGGGATATATCTTTTGGATGAATAGAATAGGGATAAAAATGGTTAAAGTTAGCGGGCCTAAGAGAGATTGAGGGGTCTTAAAAAGAAACCTTCTAACACTTGTAATAAATAGAAAAGAATAAATTTAAATATTAAAACAAATGTAACAAATACGATATAAATATATATATGTATATTTATTTTTCTTTATCATTTACAAAGTGTAACAAACTAGATGATTATATTTATACTTATTTTTTCATTATCTCAATTATTCCATTAAATAACTTTTTCTATAATAAAGATTGTTGTTGGTGTCATTAAAAAAATTAGATTATATTTTTTCGTTATATTGTTAATGTCATTGAAATAGATAACCATGGTTAGTTTGCTTTGTTATAACTTGAAAGCAACAAACAATTATATTTTTAGTTTTAATCAAAATTAAAATTTCATAAAAAAAAAAGTATTTATAATTTTCAAACCTTAGCGCAATAAAAAGAGCGGAAAGACGGACACGTGAGTGCCAGTCTTTTCACTAGTGTATATAAAATTTGTTGCAGCAAATATAAACATTTAAAATTTGCAACGGGAGATGGTGCAAATATTGAACAGTGTTTTGCATATAAAATAAAAATTTAATTAATAGAAGCACTGCATTAATGTTGATATTTAGAAAGTAGTCATGAGTTTTCAAAATTTTATCATATCGATTTTCTCATATATATATATACAAATTTGTTTTCGTAGATATAAGTACATAAAATCTGCAACGAGTGTTGTGTAAATATTGAAAAGTGTTTTGCATATAAAATAAAAAGTTATTCAATAGAAACACTACATTAATTTTGATTTTGAAAATAATCATTAGTTTTTAAAATTTTATCATATTGACTTTCTAATATATGTATATAAAAATTTGTTTATGCACATATAAGTACATAAAATCTGCAATGGGTGCGGTGCAAGCATTGAACAATCTTTTTTGGTGATTTCCAAAATAATGGAATCACTTTAGAACCAAAAGTTGTAAATCTTCACCAAGAGTTGTAACTCTTCATGGGAACCATTCCTATACATTGGAACATTATTATTTATTGATAGATAATCAACCATGACATTGATTCAAGTGTATATGGTTATAACATTTGACAAAAGAGTGTTTAATGAACCATAACATTGATTCAAGTGTATATGATCATAACCTTTGTCAAATGGATGCTTAATGAACCATAGCATTGATTCAAGTCAAATGGGTGCTTTCTTTGGGCATTAGTTTAACAAGAACAACAACACACAATTTGGACAGAATTTTGTTACATTAACAACATAATTCTCCATCATTCTCTTACTCTAAATCATCCATCAATTCTCTAATCCATGAGTGAATTGCTGGAACCATAGATCTGTAAAATACCGTTAGGAGATACGCTTGGTGTGGTTGTGCGATACATGTCAAGGAACTCATAGTATTTTGAAGGGGATTCGCTGGTCATTCTTATTGCATCCAATATACATTTATTGGTTTGGGAAAATCGAACCTTAAGGTTAGTGTGGTAACCACATGCGCTTTGAGTTTTACATGCATAACCATTAAACTTTTTAGGTTTCAAGTGCAGCAGCCTCTTCCCAACAACCAAGATATAAAACAATCTTTGAAATTTATGTGCACACTTCATCATATTCATCTTCATCATCTTTTTGGTCAAGTTATTGCAGCAGACCCCCAACACAAGTTCCAACATCTTTTGCATATTTTTTTGATAAGGCAAGAGTCCAATGACATAAAAAAAAGGAGTAGAAGACAGTCCAACAGAGTTGGAATGACTTGCAAATTCCAGTCTATGTCAGGTGCTCATATATATTATTAAAAAAGGAAAAAATAAATACAAAAAAGAATTGGGGGACACAAACCTAACCCAGTCAATCCACACAAAATGTAGGTCAACCCAATCGGGTGATACAAAGAAATAAAAACAACACCGGTGAATGTCTAATTTGCGGTGTATGGACCAACCGTCAACACAAAATGGATCCAAGAACCAACAACTCCTTGCGACAACAACAATCATAATGTCTCTTTCGAGCCAAACAGTCCAGTATATGAACCGACCGCCAACACGGACCGATTCACGGACCAACTGCCCCTGCAACAACAAAGCACAACAAGCATTACAACCCTTTCGAGCACAACAAACTCTTACTGCAGTGACGAAACATCTGAACCACGTCAAGACGAATCAGCACAGCAGCACAACGAGTCTTATGATTCAACAGAAGCATGATGTTTCTCTGAAGGCAGCCACACTGTCTTTTTTAGAGCTCCGGTAGCATGAACCACCACCACCGCCTTTGAGACCAAATCCATATCAAAAGCCTAGATTTCGAACGAACCACCGTGAAGGAGAAACCAAAAGCAGGGCTCGTTTGTAGAAACCAAATCAGAACCTCGAAACACCACCGTGGGTGGCGGTGAAAACAAAGAAACCGACCCTGTACGGGTTTTGAGACCAACATAGAAGTGGTTTGGTGATGACGCAGCCGCGAGGCTGATCGCATCACCGGCAACCGCGGCTACATGGTAGAAGAAGAATTTGGATTATGGGGGTAAGGCTGAAGGGGGCGGCGGTGAAGGAAACCTATAGAGAGAGGTCAGAGGCTGAAGGGGGATGCAGTCAGAAAACCAAAAATCACGAGAATATGGAGTTGAAGGATTGAATTGAGTATGGTTGTTGAAAGAACATGAATAGTCATAGTATACAAAATTTTATCATATCAACTTATATATCTACATAAAAATTTGTTTTCGCATGTATAAGCAAATAAAATCAATAACTGGTGTGACTCAAATATTTAACAAATTTTTGTATATTCCTTCAAAAAAAACATTTTTTTTTTGTATATACAAGAGGAAAATATTCAGTAAAAATATTATATTAATACTCATAATTTTTATTTAATATTTATAATCATTCTACAATATTTAAAATCTAATTATTTTTTTATATAATTATCGTAATGTTTCGCGTTCGCACGGGTCTTTTACCAGTTCTTTCTTAATAATTAAAGACTCTTAGTCTTTACTAAATTGTTTACTTGATCTATAAAACAGATAGCTTATATTTATAAGACTAAAATGAGTACAAGATACCAAAACAGTTCTGCTTTTCTTCCTTCTGATTTTGTCATCAAATGAATATAATATGCTTTGTATTTATCCTTTTTCTAGTATCCGTATAATTTAGAGAGGTCGTGTACTTTGTTGGTATTAATCTTCCAGTTCTTAGTGAAAGAGATTTTGGTAATTCGAAGTTCGGCTTTAACCTGTTTAAAAGATAAATATGATAGTCCTCGTGAGTTTATCTCAATTGGTAGGGACAATGTATAATATATACAAGGTCCGAAGTTCAAATCCTAGCCACCAAAAAAAAGATAAACATGATAACGAGGAGCAACAAACGTGTACTAATTTTATTTAAAAAGACTACATACTAATGAACAACAACGTGCAACGGGACGAAAGGACAAGCACAAAAGTTATAAGGAAAATTTTGATTAATTATACTGCTAGCCAAGTACCGAACAAACTAGAGGTAACATAAATTTTAGAAATTTGCAAGGAATGAAACTTTTTTGACGAGTGTAAGTACAAAAGTTACAAGGAAATTTCAAAACTTAATATGAAGTAGAAAACTGCTCTTTACTCAACAGAAATTGCTCGCTTCCAACTGAACAGACAATTTTGCCCCTACGCATGTTAAATTACGCTACTGTTAACTTTGCGTGAGTTAAAACACGCAGCGTGAGTTAACTCACGCTAGTGTAAATTAAAAAAAATTCTAACGTGAGTTAACTCACGTTGCGTTTCTTTCACCATTCTACAGCTCGTGGACCATAAGAAAGCACCATATTCAAGCTTATGGTGGAAAGATCTTTGAACCCATTTATTTGTTCGCATCTTTTCAATTTGGCATATTGAAGCTTAACTCACGCAGCCGTAGAACTATGGTACTTTTTTTTTTCAATTTGTTCTGCATCTTTTCAATTTTGTTTCACATCTTTTCAATTTGTTCTGCATCGCATCTCTAATTGATATTTATGGAATTCGGATCGGTGCTTTCTTATGGTCCACAAGCCATAGAACTATGGTGAAAGAAAAGCAACATGAGTTAACTCACGTTGGAGTCCAGTGTAATTTTTCAACGTGACTTAAGTCATACAGCGTGAGTTAAGTCACGCAGCATAAGTTAACGCAAGGGCATTTTGGTCTTTTCAGTTAGGAACGAGCAAAAATTGTTGGGTAAATAGCAGGATTCTATGAAGTATGCTGTAATGCAATTGCTAATGGGCTTACTGGTGTTACAGTCCTAGGACAATTGCTTGTTAGACACTTCATAATTGCTCACTTTACTGAAAATAGCCGTTCGGGAGTTTCAATCCGATCAGATTTTACAAATAAAAATAGCTGATTGGGAGTTACACACCGATTAAGAGCAAATTTGATGTGCCTAAAGAGCAATTGTCCTGTCGTAGAAGCTACTTTCCAGTTTGGCCGGCTTGACTAGTCTGCCCAGACCGGACAGGCCCGCAATACAATAAGAATCATATTTATAATAAGAGTAATAAGAATAAGAATAATATATAAATATTAATAACGACATCAATATCAGTAATTGTTCTGGAATCTAACAAAATCAACAAGAATCATAATATTATGACAATGATAAATTAAAACTGATAGAAAACTACTCTCCTCCTCATAACTATAACAATTTGTTTCTCACTTGGGACCAGCCTCAGAAGCTTTGTCTGAAGTTTTCACTTCAGCTGAGTTGTTAATCTCATCCCACGCTTCAATCCAAGTGACCATGGCATCAGCTAGTTTGACGAAATAGGGATCAATAGTTCCAAGTTTCTCCTTGACTTGCTTGGATAGTTCAATGTAGCATTTCTGAACAGAGGTGCAATCTTTTGAAAGGGTTGCAGCTTGGAAAAATGGAATGATCTCTTCTTGCCAGAAGATACCTTTGTACTCCTTTTTCAGATTCACAAACGGGTTACTTGCTTTGCTGTGCCATATGTATGGGAGTCCAGTCTTCACTCCAAGTCCCAAATGGTCACAGATAACCTGTCAATTCATCAATGAGTTGTCGAACATGTTAGGTTCGGGGAAGTAGTGATTAAAAAATGCAACTAGCTACTAGTTAGGTGGATAATGCATTAATCTATAGAATTTTATAATCATTCACTAACAGAAAAAACAAAAGCATTATTCTAGGTGGAAGATGTTTGGAAGCAGTAAAGAAGGGTCATTTTTTATTTCACAGAAAAATAATCCCAAGGAATTTGAAATTAAAGAATGAAGAATAATGCATAAGAAATTAAGAGTAAAGTAAAAAACCCAATGTGGTAAAACATATTATGTTTTTGAATAAACAAAGCAGATAAACAAAAAGACAGTACTATAATCATTAGTTAAGAATATATCAACTAAAACTGAATACAAAAGATAACGCAAAAGCCAAAGTAATCACGTGAGTAATTGTAATAGAAACAGCAATTTGGTAGACTATATATTTAAGGGTTGTTAACAGGAAAAGAGACATGATTTATATACCTTTATGCACCAGCCAGCCCACATATCATCGTAACGTCCAATAGGCTGACCATCACCCATGAGTCCGAAGTACATTGCAGGTCCAATCAGCTCACGGTCGAAGGCCAGATTCATACCGCACATGGGGAACAGCGATCCCTTAGGAATGGTCATAACAGCATCAACGAACCTGAAAAATATACTAAATGGCTGAGCAAATGTCCATAAACAAAAGCAAATGTATAACGAATTGACCACAATGAAGAAGCTAATTACACACCTAGTGTTCCTCTCATGGGGCTTGACAAGCTGTGTTGGAGCATCATAATCAGGTATGTTGAGCCAAAGACCGTGAGAAACGGCAGTGGGGACACCTTCACGAAGACTGAAAGGGTATCCACGGACAAAATCGGCACCGTCTCTGTATGGATCATAAAGGGTGTTGAAGAAAAATGGAGTGGATGGACTGAGGAGATTCTTAATGTGCTGCTCAAGTGCATTGATCTCATGGCCAGTTGGGTCTTTAGCAACCTGCACATTGAAATATAAAACATTGAGAAAATCATATATTTTCATATGAAACACAGTACATTCCGTGAAATTAAGAACAAAATGCTGTTATTAGCATAGCATCAGATATCGAAGAACCAGCTTACACAGATAACAAATCAGACGCAACAATGGGGAATTCAAACAATAAGACAAGAAATTTCACTTTCGATTTAATTCGAAATCATTCTGTCCACAAAAAGCCTCCAAAAGCAAAAGGAAATCATTCTGTCTAAAATATATGTTCACATTATTTGCCTCAATCATTCCAGAAATATAATGAAAAACAAGATCCATATAAATGTTAACAATTTGAATAGATCCAGATGTGTTTGAAATCATTAGAATGTGTCAAATCTGAATCAATTCCTTTTGGAAATCAATTCTCAATGTTTGAAAACCACGTGTAAAATCCTATTCTCCACCTTGAACAGGAATCAAGGCATTTGATTCAAACAATCAAAACTAAAATCGAATCAAATCCAACAAAACTATAGAGTATTTCAAAATGCTCAACAATTTCCAAAGTCAAACTAATTCTCCAATTTAAAAAAAAAATCAAACAAATTCAAGCAAAAAATAAAACCTAATCATGAAGTTCCAAACAAACAAACAAAATTCAAAAACCAAATCAAGCTATAGAAACTAGCTCAAATTCAACTATCTTCTTATCAAAAACCCAGATCTAGCTCAAATTCAAAAACCCCTAAAACCCTTCAAAACAAGTCAAATCTTCAAAACAAAATCCACAATTAAGTCAATTCAATTTCAAATCACAGCCCATAAAACAAAAAATCACAAATCAATAAAATTAAAGTCAAAGCTACAAACTTTCCGATCCAAAAACAAAAATCAACAAAAGGGTAATTCAAACAAACTTACAAAGCAATCATCATCAATGGTATAAATATACTTCTTCTTAGAAACCATATAACCAAAGCAACGACAAGCAGAATCCTTAAAGGAGATACAAGAAGCTTTAGGACCCAAGATCCTATTGATATCATTACGATTGTAAAGCTCGTAATCGAAACCTTGAGGAACTTTGATGACTTTTGAAGGGTCACCATCTTGAACAATGATGAGATGATATTGTTCGAAAAAGGGTCTCCACATCTCGAGGAAATCGAGGTTTCGGATGGTTGGGATAACGATGTCGAGTTCATCTTTGAGAAGTGGGGTTGGTTTGGATGAAGAAGCCATTGTTGATGTTGATGAGAGTGTTTTTGTGTTGTGTTTGGGTTTGTGAAGGTTTAACGTTGTTGGTATATATAGAAAGATTAGGGTACTTGATTTGAGAATGAGAAAAGTAACAAATAAGCGTTGGACTTTGCGTGCTTTCCCGTTTCAAACGGGTTGTGTTTACTCTAGCAGAGTAAACACGCTTATTAAACAGGTCGGTCGGTTTAATTAGATTTTTTTCACTCAATTAATTCTTAATGTGTTGGTGACGGTGTATATAATGTGAGACACAACTTTTTAAATTTAAAGTTTGTATTGGATTAATCTTTTTAATGTGGTCACAGTTAAGAAGTAAGTATAGTTTGATTAAGAATTATTCTGATCAGTTTTAAGTGGTGTTTGTCATTTCATTTATGTATCATGAGGTCTTTTAAGTTTAATGTTTGTACTGGATTAATCATTTTAATTTCTTAGTTTAAAATTGGTTTTTAGTTTTTTTTTTAAAATAAGCTAAATTAGTTCACCAAAATTGATACTAGAAGAATCGAACCTGGAACAGGAGGAACACACTTCAATGTTTTAAGGATTATTTTTTAATGTATATAGTATCGGGTATTTAATTATAGAAAACATTCATTCACATGTACTTCAAAAAAAGAAGAAAATCTTCATTCCTTTTTTTCTGTCATATATATCAAATGAGATAAGTTCACGAGGATTCATTTGTTATGTTTTGTCTAAAATATTTTAGCTCCTGTATATATTATATATTGTCGGTTATCGAATAAGTTTTTTTTTTTTTTTTAGGAAAGTTATCAAATAAGTTAGTTCACGAAGATTAGTTGCTGTTTTTTTGGAGTAGAAATTTGTTTTTTAACCCGAAAGGATAGCCATATCGTTGTCAAATGTTATTTTTTGACTGGGATGTGGTTGTCAAAGATTAGCGCCATATAATGAGCTTGAAATTGTTTTTTTCAAAATCATTTTGCTATCCGTAAAAAAACAAAATATTTTCTCTATGAACACTTTCTACGAAAAGGGAAAATATTATTGTCTCGTACGATTCTCCAATTAATTACCTACATATATTATGTTTTTATTTTGTTCAAGAAATGATAACGTAAGTGGAAGAGAGAAAATGGTAACAAATACATAAAAATAAGAGGAAAAGAAACATCAACACTCATAGTAAATGCCCTTCAAAAGAAACTAATCACGTTTTAGTCTTTTTTAGAATAAATCGTTTTTAATCATTATCCAATATATATACGTCAGAAGTATTTAATTATTCTGACTTTTTATATATTTAGTAGAAGAAAAAATAATAAAATAAATTTGGAAAGTAAAATATCCACCTACATAAAATTGAAATTAATTGATAAACTTAATGAAGGAGAACACTGAACACATGAAGAAAGTGACTGATATTAAGTACATGTAACGTGAAGAGAATATAAGATATTAATTGGTATTCATGATTGAATGGGGAAATGGCCCACATGAGTAACGACCGTCTACTCACGATTAATTGATAGTGGAAAAGCAGGCAAAGTTAAAATATTGCATTGCATGTGTTTGTTCATGTTTGTGAGTGGTGAAATGCTGGATATCTGTAAAGTCTTGCCAGGTAATGCCAGGGTAGATTATGGAATAAACAAACAAAGAGTTTTCAAATTTTTCCTTTTTTGTGTTTTGGATCTTAGAATAACCATCATCACTCAAGAATATGCTTTTAACGTAATGTTGAAAACATGAGGTATGAATATCTCACATTGGCATGACATATGTTTTTTTGTTCACAAGCACATCCCTTGTGATATGTGTAAAAATGCGTGAGGTGTGTGACATATTCATTTAAATGATAAGTTTGCCTTGTTTTTTCAAAAGTTATAGTTTAACTTTATAAAAAATTGTTTTTTTAAGGTAGAATTAAAAGAGTTATTTCATCATTACGATTCAACGACATCTCCATTAGGTTGACACCCTATTAAACCATGAAACTTTTTTTTTTAAGAAAAAAGTTTATAGCATTTCATTACTTAAAATGTGTTCATTACAATATGATACATTTCTATCAAAATATGGAAAATTACTTAAAATTTGTTCAATACAATATGATATTTCTATCAAAATCTCAAAGATAGTTGCGAGTGTGTCCGCCTTAGCTAATATATGGGATGCCTCATTTGCTTGTCTCCTCACAAACTCAACACTAGAATTGACATAATCATCCCAAACTCTATAACATTATGATGTGCAGATAAAAAATTATCTACCACTTTTTTGGCATCAAGCTAAAAATCAATAGGTCTCAAGTGTAGTTGATGTACCCATTCTAAAGTTGATAATAATCCAAGAGATTCGCCAACATGTACCTTACAGACTTGAGTAAACCATTTAGTTTTTGCCAAAACAAAAGTGTATGTATCACCCCCTTTACAAACTTATATTCCCGCTTTATTGCACTTAAATCTTCCTTCAATTGGTTTGAACCAGGAATCTTTTGATGCACTTCTAACAACAACAACGACGACGACGATAATGAAAATTAAAATGATAATGATAATAGCATGATAAAAAAATAAGAAGAAGAAGAAGTGGATGGGGACATAAATTCACTTCATCTTAGAAATGGTGGTTAGGCCTAACAAAACCCCACAAAATCGGCTTGTGAGGTGAGGATTGTCCTCACTTATAAACATATTGTCAGGCCATCTCATATCTGATGTGGGGCTCTTAACACACACCCTCACGACCAGCACTATTGGGCTTAGTTCGTGGACATAAATGGTGGGTGGTCCGATAGCGAAAACCTGATAGCAGATGGCCTCATGGATCTTGAAGAGGCTCTGAGGCCCAACCATGATAATGATAATAGCAGTTCAATATTATCTTATACCTTTACATGGTATAAGATAATAGTCACTCCATTTCCAGTAGATTTTCCCTTAAGAACATAGGAACGCCACAATACTTCTTTGGCATTGAACTCATCCCAACTACACAAGGGTTTGTTTTTATCTCAACATAGATTCATCCGTGAAATCCTTGAGAAGTTTGACATGGTTGGCGCCAAACCAGCACCCATACCTCTGTCTCCTACAGCCACACTCACTCTAAATGATAGAACTCCTACCACATATTCTACTCATTACAGGAAAATAATAGGAGTACTGCAATATGTTAATCTCACAAGGCCTCATCTATCATTTGCCATCAACAAGCTTTCTCAATTCATGCACAAACCTACTGTTGAGGCAAAATCCCAAATTAATTTTAAAGATAATAAACTTTAATGATTAAGGATTGAATGGACTTTGATTAATTCTTTGGTATTTAACTTGTGCTCTTGAGTGTTTTACTAAGACAGGAACAGGTTTAAAATCATACTAAGATATAAGAAATCAAAGGACATTGAATTCATGAACTAACTCTGAAGATCAGAAAGTTAGTTCAGAATGTTGATCAGTGAGTTGATCAGAACGTTCTGATGGTGGTACAGAAGGGTGCTCATAAGCAAACCCAGAATCATCAAGAACATGAAGAACATGCAAGTACACATGACATGAATAAAAGGTCCAGTAAAGTACATCTGCATGGTTCTATCAACAATAAAGGCATGGACAAGGAACTATG
>Ga0315915_1008680_pt1 | contig 11800 bp, 6 predicted proteins | sample MpolbnodulesMG_FD_207738 | JGI IMG/M metagenome (GOLD analysis project Ga0315915, IMG submission 207738) | Medicago polymorpha root nodule microbial communities from Los Angeles, California, United States - branched nodules | ecosystem: Host-associated > Plants > Roots > Nodule | place: USA... | reverse complement strand
ATTAGGTAGAACTCACTGAGACATTATGTCTCATCCCAATCCTTATTTGTTTCAGATCAGCAGGTTGGTTTAACGGGATTTAGCAAGCTTGAAGCCAGATGGATATTCAACAAGTGCTCGTTCGTACCCGTTGCAGGATGTTGTGGACTTTAAGGATGTATTTTCTATGTTTTGGATGAGTAACATTGTATTGTCTGATTGTACAAACACGTATTGTTGTATAAAATATTCATTCGAAGAATTTATGTTGTAAATTTTTAATGTATCTAGTATCAAGTTAATGCACATTCTAAACTTTCTAGATACGTTTAGTCACTCCCATCAATTTTAAAAAACAAAAAATTTTGCAGGGACCAAAAACAAATTTTTTTTTTACAGGGACCAAAACTAAAACGAGGCATATTTGCAGGGACTAAGACCATATTTTAGCCTATTTTTTATTACTGGAAGCTTTAGAGTTTGGTGATTCATGCAGCAATACTAACATTGAAAACACTCCAACTAGCAAAAGCGGTGTGAAAGGGTCATCTGCCAGTGTAGATTTAGATGATGTTGTTGTTGTTGAAGTTGGAGAAACATCTGCCACTGAACCATATAAGTTGGTTCGTGTTAAAGTTGAGCCTAAAGAGTAAAATTTTAGTTTCAGTGAAGATGTGAAGCACTATTCAGTGTTTTTTTATTTGGTTCAGACTTTTTATTTACTATTTTTCAAAAATATGAATGTTATCTTGATATGATTAATCTGGATCCATATTTTTTTTAAGTGCGTGGATCCATTTTAATGATACGAAGCATATGATTACTATCTTTTACTTTGGTATAATTTATTTTTCTTGACAAGTATTATGGACATGCGAAATGGTATCTCTTAAGTCAGTAGACCCGTGCACGGATGATGGTCTAGTAGTTATAAATTCAAACAACATAAGTAGTTAATAAGTGGATATGGTTTGGTTGGCCAAAATATCCGACCATACACACACCCCTACAATTTATTATAAAAACAACTTAAAATCAACTTATTACATACATCTAACTTACATAATTAATAATCTAATATCATAAGAGAAATGACAAAGTCTCTTAATTTATTTATTTCTTTTTATACATTTACTAGTTTGCTTGTGTGCCAAAATGGCAGTTCAACCCTTGAACACGTTGTTACTTTGCTAAGTATGTCGTTATCTTATCCCTACCATCTAAAATAAAATCGGATTGTTTATATTACAATGCCTCGCTCGCGAAGATCGTGGATGAATAAAATATTCAATATATACAACGTTCTCTTTTCTCTTTTTGGAAAAAAAATCTACTACTTACGTCTTTATATATAAGTGTCAATTGTTACATACTACCGTAAAGTTATATCCACTTATCTTCAAATGGCTACCTCTCTTAGGTTCTTCTTTCTCTTCACTCTCACTCTCATATTTGCTCAATCTTTCACTACCAATGGATTGTTCTCCGAACAGTCCAACATAATGTTACCAACAAATAAACAAAGCACTGAAAAATTAACCCACTTGCACTTTTTTTACCATGACATCTTAGAAGGTAAAAATCCAACGGTTGTACAAATTATAGATCCATCAACTAGTTCACCAAGTGGATTTGGAACAACATTCATGATGGACAATCTCTTAACTGAAGAACAAGAGCTAACATCAAAACCTGTTGGTAGAGCTCAAGGGATGTTTGGTTTGGCATCTTTGCATGATCGTGGAATGTTTATGTTAATTAATCTTGCTTTCACTGAAGGTGATTTTGCTGGTAGTACTCTTAGTATGCTTGGAAGAAATCCTGTTCAAGACACGGTTAGAGAACTGCCTATTGTTGGTGGCACGGGAGTGTTTAGGTTTGCTAGAGGATATGCTACTGCCAAGAGTCTTTGGGATATTTCAACATCGGAGCATTTTGTTGTTGAGTATGATGTCACTGTTTCTCATCCATAGAAATCTTGCAAGTTCTTGTTTTTGGATTGTTATTAATATATGTTGTCGATAGACTTCATGAGTTTATCGGATAAATAATTGTGTATCCTTCACATTTTGAGCAATGAAGTAGTTGTCATGAATTTTTATAAATCAAAATTTCTAGATTGAAAAATCTTATGATAATGTGAAATTAAATATCCATGTAAGTACTCTAGCTATTTTATATAAGGGCCGTTGTTTAGGGTGCAAACAGCTCGAGCTAGGCGTCCAAAGTTTTGGAGCCTAAATTTTCTTTTTTAGTGGTGGCCGGGGTGCGAACTCCGGACCTTGCATATATTATGCATTGTCCTTACCAACTGATTTAAGCTCACAAAAATTCTATTAATGCGCATAGGTTATAAGTTCCACATATGCGGCCTAGCGGTTGTTTTTGGTGTTGGAACTACCATCAATTGTATTTCACCATAGATCATGTAAAGTACAATTTTTTTTTTATCAAGTAGTTTATTGGCTGAAGTTCACACATTTTTTTAATGTGGATAAGTAAAGTGTATCAGGTTCGAATCTCGGCCTCTACATATATTATCTAATGTTCCTACCAAATGCGTTAAGCTCACAAGGACAAGTACAATTTTTGTTAAAATGTTTGGAGCTCGATAACGAATTTTGGATATTTAAAAATATTAGAAGTTCAAAACAAAGAAATTGGATAAAAATTGAAGAATTTGGTAGGAAATGAAGAGAGAAAAATTTAGGATTTTTTATCTGTAGTTAATTTGATATTTTAAATTGTAAATTTTAGGTGAAATAATATTTAAAGCAATTGAACTTTCTAATGGATTATGAGAATTTGTGTTTAAAAAAAAAAGATAAGGTATGGATGTACTTAATTGAGACATATAATATTTAGAGTTTGTTCACATATCCATCCTTCATGTTTTTAGTGATGTTGAATATGTGTTTATATTTAATACCAATTTGAATGGATGAATATGTTTTTTATTTATCAAACAAAATAAAAAATTAATAAACTAACTTTTATTGGGGACAAAAACCATTAAGAATTCTAGATAGACCAAAATTACAATTAACGCAAACTTAAGGATCAAAATTTCAGTTATGCTTTGTGTCATCTTTAAAGTTAGAACTAAGCCTTTTATCTTTGGACTATTCCTTTTAAGCTTCAAAATTGCTCTTCCGCATCCTAAAATTATCTTAATATTTCCAAGGGTTACTATGTCTTTACCCCTGTAATTTGGGTGAGTTTCGATTTACCCCCTTGTAAAAAAAAAGAATTTAGATTTCAACCTTGTAATTTGAATATTCTTTCGAAATAAACCCTGTAATTTGAAGATTCCTTCATTTTAGACCCTGAGCCCAACTGATTGTACAAACATGTGATAATGTAGCACGCTGAGTCAACATTTTTGGATGATGTGGGGCGCCGACTGTATAATTAATTTTGTTTTTTATTTTTTATTTTCATTTATATTAATTTAAAAATAAAAAAAACTGAAAATTAATTTTAAAAATAGAAAAAATTCAGATTATTTTTTATTTTTTGAAATTAGAAAAATCAGACAAAAAATTCAGATTTATTTTCAAAAAAAAAATCTGAAATTAAGATTTTGAAAATAATTTTTTTTTTCTTCAGATTATATAATTTTCAAAATTTTATTTCACATTTTAATCTGAATTATAAAAAAATTATATTCAGATTAGAAAAATTTTAAAAAACTTTTTTATTTCGAAAAAAATCTGAACTTTTTTTTAATTTCAAATTTGTTTTTTTATTTTAAAAATTAAATTCCAGAATTTTTAATTTATTTTTTAGGAAATTCGGTTTTTTTTCGAAAATATATTGTTTTTTACTATTTTTTATTTTCGAAAATTAATTTTCCGATTTTTAAATTATTTTTTATTTTTAAATTAATATAATTTCATTTATATTATTTTTTTATTTTAAAAAATTGATTATATAGTCAGCGTGCCACATAATCAGATATGCACAGTCAGCGCGCCACTTAGCATGTCATGTCAACATTTTGTCCAGTCAGATGGCCTCAGGGTCTATAACGAAAGAATCTTAAATTACAGGGTTGGAATCTAAACTTTTTTTTTACAGGGGGTAAAGACATATTAACCCTACTTCCAATAATAGTTAACTTATGTTCACTAACATAGTAATTAAGGGATAACGAACGACAGTTAAATGTTGTTGGAGTATTTAAGTTATTTTAAGGTGCAAGAGAGCAATTTTTAAAGTTTAAAAGATCAATTTTCTTATCTTTGGTTTGCATAGTGACATTTGGGTCATGGAGTTCGCATGTTGGTCTCAAATCTCTAAAGCTTCTTTTAGTTAGGTTGATAAAATTCGACAAAATAAAAGGGTTGTTTTAAGTGGTCGTGTTGGTGGTTGAAGTTGGATGCAGTTTTGACTACTAGTTGTTGAAGTGGTGGTTGGAGGTGTTTGAAGTGGTTGTAAAGAGCAGAAGTGGTGATTGGAAGTGGTCAGAGTGATAGTTAGTAGTTGTTAGAACGATGGTTGGAGTACTAGTTGGGTACCACTGGTCGTGGTGCGTTTACGTTAAAACAAACACAAAAAGACCCTTGAATCAACGAAAATGAACTATTCAGACCAACATATGTTTCATCGATTTTGTTTGTTTTGTATTTTGTAAAAAAAATATCTAAACCAAATAAATTTGTCTATTTTTTTTATTGGTTCAACTTTCTCTTTCAAAAAAATAAATCAAATAAATTCATTACTCACTCTCTTCTTTTTCAATTGTCTATTTTTCAGATTTTTTTTTCATTGTAGAAATGATTATCAAAGTTTAATACAACATTAATTATTGGTTTGTCAATAAAAATCTTAGTTTTATTTTGGGTTACCATGATATTTGGTATGAAGTTTTCAACGCCGCTTATCAGTGACTAATCTCCGTTGAAAAACTTGTGGGACACACATGGTGAGTTCTCCATTTCCAACCGGATTTTTTTCCAATCAAAATCTTAGTTATTTATCGTACAAATATAAATAAATGAAATGAGATAATAAATACTTAAGATTTTTTTTTTCTTTCTAATAATATGTAGGAGTATTATAAGTATTAATGAAAAGACGGACACTATTTAACCCTGTTTTTCCCTAAAAAAACCTGTTTTTTTCTTCATCAATTCATCTTTAATTTCCTTTTTGTGATTTTTTTTTGTTGCTTTTTATGCATATTAAGACCATCAATAAATGTTATTACTTATGATACAATTTTTTTAATTAAGTGCCCAAATTTATTTATGAAAAATAAAAATAAAAGTTCGTGGACATAAATCTAACTCATTAGAATGAAATAGACAATAAAAATAAAAATAAAAAAGATCATCGCATAAGGATGTCCTTCTGATATTCTTGAATATAATCATTTTATGTCACTACATCAGTCCTTAAACCAACAATGCACAACAATGCACATATTAGGAAATGTATTCCCTTATTGATTCTTTTTTTTTTTTTTTTAAGAAGGCAGAATGAAATTAATAATCACCAAGAACGGTTCATCTTGTACAAGGTGTGCTAAGAGACTAGCTCCTCAAAAGAAATACAAACAGTATATGTTGCCAAATAAAACACAGCTACAAAAAAGCATAAAACTACTCCATAACACCCATACAAGTTAAAGCGTGCCGCCACCGGTCATTGTAACTGAAAGCTGAAGCCAAGAAAAAGAAATAAACTTTACATTTTCTAATACTTGTATCAAATCCCATGCTTTGTTGTTAAAAATTATGTTGTTTCTTTCCTTCCAAACTATCCACACACAAGCACGCCAGATAACTTTGAAGAAAGAATGTGTAACTCTCGGTAACCCCGCCATATGGCCAAATTGATGAAAATGATCACGACTAGCATTTGGAGAAATGAAAGAGACACCGAGCCATTGGTAAACCCGATGCCAAACAGTTCCAAATATGTCGCAACTGAAGAAAAGATGATTCGTCGTCTTCGGACAACCGCAACCACCTATGCAATAAATGTCTTCATGATGAATGGCTCTCCTACGGATAAGATTGTCTTTGGTAGGAAGTATGTTACGGAAATGCCGCCACAAAGATTGATACCTTTAGCGGAGCGTGCTTCAGCCACACTACATTGAAGAGACCGCGCTCCAGAGATGTGTCAGCTCGCGTGAGATACTGATAAGTCCCCTTAACTGAGTAACCAATAATAGGATCCAAAACCCACCGCCACCTGTCATGAACATGATCCTGCAAAACAATATTACACGGCAAGGTCGAACACTCTGTAACTAACTCCTCTTCCCACGCCAAAAGACGCCTCCGCCACTCCCATGCATCGCCTCCAACCACCCATCCTCTACCAGTCATCTCACTCACTGTCACCCTTTTGTTTTCAGCCAAATTGAATAAGCGGGAAAAACGCATATGTAAGGGTACGCCCCCCACCCAATTGTCCAGCCAAAAATAAGTGGTACTCCCTCCACCAACCACTCTACGGACATTCTTCTCAAACCAGCCCCCTCCCCAAACCAACACCACTACGAATATCGGACAACATCCTCCACCACACCGAACTATCACTCCTCCCTTCCTTCAACCACCCTCCCTCCTCCCCGTACCTAGCCTTTAAGACTCGATACCATAACCCTTCCTTATCCACTAACATACGCCATCACCACTTCCCTAATAAAGCAACATTAAATTCCCTCAACCTCCGCACACCTAACCCACCCTCCTCCTTCGGTAAACAAACAGAATGCCAGTCAACCCAAGCAGTTTTTCTTAAATCCCCCCACCCCCCCCCCTCCCAAAAAAAAAAAAAATTAAATAAAGATTCTATGGAAGAAATTACACCTGTGGGGGCCTTGAAGAAGGAAATAAAATAAACCGGAACAGATGACATGACAAATTTTAGAAGAATCAAACGACCACCAAACGAGAGAAATTTTCTTTTCCAGTTCGACAATATTGAAATGATACAGGTTAAAATCGGTTTCCAAAAGTCTAGCTTCCGCGGATCCCTGCCTATAGGCAGCCCCAAGTACACAAATGGAAAGGCACCAACTCGACAATGTAAGACCCTAGTAACCTTAGACAACCAAGAATCTGAAACGTAGACTCCTGTAAGCATGCTTTTTTGAAAATTTACCTTCAACCTAGACAATTGTTCTAAAATTAGCAATACAGCTCGTATAGAGCGCACGTTCAACCAACTATTTTGTCCAATAATTAGCGTATCATCAGCAAATTGAAGATGTGACAGACTCATAATGTTTTCACGCCCCACATCATAACCAAGGAACAACCCCGCCTCCATCAACGATTTCAGATTTGCAGCATGTAGCTATTTCAGATTTTGTACATGAACCGACTCCTTTATTGACACTTGTCAATAACTTTAACCGACACAAAATTTTAACCTAACTAGTGACAATGGAATCTTACACTCCTTCACACCTGGCATCCATTTTGACATGCCATAAACCCGTCTCATAGTTAAGATATCAACCTCTATTTTGTTAGGGACCATAGTTTGAGAGTTAATGTCTACTTCAAAGGCTTGCAAGCTATCATTTCTTTAAACAAACCAAAGCCTTGATGTAGGACCCTCACATGATGGGAATTTTTTTTACAACAACATGTGAATCACCACTCCTAGAATTTTTATCTTTGACTACACTCGGTTTTCCTCAAAAAAATCTATGACTACACTCGCTCTTTTTATTGTGCTAATATGTTTAAATTATGAACATTGTTTTTTATGAAATTTTAATTAAAATTATAGTTTTAGAAGTTTGTAATTCTTAAGTTGTAATAAATCTTTTTTTTTCTTTTCAGTATCATCAAGAATATAGCAAATAAAATATAAACTTCAATGACACCAATAATATAACATTTTTATAGACAAATATATTTAAGGACATAATAAAAAGTGAAAAAACCACCCAAAACTAATGTATCCCCTTTATATATAGTTTTGATAACCCATCAATATTAATAAATATTATTTATGTTATCTATATCATTATAGTTGCTCAAAAAAAAATCTATATCATTATAGGAAGGCAACTGAAGTTAATCACTATTTTAACTACTTTTTAGTTGAACATTTTTTTCTATAAAAAATTGTTCTCAACCAATTTGTTTTCAAATTTCAGTTTATATCAAAATCCATGCCAAAATTATAATAACATTGAACACTATCTATATTTTAGTTTAATATTTTTTTGTTTCAAATTTTCCCATAACCATCTAATATCGTTTTTAAATTTAAATTTAAAACTTATAAAATATAAATATAACAAAATACAATAGAATAAAAATATATCAAATTTGTTTGAGTTCTTATAAGATATTTAAGCATAGAGTTTTAGTCCCCCGTTAAACTCAAATTTATTTAAAAATTATTTAGTTATTTTCATTTCAAAAAAATATATTTTTTGTGACAGAACTTTTTATAAGGTTTGAACAAATCTAAAAACGGACATTAAAAAATTAAAAAATTTAAAGATAATTAAACTAATTTACATTTCACAATGACTAAAATTTCATACTTAAGAATTTTACAAGAACATAAACCTATCACTTTTAAAAGCAAATTTTAATATATTTATATCAATTTGCCTAGGTTCTACTCTAAACACGTGTCTCAAGTGTTGCCCCTCGTGTGCAAAGAAGTGAAATCGCACTCAAATAAACAATTAAACTTTTCCCTTTGAACGCTCCTCGCGAAGTACGTGGGCAATAAAATATTCAACACAAATTTTTAATTCCGAAAAAACCCCTATAAAACATTGCTTTCTCTTTATATTTATATACTTCAACAGAAATAAAATTACTGTAAGGAAGAAAAATAATTCTTACAACAATGACTCTTTCACATAGTTTCTTTTTTCTCTTATCTCTCACACTCATTTCCACTCAATTAACAACCACAAATGGAGTTTTCTCACAACAATCCAACATCATATTACCCTCAGAACAACCAAGAACAGAGAAACTAACACATATCCATTTCTACTATCATGACATTAGAGACAACAAAAGTCCCACCATAGTACAAATCATTGACACACCAAAAAATGTACCTAATGGATTTGGTTCAACTTTTATGATGGATGATGCAATGACTGAAGGGCCAGAGTTAAGTTCAAACCATATTGGAAGAGCTCAAGGGTTGTTTGGTCTTTCTTCACTTCAAGATCTTGGAATGTTTATGTTGACAAATTTTGTTTTTAAGGAAGGGGAATATGGTGGAAGTAGTCTTAGTATGTTGGGAAGGAATCCTATTTCTGAACAAAATAGAGAAATGCCTATTGTTGGTGGAACTGGTTTTTTTAGATTTGCTAGAGGTTTTGCTATTGCAAATAGTGTTGATTCCATTTCTACCCCTGAACATTTTGTTGTTGAGTATAATATTACTGTTTCTCATCCCTAAAATGGTCTTTTGGAAAAGGGTTTAGGTTTTTATGCTATTTTTGGCATCTACAAGAGAGTTAGAGATAGATATGTACTTTGGTAGAGTTGGTGTCAATAACTTCAGCAACTTTGGTTGCTTTGTTTGTACCTGTAGCATGTTGTTTTGAAAAAATCAATTTTAACTAATGTATTTTGTCTTTGATATTAATATCTGTACTTTTTATAATTTCTGAAACTTAATTCTGTAATTTTAATCAACTTCTTATTTGTGTAAGAAGTAGAATTTTGTTGTTCTTTTATCTCTCGAATTACGAGACAGTTGCACTTTTGATTATCGTTCTTGAATATGCTTCATCTTTATACATCTTGTTGACGGGTCAAAATGACTTAAAAACAATGAATGTTGTAATATAAGGTCATTCCACCTCGACGGTCTAAAGAGGATCTTAAATCAGTGCTAACCAATCAATATAAAAACGTTGAGATAAAGTAAAATTTGGAGGGTTTGGTTTAGGAAATTTGCCAAACATTTTGCAACCAACTAATTTAAGGACCTGGATTTGGTGCTGTAGTAATTGCATGCAGTTTTAGATTCGGACGGTTTATTTGAGATCGAACGGTTAAAATTAAAAACTACATCTTTTTAATAAAATGATCTTGACCGTACAATTTTGATCGGACGACTGACATGATTTACAGCAGCCTGCTGTTACAGCTGAAAATCTATTTCCCTAATTCAATGGTTATAGTGAATTAGTCTTGGATCTATCACTGGTTCCATCGAATGATTTGTTAAATGATTATAATCTTCTTTGATCATAAAACAAATTAATTAAGCATCAATTAAGTTATTCAGAATATCTAATGTATATAATATATTAAGCATCACACAACTTAAGTAATTATAGTAATGGAATAAGCTTCGTGAATAGACTATTTCGTCTCCAAATTTGCACGCACCGTGTAGGTTTAGAGTTTTGGACCTTGAACCTTTACTTAGTTAGAGTCTTTGAGGAACATATGTGAGGAAATTATGATAATATGACATCAAATCCGTACTAGAGGGTCAAGATTGCCTCCAAAGGTCAATATTCTCATACAGTCTTATGTGAGGTCCATGTCATGGTGCCTATGTGTCATGTACAAAGTGTCACTTGAAATATATCTTGTATTGGGCCTCAACCTAGATCGAAATAGTCCTCCCTTAAACTACTAGGTGAGGGACTTAAGTGATAACTTGTTTACAAAGCTGAATGGAAAAGTCTGGCTTGTCTAAGTTGGTTTAAACTTCGTTCCGGTTTTCAATCCATTAGGTCCAGTATTGCGAGCTAGAGGTTGTCATACTATGGACTATAAGTCGGTTTACCTAGCTTGTGGTTGTTGGACGTGTTCCCCTAGACGTTTGTATCGTGTCTGGTGTCATTGCTTCATTAGTGTGTTCATTTTACTCTCACCTAACACGTTGGTGTGTCTGATGGTGACATGTTTGAAAATTTTGGTTCAGTCTGGGTGTGATGTTCCTCTGACACGTTGCGTATGTGTTCCCTAAACCCTGGTCCATAATCATTTTTCATAAATGTAGTGTGGTTCTTCGTAAAGGCTCAATGATGGTAAACAAATATGATTTCTCGAGGCGTAGGTCAGGGGGAGTGATCGAGACCATTGGATCAGAGTCTTCTCGGGATCTCTAACTCCTATTGTTGGATTGTACCTTTGGGTTTCCCCTCCTTACCTATCTAAAGGAGGGTCTAGTTTCTTTATCCATTTTTTTTACGGAGCATTCCATTTACATCTTAGTTTGTTTTTTCTCTTCCGATTAGTCTACCCTTATTGTTCAAAAGATTACAATTGCATCAGTCATTTCTCCTTCTATCACTACTGATGACATGTTGTCATTACGTGATTTTTAGGACTTATTTTGATAAATTGATAGAGTTCTCAAGCAATATGAAGTGTTTAGGGGTGTTAAAAGCAAGAAATTTAGAAGAACTGAAGGCAACAAATCGTGACGCGATTGGAAACAGCCGTGGCGTGATTTCAGTACCAGATTGCAAGTTTGGCTCTGCCTATTTTAACATGACACGATTGCTGGAGTCTTGTCACGATTGTGAAGAAAGATTTGGAAGACTTCTAGGGTTTGCTTAAATCGTGACGCGATTGAAATCTAACGCGGCGCGATTGTTCACTTAAAAATATTTCCTATTTAAGCTGAAGACAGTTCCATAAACAAGGGTTACGATTTTGGAGAGAAAAATTGCGATTTTGAGACCTGAAGACTGTTGGAAGGACGATTTCATCCTCTTTTACTCAGTTCATGTATGTTTTAATTATTTCATTGATTATGCTATTTGTAAACTCGATTATGAGTAGCTAAATCTCTCAGAGATTAGGTCCGAGATGAATCTGTGTAACCCTAATTGATCCATGTT
>Ga0315915_1008678_pt1 | contig 11802 bp, 9 predicted proteins | sample MpolbnodulesMG_FD_207738 | JGI IMG/M metagenome (GOLD analysis project Ga0315915, IMG submission 207738) | Medicago polymorpha root nodule microbial communities from Los Angeles, California, United States - branched nodules | ecosystem: Host-associated > Plants > Roots > Nodule | place: USA... | reverse complement strand
CTATTTGATTCATTCATAATTGAACCTGTATATTTTTTTTTTCTGTTTCTCTTTCCATTATCATATTTTTATATATTTATTTTCGATGACAATGAATGAAAAGAGGGTATAGATACTACAACTATGCTCGAATATTTTTTTAAATATGATATGTTAATTTTTATTTAAGGAATATGTTATGTTACTATTTTATTTGAATTCATGTTGATAATTTTATGTAATATCTTGTGTAAATTTTTTGAATGTAACAAATACGTAGATAGTATGTTATTTTTACAACGTAAATGCATTTTTTAATTAACATACTTGTTTTCATACATAAAAAAGTAATTTTTTTGGACAACCATGTTATATTTGGAGAAAAAAAAATTGTGTCCTTTATGGTAATTTTATAATAAAAAATTACTTTTAGAAAGTTGTATCCAAACAAACTAAAAATCACTTTTTAAAAAAAAAGTGATTTTTGACATGGTAAACAAAAAAAAAATAGATTCTGATTTTTTAAAGAATCTCTAAACAATAATCTCTAAATTATTTCATGTCAAAATCACTTTTATTTTAATCTGTAATAAACGGACCCTAAGTTTATAGTCTTTTTGAAAATAAACCAGGTTTGGTTCCGTAAGAAAAACGACGAAAACAAACAATTATTAGATGTTTTTACTTTGTTTGTTCTTTTTGGTGTAATGTAATTAAACTTTATAGCTCTTTCATAAAACATCTTGTGCTTTGAATAACATCTTTTATTCTGTAATATAAGTTTTATTTTAACTTGTTCAAAAAAGAAAAAAGAAAACACTGTCAGTCAAAATGTTCCTAAAACAAAGACTTGAGGTATTATTCTGCTGTAAGATGCATATCAAATAAAGGAATCGAACAAATGCACGATGAACGTGAACTTTGGACAGGACAAACAAAAAGCCAAAAGTAACATTTGTTTCTCAATTATTAATTAATTTTGCTTATAAAAAATTATAAATTATATAATTAAAATCATCCCTTAAATTGAATGATAATTATTTATTTTTTATTTTACATTTTTTTGTACTATCAAATGCTAATTTATCTTTCCATGGAAAAGAATCATATCCTGATAATGCAAGGGTATCAAAGATCAAAGATAAGAAACATACATGTTTCCATATCAAAAATAATTTTGCTCAAGACCGACAGAACATCAAAGACATGACCTCACTTAGGCATATTATTATTGAACTTAGAGACAAGAAAAAAAAAATGACTTTGAATTATTATTTTTTCAACAATTCTATAAAATTTTGAAGCTCCATAAACGGAGACCATCCTCCCTCTTCTAAACAGTTTTCCTTTCTTTAATTTTCCATGATTAAAAATAAAAAATAAAACCTAGTTTTAGAAGGAAAAATTTCAATCTGCAACTAAAAATAATTTACTACTTGGAGAAATATTACTAACAATTATATACAAAAACCATTCATCTCATTTTTCTTTTGTCGCCTGGTGGCTAGATTCACATACATTATATGTGGAGAAGTGGTGAATCCGGGGTCCGAACACCGGCCCCTGCACAAATGAGGTCTCTGTAATCTCATTTTTTATTATGCGCATATATATGATGAAAGGATTTAATTTATGATAATTAGTAGATTTTAAGCATATATATCATGACAGGGTTTAATTTACTCATTAATGTTTTTTACAATATTTTTACTAAATGTTGAATCAAACCATAAACAGAAAGAACAAAAAGAAATAATTTGATCAAATTCATCATGTAAATTACCCTCTTTCAAATTGTGTCTGCAATCTAGTTACTCCCTTATCAAATCCAACCCAAAGAATCAGAACATAACAGACCATAAACAAAAAAAGAGATAAAAAAATATCATGGTGAAAAATATGTGCACAAATTTTTCACCAACAGGATATAATCTTTAAAAAATCAATTAAACAATTCAAGCCAGAGCCAGAAAAAAAAAGATCCAAACATAATTAGTATCAAAGATTTTTCACACAAGAAAAAAAAAACAAGATTCATGTACCTAGTGCCACTGCAGAATTCATAGAGCTTTCCACGGCTAGAGAAAATAATGAGAGCAACCTCAGCATCACAAAGGATAGAGAGCTCATAAGCCTTCTTGAGCAACCCATTTCTTCTCTTTGCAAATGTAACTTGACGATTTATTTTGTTCTCAATCCTCTTTAGCTCTACCTTTCCCCTACCCATTATTTTATTGCTTTATATATTTTTTTTATGACAAAAAAAAAATTGCTTTTTCAGAATACCAGAAGAAAGAGAAATTAGAGTGAGTATATATAAATAATAAATATATTTTGTAGACTATTTTCTGCAAAAAGTTTCTTCTACCTCTTGTTTGTTTGTGTAAGGTATTTTTTTCTTTGTTTACAAAACCTCTTGTTTGTTTGTGTAAGGTTATGATGATATGATATGGTATGTCCTTGAGTTTTTGGTAGTTATGGTTATTACCTAAAGGTTTTGTTTAATAAAAGGTAGATATTGCGTATATATTGGCCATTTTTTAAAGTAGGTGAAAGTAACCTCTGTAAAGATAATGCAGTTGCTATCTATCCTAGCATACTAGCCCTAGTGCTCACATTATATCGGATGCCACAATAATAACTCCTGTCATTTTCGGTTCTTCATTAAAAATATTGGCTATATGTACTAACAAAATAATTTTGTATGAGGTATAAGTTTTTTTTGCTTTTTCACTTGATCAATTTAATGATCAAACGGTGGAAATAAGCTTGTCTATAGGACAACATTTACTTCATATACATAAATAGCGCAAAAAATTATCTAAATTTTTGTTCTTCATCTTTGTTATACCGGTTTGAATATAGTAATAACATTTATTTGAAAAAATTACACTATTATTTCTTTAAAGATGAGTTATATTTTTTGAATTATACTTTCTTTCTTGAGACTTTGTTTGGGAGTTAAGGGATGAAGATGGTTTTAAAGATAATTTGAGGAGGAAAGGAAAAATGAAACGATGGTAGTTTCCCATTTTATTATATATATGAAGGTTTTTTTTTTCATCATTGTATCAAAACCCTTTAATATGGAGGCACTCAAATTAATATTAGGGTAGGGTTTTGAAATTTTTTCAACTCATTCTCATAATTTTATATGAAAATAATTTTTTATGAGCAAGATTTTTATTATATGTAATAAAAAAGGATATTACAAACCAAACAAGTCTAAAATCAGCATTGAAGCAAGAGGAATATATACCCACATTTTATGAAGGGATTACAAAACTCCCACCAAATTTATGTGCCGGATATTTAAACATAAATTCAATACAACATGTCCTTATAAATAACAGGCTTAAATAAGTAAATTGTGTTTCCGTTAGTTCGCGTGTTTTATGTTTTTTGTCATGTAGTTCGCGTGTTTTATGTTTTTTGTCATGTATCTTTTTTTGTTGTAAAATAACCATGTAAGTTATAAATGTTTTGGTTTTGGTTCCTGCTATTATCATCTGTTGCAAAAATGTGTATGTGGTAAGTAGAGGGTGATGTGGCGGCATGTGACGTGGTACACCACGCTAATGCGTCGTTTTAGATGGTGAGTCACAAAGTTAGAGAGACAAAAACCAAAAAAACAAAATTCATAGAGGGACCAATGTAACACTCGATTTTAATATTAGTTTATTAGTATTATTATTAGATAATATTAATATTATTATTACAATTATTAGTGATTGATTAGTTGATATTCTTACTCAAATTATTCGCAATTATTTAATTATAGGTAATGAGGAAGTAGATGGGTATAGAATGGGAGAAAATAATATTTAGGAAGAAAATAATGTTTTTAGCAAGAATAAGAAAGCAGAGTGCAAACAAAGGTGGATTAGTAAAACTGGGTAGAAAGGAGCGTAAATAGTAAGTGGAGTGGTGCTTTAACGATTTAGAGGGGGGGTATAAACAGCAAGGCTACGTGTAGTTATAAAAGAATAGTAACCAATTTATGGGTGCAGGTAGTAAACATGCCTAAAGAATTATGTGTGGAATTTAAACCCAAGTAGTGACTTTAAATTGAGGAGAACAGCAAGGCTACGTGTAGTTATAAAAGAATAGTAACCAATTTATGGGTGCAGATAGTAAACATGCCTAAAGAATTATGTGTGGAATTTAAACCCAAGTAGTGACTTTAAATTGAGGAGAACATTAGAGAATTAGGGTTACAAAAAAAGAAAAGAAGTCAGAGAGCAAAGGAGAACTAGGGTTTTGGAGGAAAAGAGGCCAAGGAAATATAGCGAGAAAACTTAGGGAGAGAATCAACCGTAGAATTCATCTTTGCCGCTAACCATTGAGGTAAGATGGGAGTTTTATTCAACATAAAGGTTGTATATTCATGTGGATAGCAATGAGTCTTTAATCTCCGGTATTTTATTTTTATTTTTATGATGAATCCTTGCTATATTGTATTCTTTTATGTTGCTGTAATTATGTGTTTGATTTTCGTTTCTGAATTGTAATGTTTTCATGTTAAATTTGTGATTGAAATATGGTGAAGATGTGTTTTGATATGTATAAGAAAAAGTGAGTGAAAACTCATGGAATTAGAGGTATAGTTGATGTTTTAAGGTGTAATAAGTGTTAAATCGAAGCATAACAACCTTAGGTAATGTTTTCTATCGTTTTGGGGTCTTAAGGGTTTGAAAAACTGGAATTTTTTGATAATTTAGAAGTAATCACGAAGCTAAAACTCTGTTTTCCAGGTCCTTAATTCGATTCAAATGTATTTTATTGGTATTCATGCATTCATCATCGAGTATATTTGAAGATGTTGTTTTTGATGTTGTATTCAAAAAAGGTGTTGTATATAAGGATGGTGGGATAAAATCAGTAACATACCTCTAATATCCAAAATTAGTGAGTATGTTTGATACTTTATGCATATAGGTCGAGTTTAGGAGTATTGCATTTGTAATTGTATTCTATTCATGAGTTGTGAATTCATAAATCATAATAGTATTTGTTTAAATGTTTGGTGCCTACTAGTGAATGTTAAACGATGTGAATATTAAGTGATGTGATAATTAAGTGTTGTGATTATTAAATGATGCGATTATTAAGTGACGTGATTTGTATAATATTTGATTATTGAACGATGATAATTTATGTGACTGTATGTGTATTTATATATGTTATCTCTTTGAGTCTACTCATGATGTTTATGCAATTGTATTATTTTGAATGTATACTCACCACATAGTTGCGGGTTGAACGCCTATACCTTTATATTGTACTAATACGCATGATGAAGAACTTTAGAAGTTGTGAGTCTTGGTGGATTGCGAAGAGCTTTTCTCGTCAACTTCTATCACTTGCTAGGAGTTTTATTTTGTGCCAATGCTCTGATTCTATAACACTTGGATCGGGGTTTCTTTTACTTTTCAGATTATGTTTTAAAAATTATGATTGAAATCAGTTTAATTTCTATGATGATATTACTATGTTTTGAACTTAATTTCGCTGCACTATTTTTAACTAAATTGAAGTGTTTTTGAATGATGAGAATGTGTGACACCCTTGTATGATTAACTATTATTTATTTATTAATTTATAAAAATACTAGTTGGGGTTAGGGTATTACATCGTTGGTATTAGAGCAGGTTGGTCCAGCCAGACCAAGTTATAACTTTGTTAATTCCCTTGTATGCGACAAGCATGTAAGTGTTGTCAATGCTCTCTTTTGTTCTAATAGATGATTATTTGGTGTGGAGAACGAAATAGCTGGAAAGAACAACCAAGCAATCGCTAACGATATGACTATAATGGCACAAACACTGGCGCATGCAAACACTTCTATTCAGGGACAACATAACCAACATAGAGGGGCTGATGAACTCCAGCTAGATAGGTTCATGAGGAACAACCCACCTGCCTTCAAGGAGAGGTATGATCCTAAGGGGGCGCAATGGCGAGTACTAATGAGCAGAGGGTCAAGCTAGTGACACATATACTGGCAGAGGAAGCTGAGTAGTGGTGGGAAAACACCAATCAGAGACTATAGGTAGCATGTACTACAGTTACTTGGGAAGGCTTTAGGGAGCAGTTCTTAGGAAAGTATTTTGGAGCTGAAATCCGTAACAAGAAAGAGATAGAGTTTCTTGATCTGAAGCAAGGAAGCAAGTCAAGTGTTGACTACGCAACAAAGTTTGAGGAGCTTGATCAATTTTGTCCGCACTACAATGTTGTGGGAGCTGAAGCCTCTAAGTGTGTGAAGTTTGAAAGTGGATTACGTCCCGAGATCAAGCAACTCATTGGTCATCAAGAGATCCATCAATTCTTGGTGTTGGTTAACAAGTGTATGATCTTTGATAAGGACACCAAGGCCATATCAACTCGTTACAAGATTATCAATGACAGGAAGGGTAAGGGTCAAGACCGTGGCAAGCCCTATGTGTCTCCAACGTATAAGGGAAAAAAGAAGGTTGCTGGTGAGAATGAGAAAAGTGGGGGAGGCCTGAGGTGGTATGGGACATTGTATTGCTGAATACAAGAATCTAACTTGACTTGTTTCAAGCATGGGAAGGCAGAACACCTTGCAGATGAATTCAAAAGTACGGAAGTGGTTTGTTACAATTGTGGGGAATCTAGTTAGATCAGTACTAATTTTCAGAAACCAAAGAAGGTGAATCCGGTTGGGAAGGTCTTTGCTGTGAGTGGGGAAGAGACCTCGGGACCAGACAACCTCATTTGAGGCACATGTGTCATTAACGATATTCCTCTGATTTCTATTATTGATAATGGTGCGACACATTCGTTTATTTCTCTCAATTGCGTTAAAAAGTTAAAATTAGTATGTCTTTAATGTCGATTAGAATGATCATTAATACCTAAGCTAACGGATTAGTGACTATTTCATTAGTTTGTGTGAATTATCCTTTGACAATTTATGGGAGGGATTGTGGGATCGATATAATTGTCTTCCTCTAAGACAAAAAATGTCATTCAAGGAATGAATTAATTAGAGTTCGACTGTGTTTACATAAATTGTTGTGATAAGACTATTTTATATCCTGAAACCGAGGAGAAAGTATAAGGGAACTTCTTGATTTCCACAGAAGTAGAGATGTCCTTGCATGAAGAATCTCGTGTGTTTATAATTTTTTCTTCCATGAAGATTGAGGTAAGTCGGAGGGTGGTGATGTACCTGTGGTGTGCGAGTTTTCAGATGTTTTCCCAAATGACATTTGTAATTTACCTCAAGAAAGAGATGTCTACTTCACTATAGACTTAGTACCTGGAACTAGTCATGTGTCGATGGCACCATACATGATGTCTACTTCAGAATTGGGTGAGTTAATTAAACAATTAGACGGGCTGCATGAAAATAAGTTTGTCAGGCCTAATGTTTCATCATGGGGGGTGCCTGTTTGGTTGGTTATAAAGAAGGATGGTATTGTTAGCCTGTAATTTCGACAGACTCATTTAGCACGGCCAACATTTGGCTGACCTTTAACTTTGCATAAATCGAAGGCTTTTCTCATTTCAAGTTGAGGAATTCGACATGATGGCAAGCCTAGCGTGCATAGTCAGAAGTTCGACAGAACAAGGCTTAAAATCAAGTATTCAAGGCGGGAAAACACATTTTCATGCTTGAAGATGGTTTCCTTAGTATGAACGTGGGGCAAGCGGTTGTCCAAGATGGGAGAAGTGCTGATCATGGGATTAATGGTTTGCCAGTTAGTTTTTTTTAGTATAAATAAGTGTTTCCAAGCCAGAAAATGGGTCTTAAATCATTTATAGAATCATTTATTGAGGAAATTAGGTCACATAGAATCATTTATTCATTTTCACAAAACTTTTGAGAGAGGTAGAGAGAAATGTTGAGGCAAAATCCCTAAGTAATTTTAAAGATAATAAACCATTATGATTAAAGAATTAATGGACTTTGATTAATTCCTTGGTATTTAACTTGTGCTCTTGAGTGTTTTAATAAGACAGGAACAACGTTTAAATCATACCAAGATTCAAGAAATCAAAGGACATTTAAATTCATGATCTAACATTGAGGTCAGAAAGTTAGATCAGGATTTTCAAGCAGAGATCAAAAGGTTGTTCTTATACAAGCCAAGAATCTCAAGAACATAGATGAACATTGAAGTACAATGATTATGTTAAAAAGGATACTCAATGTTCATTTAAGACTATGAACATTGAAGTACTAGGAATATTCCAAAAGAGAATATCATCCTAGATGTTAAAATCACTGCTCTTCATTATTGTTTCACTATTAGGATTTGATTACATCAAATGGTAGTCTTACAAATCATCCTAAGTGAAACAAAAGGAACATTTGGATGGTCAAAATGTTCAGCTCTGCACATGCTTACTTTATGAACAATACAATAGGTGAAAAAGTAAAAAGCAAAAGCAAAGCAAATATGTCCTGCTCAATTAGAGATAAACACGCATGAGAGTTGGTACAATACATAGACCACACAATCCCTCATAGCATGGGCATGAAGATGCAGAATCTACTTTATCTCTCCTGCACCAGTCCCTAGGCCAATCTGGGAAAGTAACCTTCTGATGTATGTGGAAAACCCATACTTTGGTTATTGCCCAGAAATTCATGTGTTCATTCATACATGATGAACCTAGATGAATATCATGATGAACCCAGATGAAGATCATCAAGAACACAACAACATTCTGAAGTTCATCCTTGATCAGAATGTTTGCCCATAATTTCAAGTAAAAGCTTGTGGGGCCCAGGACACATGGCATAACACCATTGGTCACCCTTCAATGGCTATATGAGCCCAAAGACCCTATAAATAGAGATCAAAGGCTCATCATTACCTGCACCATTGCAAAGCATACAAGAAAACATCTGAAAAGTGTTTGAAGCTCTTGCAATTTGAATTGATCATCACTAAAGACTCTTTTTATCTTCTTTGTAGTGTAAATCAATTCTTTCTATTATCTCTTTTAAAGATAACTTCTTCCATTCCTCTTTGTTTTTTTTTTCAAACATCCAACCTCCATACAAATTGTAAACAAAGTCTCATCTAACTTTAGGGGTACTAAAGTGTTAGTTTGAGCAAGGGTTGTAAAATTCTAAGTGGTTAACTTAGCAAGAAGGTGCAAGCCTGTTGAGGCTTAGAGAATACAGAGTTGTAATTGTTCAGGTGAACAAAGATTGTAAGGTGCAGGATTTAAGAGGTTATCTCAAGTATCATATTGGAAACTCTCACAAGATTGTGAGGAGTGGACTAGCCCACATTGGGTGAACCACTATAAATCTCTGTGTGTTTTTTTCTCTCTTCCCTATGCTTTTTAATTACAGTATACACAACACACACTTGCACATTTACTTTATTAAACAATTTTTGGGTATGAACTTCAGAACGTTCCGAAGTCAGAATACTAACTAAACTATTCCAAGTAAACAACTTGAGAATCACTTTTAAGTTTCAGGATAATTTTTAAACTGTCACAATTTAAACACCCCCCCCCCCCCTTCCTTGTGACTATTTTATCTACTTCAATTGAAATCAGAGCATAATTCTAAGGTTTTGAACACTTAAACAAGTGTTAGAGAAAAGATTCAGGAAGTATTTCTAAAGTCAAGTACATAGCTGAAGGAGGATCATCAAATAGACCCCCACTTTTTGATGGCTCAAACTACTACTTCTGGAAAGGCAAGATGAAACTCTTTCTCAAATCTTAAGAGAATGATATGTGGGCAGTCATCACAGATGGAGACTTTGTTCCAACAACCAAAGGAGGAGTTGTCAAAGAAAAGAGTGCATGGTCAACAAATGAAAAAGCTCAGGTATTGTTAAACTCTAAAGCTAGACTATTTCTATCATGTGCACTAACCATGGAAGATAGTGAAAGAGTTGATGAATGCAAGAATGCTAAAGATGTATGGGATACTTTGAGAGTATATCATGAAGGTACATCTCATGTCAAAGAAACTAGAATTGACATTAGAGTCAGAAAGTTTGAAGTCTTTGAAATGAGTGAAAATGAAACCATTGATGAGATGTATGCTAGATTTACTACAATAGTAAATGAAATGAGATCTCTTGGAAAGGCATATTCCACTCATGAGAGAATCAGAAAAATATTAAGATGCCTTCCAAGTATGTGGAGACCTATGATCACTGCAATTACTCAGGTCAAAGATTTAAAATCTATGAACCTGGAAGATCTCATTGGTTCACTGAGAGCTCATGAAGTTGTACTTCAAGGAGACAAACCAGTGAAGAAGGTAAAATCACTTGCCTTGAAAGCCTCTCAGCAAACCTCATCAATAGCTGATGATGATGTGCAAGAACCACAAGAATTAGAAGAAGTTCATGAAGAAGAAATTGAAGAGGAACTTGCACTAATCTCCAAAAGAATACAAAGAATGATGATGAGAAGAAATCAAATCAGGAAGAAATTTCCAAACACCATCAACACCACCAGAACTTAAGCTGACAAAACCAAAGTCACTTGTTTTGGATGCAACAAGACTGGACACTACAAGAGTGAATGTCCTGACATCAATAAGGTATAAATAAAACCTCCTTTCAAGAAGGCCATGATCACTTGGGATGACATTGAAGAATCAGAACCTCAAGAAGATGAAGAAGCCAACATGGGATTGATGGCTCAGTCAGATCATGAGGAAGAGGTAATTATCTATAAAAGTGATTCTTTATATAAAGATCTTGAAAGGAAAATAAATAGTCTCATGCATGATTCAAACTTCTTAACTAATAGATGTCATTCATTAATTAAGGAACTTTCTAAAATAAAAGAAGAAAAAGAGAAAATTCAAATCAAGTATGATGAATCTAGAAAGACCATACAAATTTTAAAAGACTCTCATTTTAAAATGTCTGAAAAACAAAGAGAGTTGAACGGAAAACAAAAAGACATTCTTTCCAAACCTTCTGAAATACAAAAGGAAAACATACTTTTGAAAATGGAAGTTGAAAATTTGAAAAATTGAAAAATGATCTTACATGTTTTATAAAGTCAACATAAACATTTCAAAACATTTTGGGATCTCAAAATGAAAGGGCTAAAAAATCTGGTTTAGGTTTCAAAGATCCAAACAAAATTATGAAAATTAAATGTTTTTATTGTGATAGGTTAGGACATGATGAATCAGTATGTTATGTTAAGAAAAAACTTACCAGAAAAAATAAGATTAATCTTAGTTTAGAACGTTCTCATCTCAATAGATCAGAAGTTCACAAAAGGCTGAGAAGGCTAAGAAGACATGTTTCTACTGTAATAAATCTGATCATACAAGTCAGAATGTTACTTTAAGAAAAGATCTCTTAGAAGAACTAACCCTCAAGGACCCAACATTACATGGGTACCTAAAGTTTTTGTCTTGTCAGATGTAGGTCCTGCCTCAAGGTGCAAGAACAAAACCATGGTACTTGAATAGAGTTTCAATAAGAAAGGTTCTTAACAAAACCCCATTTTGTAAAATCCGCAAGCGCACGGTTTTACCGAAGTAGTAATAAAGAGTATCGTTCCGACAGGGAGTTATGAATTTAAATAACTTTTAACAATGATTAGAATGAAAGTTTTAGTGGTTAAAAGGTTTGATTTTTGTTTTGAAAGAATAATAATAAAAATAAACCCTAAACCTGGAACTTTATATTGGACCCACTTTCTAAAGACAAATTTCTCTTAAGCCTATCACATCTCCTTTCGGTCTCAGTGAGTGTGTTCCTCTAGCAACCACGCCTATTCTCATGGTTGATTGCTATTGGAATCCTTGAAGAGCGAAACTTTATTTGTCTCAAGGTTTGCTAGACTATT
>Ga0315915_1008676_pt1 | contig 11805 bp, 11 predicted proteins | sample MpolbnodulesMG_FD_207738 | JGI IMG/M metagenome (GOLD analysis project Ga0315915, IMG submission 207738) | Medicago polymorpha root nodule microbial communities from Los Angeles, California, United States - branched nodules | ecosystem: Host-associated > Plants > Roots > Nodule | place: USA... | reverse complement strand
GTTGGTTAGGTATGTCACTTTGTTTGTCTTTTAATGGTTCAACCTTTGCTGAATCTAGTAATAATGTTGTCACTCATGATTACAACTACCAATTCAACCGCTGAAAATTCTTACTCAGCTAGACCTCCATCCTTTGGTGGATATGTTGAACAATTGTCTTGGTGGAAAAGAAAAATGTATAGTCATATCATTGGTCTTGATGATGAACTTTGGGATATCATTGAGGATGGTGTTAGTTTTCCATTAGACTCTAAGGGTATGGTTGTTGATAGAAAAAGCTTAATCGATGCTCATAAAAAGATCATAGAGTTTGTTGTATTTTAGTTAAAGCTCTTCCTCATTCAGAGTATACCAATGTTGTTGAAAAATTTACTACTACTGCATTTTTGAATCTTTTTGCTGAACTTATGAAGGAAATTATAAATTGAAAGAAGCTAAGGCTAACCCTTTGGTCCAATAGTATGAGTTATTCAAAACGAAGGAATATGAAGATATTGAAACCACGTTCTAAATGTTTAAAGCTATTGTCTCCGGTATGAAAGTTCGGAGTAAGAGTTATATAGTACAAAATCATGCCAAGAAGATTCATAGGAGTCTTCCTGCCAAGTGGAGACCTAGTGTTATGTCATTCAGGAAGCAAAAGACTTAAACAAGTTTAGCTTGGAGAACCTGATAAGCTCTTCGCATGGAGCTTTTAGGTGATGAACCAACTAAGAAGTCTATGTATATTTCTCTGAAGTCAAAGGGTAAATCACTTCAAGTTGTAGAATCAGAAGAAGACACTTCAAAGGGAGATTCTGAAGGATGGTTCTAAAGTTAAAGAAATGCATTTTTGACCAAGAGGCTTCAATACTTGAATAAAAAGAAGAAAAGGTTCCCTAGGAGAAGCAGTACAGTCAGAGGATCAAACTACATAGAAAAGAAGAATGAACAAAAGACTAACTTAAACTGTAAGAAACTTGGTCACTCGCTTTTTGACAGTCTTGATCTTCAGAAGGACAAGCCTAAGAAGGAAAGTTCTAAGAATGAGAACTTCAAGCACAAAGTCAAGAAAATTCTGATGGAAACATGGGAAGATCTTGATGTTGAATCTGATGAATAGGAAGCAAATCTAGATCTAATGATATCAACGTCCAGATTCTGATGCCGATGCAAAAAATCATGATGATGTATTTTCTGAACTGACTCGTGAAGAGTTAATCATTGTTGCAAAAGACCTCATTAGAAATTATCAGAGTAAATAAAAAAAATTAACATTTTGAAAAAGAAATATGATAAAGATAATGGTCTAGACATATAGATTGAGAATCTCATAATGCGCAATCAGATTTTAGAAGAAGCTCAATCTTCTGAAGTCTAGAAGTACTCTAATAAGCATGAAATTTCCCTTCAAGAATTTAGTATAAATGGCATTGAGAGAAGCAAGTTAGCTTCTATGATTTATGGTGTCATTAGAAACAAGGGTGAATGCAATTGTTATTTAGAAGATGAACTTATTAAGAGGATTTACACTTTGGAGAAACCAAAGAATTCTCCTTATGTTGATTGTGTAAAGAAATGACATAATCTGAAATCTTATTTTGTGCATAAGCTTCAAAGAATAAATCTCTAAACAACTAAAAGGCAAAGGCTCCGCATCCTAAGGTTCTGAAAAACACAAAGCCCAGAACTCAGAACAATTCAAGACCAAAAACTTTGAAACCTAAGGTTAGGAATGATTTAAAGTTTCATGGTTTCAAGCCTAAAGCGATGAAATGGGATAAGTCCTTTATAACTAACCTCAAAGAACCCATAAAAATATGGGTACCTAAGTCTGAAATTTTATTTGTTTCAGATATGCTTTACAACATGATCAGAGCTCTAGTCATGGTACCTGAACCGTGGCTGCTCTTAACACATAATAGGAGAAAAGCATATGTTCCAAAATCTAACTTTGAAAGATGGAGGAAATGTGGTAATTGGAGGAAACTAGATAGGGAAGATAATTGGTATGGGTATTAATGGTAAAAAAAAATCTCCTTCTACTGAAAATGTTTGGTTAGTTGATGGACGAAAACATAACCTTTTGAGCATAAGTCAATTATGTGACGGTGGTTAGGAAGTAGTTTTTGATAAGAACAAATGCACAATCATCAATTCAGCTAACAAATCCATATTTTTCATTGGAAAGAGAAAAGACAATATTTATAAAATTAACTTCTCAGATTTGGCTAATCAGAAGGTAGTTTGTCTTCTATCAGTGAGTGGTGAAAAATGGCAATTGGATAAATGTTTAGCGCATGATAATAAGAGATTAATCTCTAAACTCAGCAAGTTAAAATTTGTCAAAGGCTTACCAGATTTAAAGTATCACTTAATTACTCTCCTTGGAGCATTCCAAAAGGAAAAGAATGTTAAAAATGTCTTTAAATCTAAGAACATTGTCTCAACCTCCAGATTGTTGCGATTTCTACATATTGATCTTTTTGGGCTGCTAATTATTGCCTCTATCACTTGGATGAAATATGGATAGTGATAGTTAATGACTATAATAGATGGACTTGGGTCAAGTTCCTTAGAACTAAGGATGAGTCATCTGATGTGTTTAACAACCTCTTCACTCAAGTACAAAATGAAAAGGAGTTGAACATTTTGAAAATCATGTGATCATGGTGGCAAATATGAAAATGAGCCATTTGAAACTTTATGTGAAAAAACATGAAATTTTCCATGACTTTTCTTGTCCTAGAACTCCAACGCAAAATAAGGTTGTAGATAGAAAGAATAGATATTTACAAGAAATGGCTCGAACCATGATTTATGAAACTGATATGGCTAAGTACTTCTGAGCGGAAGCTGTAAACATAGTATGTTATGTTCAAAGGAGAATCTATATCAGACCTATATTGAACAAACCACCATAAGAGCTATTCGAAAGAAGAAAATCCAACATATCTTATTTTTACCAGCTTGGATCTACATGTTATATCTTAGGATGCTCATAAGGGTATATTCTAAGAATGCTCGATATAAGACCCTCAAAAAAATATTTGAAAATAGGTTAGTAGTATTAATTAGGGGTATGTTTAGGAAAAAATGATAAATACATCTAGTAATTTAAAAATGAGTTTATATTTAGGGACACATTTTTAGTTAAATAGGTATTTTTATATAGGGATAAAGGGAGTATGTACCATGGATGTACACTCAAGTCTGGACTCTTCCAAAAGTAACCGCATGAATTGAACGTATAGTAATTTTCATTTTGAATATCTATATTCCTTTTAAGTTGTTCTTTTATTCAGGAAAATTACTTTGTGTTAGAGAAGGGTCTCGAAACCGCATTGAAACATTTGAACATGGGATACGATTTTAAGGAAGCTTTAATAGCTATCCTTAAATGTCGTGTGTTTATTGAATAATAATATTTTACTCTTATAGCTATTATTGACATTTTTTTAAAAATTTAAGGAAATTTGTTTGGTGGTGGTTCTTTAATATTCTGGGTCTTATTATGATATTTGATAGGATAAAAAGTCCGGCTCTTTCAGCTGAAAAATTTCATTTGTGTTGCTAATTAAGAATAGGAAATTGATCCCCTCATTCAAAAAAACATGAAATAAACCTAATAATAAAAATGATACATTTGTTCAAAAACAGAAGGTGTGGCTTGCAATCTTATCAAATTATTTATAAAGTTCCTAGTCAACATGTGATGGACCGAATGTGAATTTAAATCACCGGCAAAAGACACAACACTGCATGTGATGGACCAAAGGAAAGGTAATTATACCAGCTTAGAGCCTTAGATTTGGCGCAAATTATTCAAATATTTTTAGACCTGCTTTTTAAAGCTTGCAATATGATCCAAATCAGCTATTTCTATATACATTTTTATCTGTTTTCTTTGTCACTAACCATCTCTTTTGCTAATACCAATTTACTATAGAATTAGGAGTGCTGATGAAAAAAGGTAGCTATGAAATGTATTCACAATTACACTCCCCTTATGTTTCAGTAAAGAAGATGCATGTTAGTCTTCAAGGTGCATTTGATTTGCTAAAAAATTGAGGACCGAAACCGAACAACATTTTTTCTATCCGGTTTGATTTAGAAACTGAACATGGAACCAAACAAAATGAACAAAAACAGAAATAATTGGCCCTTAGTAAACCATGGGACAACTTTTCATCTAGAATAAATATATTATAAAAAGTACAAAAATACCCTTTTTATTTTCCATCATAAATTATTTTATCTCTCTATACCTCTCAAGTAGAGTTTTGTCTTGTTCTATACTGTTATGTCTAATATTTACTGTTTTGCAAATCAAACGCACGGTAACTCTCTCTTTTGTTAACATTACATAAATAAATAGTACTGGTCTTAGTTTCTATTACTTACAGCTTGTTTATTTTTATGGATGCAGATACCATTGATGGTATGGACTATATGTTTAGATAAGATGCAAGTGTAAATAAGTGGCAACTATGTTTTATGATTTTAAGTTAAACTCTATTAGAATAATCTTCTTCTTTTTTTCGTACAAACTCTATTAATTAATCTAACTTAGACTCTCTCAAGTAAAATTTATCAATTTTATATGCAAGTTTCATAAGAATTTACACAAAAATAACATACACGAATATATTTACTGTGTAATTGAATTTACTAACACAAACTTTCAATCATATTTTATCATGTGTTTTAAGAACAAATATTACTATGATATGACACGATGGTGAAACATAATTACATGTTTGTGTAAAATTGGTTTCCATTATTCATTAGTAGTGTGACTAAATATCAAATTGTTTTTGTTTCGATACCAAATATCAATTTAGTGTTTTTGCTTGAAATTTCATAAACTTAATCTACTCTATAATATTTCCAATTTAGTGTTTATCTTTCATCCAATTATAAAACCTTATAAGTTAGGAGGCAATGCGTTTTTTAAAAGAAGTTAGGAGGCAATGTGTTGATAACAAGTGTCAAAATTGATATATAGACATCCAATGACTTTTTTTACTTCATCCAATTATTTCGACTAAAATACTCTTACCAGTATTTACCTTTATGCCTGGCGTTATGTCGAATAATCTCAATATAGCCTTTATGGCTCTGATTTTGTACCATGATTTTTCTGTCACAAATACAGTATCATCTACGAACTGAAGTGAGCCTCTTTCCCTTTGGTATTGCTTTTTGAAATGTTTTAAAATATCACCTCAATCACTCTCTCCTCCACCTCCTCTCACACCTTGATACTAACCAATTTATTTTCCTTCCGCATTTTTGCCTCAAAACCATGAAATAATTTTAATGATGGCATCCCCTTCCTTTAACCACAATTCAATCTTGAAATTTTGTGGATATTTGTGCTTGTTTCTCTCATATCCTCAATTTCCTCTATGGTGAGGTTGCGCGTCTTACCCTTTTGGTTCAAAATCATAAATTTTTCCTTCAAGTCTTTAGCCTCATGCTCCAAATTTTGGCAATGATGTATGTTCCAAGCCCTCAATTTTTTTTATTTCCTTATGCTTCTCTTTTAAAACATAACCACCTCAACCCTCTACATATAAATACCTTGATTTCTCCTTTCCGAAGTTTTGATAACCTTTAAAACTCGTCCCACATTTCTAAATTGTTATAGGTTTCAAACCCGAACAAGATTACTTTCACCTAACAAAATAGGGCATTGATCGTATAGTACGCAGTTTAATGCCCATTGAGTACAATTCGTTCATCTACTAAATTATACATTTTGTAACGAAAAGCAGTAAATTCTACTAGTAGCAAATATTTCTAGTCTTGTCCAAGTAAACTTCCTTCCATGAAGGCGTAGATCAATCAACTGGGTTGCCTCGATAAACTTATTAAATGTGTTTACTTGCCTGTTTGTGTGTTGATTTGGGATTAGTGGATTTTTAATCTAGAAGGGTATTTTAGTCATTTTATGAATAATGGTATTTTGGTGATTTAAGGAGCAAGGGTAAATTAATAATTTTAGAAGGAATAGTGTTTTAGTGTTTTTAGTATGAGTAGTTATTTTACTAAGTAGTAACTTGAGGTAGTTATTTTGAGATAGTAATTAATGAGATGTTTTAAGAGTTAAGTGAGTAGTAACTTTTTCATTAAGTGGTAAGAATTATAAGGCCCTTAATGAATAGAGGTAACCTAGCCCATTTATTGGAGTATATAAGGATAACTCATGAGGAAATCTAGGGTTACACTATCATTTCATAAGTTTATCAAAGAGTGACTAAAGAGAGAAAGTAGAGAGATAGAGAGAAGAAGAAAGAAAAGGAAGAACTTAGAAGAGAAGAAAACAAGAGGTAGGAAACTAGAAGAGGAGAGTGAAGTCTTAGATAGAGATTTTGAAGATTTGAGGTAAGGGGGGTAGGTTTGTTCTACCTAATAATCTATAATCTTGTTTTTAGCTTACGAGTCATAATTGTTTTGTTTGAATTGTGAGAATTGATGATTATATGTGTAATTTTCGTGCTTGGAATTAAGTGGTGAATTTGGGTTTATGAAAATTGTTGAAAACTTGTTGATGCTTGAATTTTATTGTTGATATGTTTTGGAGTGATTACTTTGAGAATTTAGTTTAAATTGGTGAAAATGGTGATGTTGTTGTTGAATGATGATGAATTCGTGATTTATGTTCTTGCTATGTTATTAGGTATATGAAAGTAATCTAATTAAGTTGTTGATGATGCTTAAAGTTGTGTTTGGTTGAATTAAGTTGTTGTTGTTGGAACTTTGATGAATTAAGTTGTTGTTATTGGAACTTTGATGAATTAAGTGAATCGAAGTATAAGTTGTTTTGTGTTGATGTGAAAAGAGCCTAAATGGTGTACTGAACCTTAGGAAAATGATTTTAATCGTTTTGGGTATGTTAGGGATCAAAATGAAAATTTTTGGGATGAACCCAAGCTAAAAATATGTTTTCCAGGACATTGAATCGATTCAAGAAAGTTTGAATCGTGTCAATCTGCATCTGGGCAGTTTTGAATCGAGTCAAACATTTTTGAATTGTATCAATGTTTTTCTCTAACTTGTTTGAATTGATTCCATAAGATTTGAATTGATTCAGCCTTAGTTATAAACATAAAATTTGTAGATGTGGATGTTAGATTTCTTGTAGTTTTGGTTTAACTCCATTATCATTTATAGAATTTGATTTATGGTCAAATTACTACACATAGGTCATGTGACATTTTTCATGAAACTTTATCATAACTTTGTCAATAAACCATGAAACATCCTCAAAATTAATATTGAGTTTAAGGATGTATTTATAGAGAATAAATAAGTATGTAATCATGAAGTTCTGATACCTAATGATGTGTATATAATGATGAAGATAATGTATAAATTAAAGATGTGAATACTTGATTTACACATGATGTTGAACTCTTAATTTTGGTGAAATGGTGAAATATGACGTTAGCTTGCAAATGACTTTATGCTCATGATAATGTGTTAGATTATGATTGAATTGAGGGTTAATATATATATGAAATATGATGAGTTGTGTGAAAATATCAAAATGGACGACTTTTTGAAAATAGACGAACTTTGTTAAAATGAGGAATTATGATTTTATAACTTGAAAATGACTTATATTCATGATAATATGGTGAAATAAGAATGAATCAAATTGATAGGTGTATAATATGTTGGTTATCGTGATGTGGTTAATTGTTCGACTATTATGCGAATTGTGCTTTATGAAACGATGTTGTTTCTTTGTGGTGATGATTATTTGATGATAAATATGTAAAGATGATTATTTGATGATGAATATGTAGAGATGATTATTTGATAATTGTTAATGTATGAATGTATTGTTTGATAATGCAATGTGGAGAAAATGTAGAGAATATCGGTGTTATGCATTATCGAGTCAATACGTGACATCCATGCATTCATAAGTTTTATATGTGGAGAATATGTAGAGGGGTCAATCAAGTCATATGTACTTGACTTGGAGATTCCATTGATGATGATGATTCCTTCCCTTTTTGAAATGATGAATTGAATTCGTTGAGTTGATTGACGTGAAATATGTGAAATATGTGTTTTATGTGAAACAAGTGAAGTTGCATATATGAATATATTTTCTAAATAATGAGGTTGGTGTAATTTGATCATTAAGATAAATAAAGAATGAGGTAAGAAATTCTTGTATTGATCGATGTTGTTAAATTGTGAAGGTATACATATGAGGTGTGTGAAACGTGTCATATTCGATTATGTGACTTGGTGAATTATGAGAATTATGTAATTGATGAAGAATATGATTTATGTGGAGTTGTGTACTTAAACATGATTGCTTGGTAATACTAGTACACTTGAGATAATGTTGTTAATGTGATGAATTATTGTTGATGTTTTGATTAAAGAACGAGATATACTTGAATATGTTGTGATTGATTTATGATAATATTCACATGATGTTAGTATTCTAGGATGATGAGCATGTATGTATGTGATACTTGAAATCCTTGAATGTCATTATATTATTATGTTTATTATGTGGAACGTTATCTAACCCCCAATGGTTGTTTGGTTGACTGCCTGCCTATTTGTATGAATAGGTAGACAGCGTGCATGACTAAGTTTACTTTGCTTGCAAGTACTCGAGGTCTAGCTTGCAGTTACGTCCTTTACCTTTTTCTCGAAGTCTAGTTTGGCTTTGATTAGGGTGTCGGGCATTTATGTTTTCTATCATCTATCTGTTGTTGGATTTTAGATGTTGAGATTATCGTTATGTATTTGAGACATGAGACATGGTGTTGGATTTTGTTGTTCATGTATTTTGAGGATTATTACAGGTTGATGAGATATTTATGATGTTTGTTTTTCGTTGCGAGTTTTTATGAAAATCAGACTATGCACGTTTTGAGAAAATGTAGACATAGCATCTTAACTCTTTGAATTAATGAATTATTTGCATGAATTATTGCATATGAGGTTTAGGGTGTTACACTTGTCGTCCCTCATATTTACTCCAACAACTCCCTTACATTCATTTTTATATCGGATGGAATTGAAGTCTCCACAAACTAGCCACACTAATCCTCTTCTATCTTATGATAAATCCACCATTTCCCTCCATAAACTTCTTTTCCTTACTATCACATGGAACATATACGTTAACAATCAACACTTCCACCCCGACATTGATTCAAATAGCTTCCATGCCGATAAAGTGACTTCCCAGCAATACATTTGAAACTACTAATGATTGTTTATCTCAAATCTTCAATAATCATCCTTCTCTCCCTTCTAAAGCTTTGAAATCAAAATCTTAGGTACCGTTTGGCCAGGCTTTTTTTCGATCTAAAATCTACTTTAAAACAAAGTTAAAATAAAGCCCTTTAAGAAAAAAGCTAAAGCTATTTGGTTTCTTTATTTTTTTTTAGTTCTAAAATTATTTTTAAGTTAAAAGTTGTTTGACAAAATATTGTACAAAACTTTGAATTTATTATTTTTTGGGTGGTGTCCGAGGACCTTGCATATATTTATGCATTGTGTATAAATTAAAAACTTTGAATTCATTATGAATTAACATAATAAATAAAAAAATGTTTAAAATATAAAAGATATTTTTTTTACAAATACTATATTTACTCAATGACATTTATTTTATGTAACATGATTACAAATTTGTATCATCATATAAATGACTTGTTAAATATTTGAAAAAGAAGAAATAAATTAAGGAGGCTCAATTAATAACATAAATAATATCAAAGTAGTTTGGAAAATTAAAAACATAAATCATCTTGTTTAAAAAAAAAACATAAATCATCACAAACTCAAACGTTTCTACTCTCCATCAACACAACTCCTATTTGATTTCTAACTCTATTCATGTGGCCTCCATCTTGTACTCTTCCTAGATTATATGAACTTATTTCTTCATATATATTGCTTTCTTCGACACGCTCAATCATATATTCAGAGATAACATCACATTTATTAAAGTCTCCATCTTCAACTCCACACATTCGAATAAAGTTGTGGAGTGTTGTTGTTGCAACTATAATCTTTTGTTGTTTGATTAGTGAAAATGGTTGCATATCACATAAGATATGCCATCTTTTCATTTCTTCAATCATAGATGAAAGAATATGAGAGTCATGAGCAGTACCAGGCCAGCCAACAACAACAAAAATGAATAACATGTCTATGTTGCACACTAACATGATATTTTGTGTTGGAAATCCCTTATAAATAACTATGTAAATAAAAATGTTTTTATTTTAATGTATAAGCTCTCATTAACGAAAATTGTATCTTCATAAGTTGTTTTTTCATAAAATACCGTAAGAAACTTATAAATAATAGATAAAAGCTTATTTATTTGTATAAGCTGTTTTGTATAAGCTCTAAAATAAGCTAATCCAAATGGACCCTAATCATCCCTAAATATAATTAGGATACACATATCATAATTATGAATCATAGGGAGAATTTGAACAATTACCCTAAATATAAACATGTGGAGAAGGCAGATACACATATGAGAGTAGGCCGAGAATAGGCAGATGCCCATATGAGAGTAGGCAGATACACATATCAGAGTTTACAACTTGACCAAAAGTTTTGTTTCAAAAAAAAACTTGGCTAAAAGCAAATACACATAACCACCATGTGTACAACTTCAACCAAAAAAAACAAAATATTGGACCACTTAAAAAGTGGTGAGAGAGAGTGAAAGAGTTTGGCTTACAATAAAGACAAACAAGTTTTTCAGGTTCAGGATTACAACACCACTGACCATACATTTGCAAGTGTCAGCTAAGGTTACATGTGATAGCATATTCCTCAGAATGATGTACTTTTACACAAGCCTACCATTCATATTTTTCTCTATATATCCTCAAATTGAGAGTAATATTTCCTAAACCATTTAATTGCCTCACAAAAAAGTACAGTTTTTCATCTACTCATTTTTCAGCTTCTATATCTTTCTTTCTTTTTTTTTTTTTTCTAGTGTGCACTAAAAGAAAAAAGAAGCAAATTGTTCTATTCCTAAGATGTCTGGTGTTCTTCTTTGGGTGAATTGTGGACTCAAAGAGAATGCCATTTCCTTAATGGGTCTTGGAGGAAAAGATGTAAGAACTCAAAGGAGGTTTAGACATTGTTCTGGAATTAGCTTTGCTAGTTTTTCAAGTGCAGTTGTTGAACCTACAAGATCCTCAGAGGAAAGGGTGTATGAAGTGGTGTTGAAGCAAGCAGCCCTAGTGAAGGAACAAAGAAAAGATATTAAAAAGAGAGGTTTGAATTTGGATGATAAGCCTATTGAAGGTGATTTCACCAATGGGGAACTTTTGAGTTCTGCTTATGATAGATGTGGTGATGTATGTGCTGAGTATGCAAAGACATTTTATTTAGGTACTTTCTTTCTCCCTTTTGTTTTAGATTTTTCTCATTTATATTGTATCTTGATAACATGAATATTTTTTGGACATTTGTTAAGTTCATTGTACTTATTTTAGAACATGCAAAGAAACTTTAGTCATTAACTAATTACTCTAGAAGTAACCACATATCGGTTCAAATTTCATACTTTTATCTTTTCTTTTGGTTGATTATAGTGGAATATTCAATTTAGACGATATAGCATAGTGTTAAACAAGTGACTTCAAACACACAAGAGGGGGTGAATTGTGTTCTTTAGAAAACAATTTAAAATAAACACTTAAAAAAAATATTTTAACCAATTAAAATAAAGTGCTTATAAAATGTTTAAATAAATATAAAAATTGATATGCTGAGATAAAATAAATGACAAATAAAGTAAAAGAG
>Ga0315915_1008675_pt1 | contig 11806 bp, 6 predicted proteins | sample MpolbnodulesMG_FD_207738 | JGI IMG/M metagenome (GOLD analysis project Ga0315915, IMG submission 207738) | Medicago polymorpha root nodule microbial communities from Los Angeles, California, United States - branched nodules | ecosystem: Host-associated > Plants > Roots > Nodule | place: USA... | reverse complement strand
TCTTGTGTGTGTTTGTTTACTTCCTTTAAGCTTACTTATCTTTGTGCTTGGTTTGTGTTTGTCATTGTATTAGCTCTTTGTGTGTGTCATTGCTTGAAGACACTTAGATCTAAGATTACCACTATCTCTTGCTCCACACATCTTTGTTTATTTCATTGGTGTGATTCGATTAAGGTTGATTTCACAACATAAAAAATAGAAGATAAATGAACTGCTATGGATAAGAAAATAGTTAACAGAAAATACGGTGTCATTATAGTTGTATCTGCAAGTTGTGTTTGAATAACACAACTCTAAAAAACAGTCCTTCATATCATATGGCATGGGAATAAAAATATACATAGAGTGTCCCCGTGAGCATAACTCAGTTGGCAGGGATATGCATTGTTATATGCAGGAGTCGGGGTTCGAACCCCGAACACCCCACTTATTCACCTTGAAAAAGATGAATTCTAGCCACAAAACTGAGTCAAGTATAATTATATATTTTTAACTCAGTTATCATTATTTTCTGTGTCAAGAAAAAGTTATCATTATTTTTAAGAAAATGCCACAAAACTATTTATTTACTCATAGTTTAATTTTAACCTGTTTCATGTTTAATATTTTTTAGGGAGCCTTTTTTATGTTTATTGTATTCTACTTTGTTCTGATTTCAGTTTTTTAATTTATTTCTCTAAACGAATCAGAAAGAAAAAAAAAAAAACTCATTATATATCCATTTAGTTAGATTAAACTGTACTCTTTGATAATTTTAGGAATAAACCAACTATACCTTCTTCTTGATTTTTTACTTGGCTACTTAATTTCTAATTTTGTGTGAAAATACAATGCTGCAGCATGAGAATCCCGCAATGCATCGTTAACATATGCGTGTGTGCTTGCATTGTTACACTCCCTGTAACAAAATTTGTTTAGATTTCCCTATAACAGGTTCATTTCATTTATTAAAAAAGGTTAATATATGTTTATCCCTGTAATATTAGCGATTTTCGGTTTAGTCCTTATAACAAAATTTGTTTAGATTCCAACCTTGTAATTTGAAGATTCCTTAGTTTTAGACTTTCATGAATTTTGACTGTAGAAAATTGATGATATGGGAAGGGGTAAACTGAAATTCTCTCATTACAGCGGGTGTACCTTAAATTTTGTAATTTGATGCCATGATATCCAAAACCAAAGAATTTTCAAATTACAGAGTTGGAATCTAAACAAATTTTTTTACATGAGTTAAACCGGAAATTGCTAATATTACAGAGGGTAAACATATACTAACCTTAATTATTTTGTTATATACTCTTCTGTCCTACCATGATTTTTTGTTGGTTAATTAAAGTTGGCGCTCTTAACATCTTAATTACTAAAACTTATCCCCCAAAGCTATCCTTAACCCTAATCTTTTCTCCCTAATTTTTCCCTCCATTTTTCTAAGTCATTGGATGCTGATCATTTAGGCGCCATTCATTGATCATTTACACTTAATGCTCTTCTCTTCGCTATCACACAACACAGCACACGACACGATGCATTATCTCATCCTCCCCACTTTCCCAAAAAAATTCAAATCATTCATTCTCTTTATTCACAAAGCTTATCCCTATCTCTCAATATAGATTTTTCAATGCTCTCTCTCTCATTGTTTCTTTATGTTTTGAAAAGAGTCACTGCAAATCCACTAACAGATCACCGATGAAGGAGGTAAATGGTGATCTTCTGTTTTGGAGCCATTTTTTTAGGTTTAGGGTTATGAAAAAACGGGTGAGTATAAAGTGTGAACTGTAAAGCCAATTTGAGAAGAGTGGCAGAGTAGTTTGAAGTTGAAGTGGCGGCAGGGATAGTCGAATATCACATCAATGGCGGTTCCACGTTTTGGTTTGTCGTTCTCCCCATGAACTTTCACTGAAAATGATCAATGAAAGTAAGCATGAATTCATGGTTTTTTTGTTCTGTTGTTGTTGTTGTTGTTACTTGCCTCTGAAATCATTGAAAAACAATATTAATACAAATCAATTAACTCTATTTTATTTAATTGTGCAGGTCAAGTCATCTTTAATAATCAACAGAGAATGCAGAAAACTAACAAGAGATTCAGATTGGACTCTGAAATGGTAAAATTAGTTACTTCTTTGATTTCAGAAACCATTGATTATTATTTTGACTGTGATCAATTGTTTTTGGGCTATCTGTGCTGTGGCTATAACTTAGTGGTATATTTATTCTACTTAACATTGAAATATTAAAATAGGATTAATTAAGAAGTTCTCATAAGCTGCAAATTTTATCAACTTATCCCTATATCATTGTCTTGAATCAATCTGATAAGCAAAATAATTTTACAGCGTCAATGATAACTAAATAAAGAGTACGAATTCATTTTTTAATAAGATTATGTTGGTTCTTACAGAAGTTGCATAAATTGCAAATTAGTAACCACTATATCATCAGTGTTTTCAATTGCCATTCTCAGAAGGGAGTATCATCTATACATGATTTATTAAGAAATTTCTTAGTCCTGTTAACATTTACAAGTTGTGTAAAATTTCTGAAGTGAAACTGAATAGACATACCTTATCATGCAAATTTAATTCTGTAAGCTGTATAATGCTGTTAAAATAGCACATTGGTGTCTTGTATTTAATTCAAAGTTGTCTATTAAGCAAGTTGCTGTTTATTTTTATTCTATAATCGCTGTTTGTAAATGCTATGGTGTCTTATAATGTTGTTTTTGCTTTAAAAGGAAAACAACGGTGATGATTATCCAGTCGATTTTAAGGTCTTAATTGACAAACAAGTACTCTTTAAAGTGGAAGTGAGTGAAGGAAACGTTGCAAGGAAATACAGCCAACAAAGATGGTGCGCGTCAAGATGGAACCTAAGGAATAATTCTGTCCGTGTGTTGCTGAAGAATAAAATCTATTATCTGGTTTAGTTTTGTTGTTTTGTGTTTAACAAGCGTCATTGTTTAAGAACTATTAATTTAGATGCAAATTTCAGTTGTTTGAATCTTTTAAAAAATTTGTAATTGAACAAATCACTGTTTGCTTTGGTGGCTGTTATTTAATGTTCGAAATGCGATTATCTTTATCCTTTGCATGTTTATATCAGCCTCGCTGCTTTTGCTGGCAGTTGCTATATTTTTCAAGTAGTTTTAGTAATATTTGTGTTAGCGTGGAACCAGTACTGACTTTGGATTCTAGTTACTGGTTTGTTGCTTACAATTTTGTCAATTTTTCTACACTATGTTCAAAATAAATAACATGTTTTGAACCAGTGTATGTCTAATTCGAAACAAGGTGGTCAGATGTAGATAAGGCATGGTAAGTATGTCTATCTATAGAAAAGGCATGGTCCGGTTAAGTAAGCATTTCGTGATAATCAGTCTATAAAGTCATAGTAAGTAATGTTTGATCTATCATGAATGGTTCCCCCCATTTTTTTAGGAAGAACCAACGCTTAATCATTGCAACTCCAAGTTTTAATCCATCTTGGAGTTATTTATAGCTTCCACAAAATGCTCCTTTTTTGTTTCAAATTAGTAAATTCAGTGCAACTACTATTGGTGGAGCTGAATTTAACAAGTGTGAACTTTGACATTTACCAAGTTTTATTATTGTTTACAAATTATGAAAGTTTTGATTTATTTTATTTGTCAGTTTCATTATACCTGTTTTGTAAAATATAAGCGTTAGCAAATGATGTCATGAATAATTGTGCAAGGATGTTGTTAACCAGATGATTAATTTGCATTATGCAAAGAAAGAAAATTTCGTAGAAACAGAATGGTGTTTTTTTTTACGTGAAAAAAAAGGCATGAGAACAAATAGAGCAATTGAATATCGCTATTGAAAAGTTACATGAAAATACAAGGAAATTGATCACAAGGGAAAGGAATCCAAAACCTTATAGCTTCCACAAAATGCGACCAACCTGTTGCTCTACATTCATGCACGTTTTAAATTCATTATGGGAGTTACACAATCAGTCATTATACCTAATTTGTGTCCTTTATTTACAGATGTAACCTCTAATGTAGTTTACAGAGAAGTTTTCCGTAATATATCCTAATTTGTGGAATTTGTTTGGTTGGACGGAATTATAGTCCTCTTTTTGTATGATTTTTGTAATACAGGGTATCTACTATTAATCTTATGTCTTACAGACTTACATATTTTCGTTAGTTTTTTCATTCTATATGACCCGTGCGGCGCACGGGTCGGAGTTCTAGTATTATATATAACTCCATTTTGTAGAGAGTTTCCAATGCTAAAAAATGGGAAGTGTCTACACTTTGGATATGGCTGCAACAGTTCCAAACAAAGGGGGGTCTCATAGCTATAAATATTACAACCAACATGCTTCGCAATCAAAATTATATGCATGTAGTGAAAGAACTTAATATTCAATGTTGCACCCCAAATGAAGTGGTATTATGTCATGATTATTTCCAATCACTATATTGTCATTTATTAATTGGACTAATTTACCGTGACGAAGTTCAGTCTTTGTCTTCATCATTTGCTCACCTCTTAGTCCAAGCATTCAGAACTTTTAAACAAGTTTGGGAAGAGCTTTGTAATGATATAAGGGAAGGAGTTCTTAGTAGTAGAGTCACAGATCCATCGATTCAAATGGCTATGTCTAAATTGCTCAAACCAAATCAAGAACTAGCCGACATAATCCACAAAAAATGTCTAGGGTTGAATAATTGGTATGGTTTGATACCATAGTTGTTTCCTAATGTGAAGTACATTTATGGAATCATGACGAGGTCAATGGAGCCATATTTAGGAAAGTTGAGGCACTATGCAGGAGAGTTACCTTTAGTGACTTCTCTCTATGGAGCTTCTGAAGGGTTCATAGCTGCAAATATTAACCCAAAACTTCCCCTTGAATTGGCAACCTATGTTGTGTTTCCTCAAAATGGATACTTTGAGTTCATTCCTCTCACACATCTGAAGAATGAGGGCACTGACCTTTGTGTTGATCGTCATCCAGTTGGTGAAGAATATGAAATTGTTGTGACCAATTCAGCAGGTAAATACTAAATTATTACCATGTTTATTTAGTTTGCTTTTGGTTTTTTGACACCTTTATGTTAATGTGTTTTGGGAAATGATTACGATAAAAAAGTTAACAGTTATCGTATTAACTTACTCGGTTATATAATTTCAGGGTTATACTGGTATAGGCTAGGAGATGTCGTAAATGTTATGGGATTCCATAACTCAACTCCGAAACAAGTTTATTTGTCGGAGTAGTGTTTTGCTAAGCGTTAACATCGACAAGACCACAGAGAAAGATTTACTGTTAGTTGTGGAAGCATCTTCCAAATTATTAGCAGACGAAGAATTGGAAGTTATTGAATTCACAAGCCATGTTGATTTATCCAAAGAGCCTGGAAACTGTAATATTCTGGGAAATTAGTGGTGAAGCAAGTGAAGAATTGTTGAGAAAATGTTGCAATTGTTTGGATAAGTCTTTCACCGATCCATCCTGCAATTTTTCTCGTAAGGCCAACACTATCGGGGCCTTAGAACTACGAGTTGTTAGGAAAGGAACGTTCCAAAAGATTCTTGATCATTATTTGGGATTAGGAACATCTATTAGTCAGTATAAGACACCAAGATATGTAGGTCTTACACAGAACATTGTGTTGCAAATCTTGAATGAAAATGTTGTCAAGAAGCATTTGAGTACTGCTTTCAATTGAATAATATTTGGCATTGTGCCAATATTCTGCAATCAATAAAGTTTCTTAGTTTTAATAAAAAGAATGTGCTACTTTCTAGCTTTTTCTTTGTTTGAACTTTTTTTTTAATTTGATGATTCAGATCTTAAAATCTTCAAAGGGAACTTTAATGAAAATGTTCGGTGTTTATCTTTATTGTGTGTAAATACTTCAGCGGGATGAGAGGAAACCCTCATGTCCGATTTTCAAAGAGGGAGATCCATCTTATTAGATTCTATCCAAATTTTTCGTTTGCTAGTCCCGTAGTTAAAAAACCTACTTTCTTACAATTACGAGTTTCATTCAAATATGAAATCCAATCTTAAAAATACAATATCCCACTATTTTTTGCTATTCAAGGTTTCGATACGTTTCTATCCTATATACAAGGGTTTTCTATCCACCAAAAAATAAATATCAGTACGGGGGTTAATTAAATGCTATGTTTGTCCGGCATACGAATGAAAAACCATATATTATACTCCTTCCGTCTCTGTGTGTAAGCTCTGTTTGCATTTTTCACATTTCTTAAGAAAAGTTGTCAGTGTAATTAATGTGTCTGTTTTGTGTGTTAATATTACCAAATTGTCCTTTGTTTGTATGTGTATTAAATTTGACTTTTCATATTCCAAGACAAATTGGTAGTATTAATTAGGGGTATGTTTAGGAAAAAAAATAATAAATGCATCTAGTAATTTGAAAATGTGTTTACATTTAGGAACAAAAATAAAATCAAATGAGTACTTAGATATAATAACGGAGGGAGTAGTTGGTGGATCATTTTGATGGGAGCTTCTATAAAGGGATATATGAATGCTTCATATATTCCTTCAAACGAAAAATTTAATGAGTCATATAATTTACACAATATCCATAATACATAAAATTTTACCAGCATAGCTCATAATCGTCGATACAAAGTTACAATAAAACTATGTATTTAGAGAATAGATCAAGAATTGTAGATCTTTATAATATGTTAAATAATTATTCGTAACGAAACAATTATTACTTCCTTTTATTCATTTGTTATTTCACGTTAATTTGTGTTAAATAATTATTTTGGGTTACTTAAGAAAATTATTATTATTTTGAGTGTTTATTTTGGATGAAAAAATTGAGTGTTTTTTAGATGGAACATGGTGTCATTTTTTAAATTGAGTGTCATTTTCTATTATCATGCAACTGTTTGAAATAAGAAAGTGTTGTTGAAGGTCTCGTTGCTCGTGTAGCGGTTGCTACTCAATCACCTTCCAACGAAAAACAATCTACTACATCATGGAATTATTCCTCACATTTCATATCTTTGTTCGAGTAAGTTGCCGTGAGACCAAAAATGCATATCATTTGTTTGTGGGTTGTGCTTCTTAGGGCAGCATTTGGACATATATCCGTTTGTGGTTTGGTATATTTATGGTAAACACAGGTTACCTATTTCTAATCATGTTGGTCAATTTACAAATCTAGCATGCATAGAAAACCCATGTTTGCTCTTCATGCAATCTTGATGGACTCTATTTGAGTCATTTGGAAAGAAAGGAATAGTTTAATTTTCCGCCAAAAACATCAATCATCGCAAAAGATGGTGGACAATGTGAAGTTATCTTCTTTTAGGTGGTTACAAGCTAAAAATAGTATCATTCAATGTTTTACCAAGATCCATAGCTAGCTTTTGGTTGTTTTCTAGCTATTGGTTGATCCTTGTATGCGACTGAATCATTTTTTTAGTCCTTGCCTAGAACTTCTTGTGCGGCGAGGGAGCTCCGTTTATTAATATATTTTATTTTGTCTTCAACAAAAAAAAAATTATTGAGTGATTTTTCAGTCAAAAAAATTGAGTGTTTTTAATATTAAACGCTGGTGTGATATTTTTAAACTAGAAGTTGGACCCATTTGTTTAAGATAATAAAAAAAAACTATTTTGATTATCTTATGAATAAAATTATTTTTTATAGAAGAGAGAAACATAAAATCTCTTTTTATACTTTTAAACAACCCAAAATAGATTATTAAGCCTCTTAAAAGTTGACTTTGCTATATATATTATTAATTTTATTTGAAATTATATATTTTCCTTGTCAGTAATAACACTGCTTGAGCTTTCAAGAATCATGATTTCAGGTTCATTTCTCTTCATGCTTGACATGTTCTCTCTACGTGCAGTCACATAAGTAAGGGACTAATTAAGAGCCCTGATTAATATATATATATATATATATATATATATATATATATACACAACTAAAAATAATGTCAACTTTCTCTCCTTCCTTAGCTATATGTGCTTGCATCATTGTAACCATCCAATTTCTTTTTTGCAGCCATAGTCGATCAAATGTAGGTGCAAGCGTTAAATAAAAGATCATGCGAGTTTTTTTTAGTGCGAACCAAGTATTCTTTGCGTGCAACTGTGGAGATTAATTCTTCGATTATTGAAGTTGTATTTTAAAATCTATTTATTAAAACTCAGACTGTGAATCATCTCATCCATCTTGTGGTTAAGATTTCATGACAGCATGACATAACACATAAAAAAAAATTAATGTGTATGGAAAGACATGACATTATTGCAATAAATGTAACTAAAATTCAGTTTCTTGTTGATGTAGTTTTATGGAATGACACTACATTATGGTAGAAAAAGCTCACATTATCTGTCTAAATACTTGTAGCACGACAATGTAACCAAAACTCACATTTGTTGCAACAAATTTAACGGATTTGTTGGTCGGAGTTTCCCACATTCACACGGTTGAGACATCAGGGTCGGTCCGATCAAGATTGAATAGATCATATTCAAGCACGGTCTTTTACACTATATGATAAAATATTAAAATCTTGATCGAACGTCTCCAAATATCTCGAATGCGACTATAGGGAATCCAAATTTAAATTGAAGGTGGTTAAAATAAAAAGGACAAGGGTGGGAGTTTGACTTGTTCAAAGCAACCATTTGTTTGGTAAATACTAAATAAAGGCATTAATCAAAAAAAGACAAGAAACATGTTAATGTACGAGAATTCACAAACCACAAAAATGAACATTCCAAATTCTTAGGCTAAATATTTGGAATCCAAACATTCTGTCATTGTTGTCATCCTTTCCTATTTTCCTCCAAACAAATTGAAAGTTGTTATTAGAAATCTAATAACACACCCTTTTCCATGCTTTCTATCAACTTATAACATTTCTAAATTTTCATAACCTCACCCTCAATCCCCCCCAGGAGGTATGGGGAAGATAGAAAAAAACACATCAAAAATAAAATTTTCATTACAACAAAATCATAATAATTTTCTATCAACCTTGTCATCAATATCACCTTTGATGGCTATCCTCCTGGTCATTCTTCTCTTATCTTTTTCTTCACCTTCATTCGCTCTTCCTTCTTCGTCTCCAAGTTTCGTTGCAAAAGATAGTTTTCTTATTGATTGTGGTTCTGAAAATGTAGTTACTTTACCTGATGGAAGACAATTCAAATCAGATCCACAAGCAAATGCATTTTTACAAGCTAAGGATGATTACAAAGTTTCAGCAACTGATGCTAATGTTCCTTCACCTATATATTCAACTGCTAGAATTTTCATTCAAGAAGCTAAGTATTCATTCCATTTGGTTCAGCCTGGTTTTCATTGGATTCGCCTTCATTTCTATCCAATCAAAAACAGCGTTTTCGATCTTCAAAAGGCGACGTTTTCTGTCAACACAAATACTTTTGTTCTTCTTCATAGCTTCAATGTGAATAACACTGACAAAGCAATCCTCAAAGAGTATCTCATCAATGCAACAGAACCACAGTTGATGTTGTCTTTCATTCCTTTGAAGAATTCGGCTGCGTTTATCAATGCAATCGAGGTTGTTTCGGCGCCAGATGACCTAATCGTTGACACCGGCTCAGGACTTTTCCCTGTCGCCCCGGTTAACGGATTAACAGCCTATGCTTTCCAGCCTGTTTATAGGTTGAACAATGGAGGACCTCTAATTACATCAGCAAATGATACACTTGGAAGAATTTGGGAATCTGATGAACCTTATCTTACAAATAAGAATCTTGGAAAGAGTGTTACTGTTGCTACTAATGTTGTTAAGTTTCCTCAAGACCGTCCGGATATTTCGCCTTTGATTGCACCACAAACTGTTTATTCTTCTGCCACTGAGATGGGTAATGCTGATGTGAGTCTACCAAATTTCAATGTATCATGGAAATTTGATGTTGACACTTCTTTTAGTTACCTTGTTAGGTTGCATTTTTGTGACATTGTGAGCAAAGGACTTAATCAACTTTACTTCAATGTTTATGTTAATGGAAAAATTGCAATTCCTAATTTGGATTTATCAGCTATAAATGGTGCATTGGCAACACCATATTATAAAGATTTTGTTGTGAACGCAACATTGATGACTCAAGGATTGAGTGTTCAAATTGGTCCTGCAGATGCTAATGGTGGAAATGCTAATGCAATTATGAATGGCATTGAGGTTTTGAAGATAAGCAACACAGTTAATAGTTTGGATGGTGAGTTTGGTGTTGATGGAAGGAGAGTTGGCGGTTCGAACCGTGGAACGGTTGCAGCGGTCGGTTTTGCTATGATGTTTGGAGCATTTGTTGGTCTTGGTGCTATGGTGATCAAGTGGCATAAGAGGCCTCAAGATTGGCAAAAGAGGAATAGTTTCTCTTCATGGTTGCTTCCTTTACACGCCGGCGACACAAGTTTCATGAGTAGCAAGAATTCAATAGGGAAAAGCAACATTTTCTCATCATCAATGGGATTAGGAAGGATTTTCTCCTTTTCAGAAATACAAGAAGCAACAAAGAATTTTGACTCCAAAAACATTATTGGTGTTGGTGGTTTTGGTAATGTTTATTTAGGTGTGATTGATGAAGGGGTCCAAGTTGCTGTCAAGAGAGGAAATCCACAATCAGAACAAGGTATCAATGAATTCCAGACTGAAATCCAAATGTTGTCTAAGCTTAGACATAGACATTTGGTTTCAATGATTGGATATTGTGATGAAAATGAAGAAATGATTCTTGTTTATGAGTACATGCCTAATGGACATCTTAGAGATCATCTTTATGGAAAGAACATGCCACCACTATCTTGGAAACAAAGGTTGGATATTTGCATCGGATCGGCAAGAGGTCTTCATTACCTTCACACTGGTACGGCACAAGGAATCATTCATCGCGACGTTAAGACAACAAACATCTTGCTTGATGAGAATTTCACGGCTAAGGTGTCCGATTTTGGACTTTCAAAAGACGCGCCTATGGGACAAGGTCACGTTAGTACTGCGGTGAAAGGTAGTTTTGGTTATCTTGACCCTGAGTACTTCAGGAGACAACAATTGACCGAAAAGTCTGATGTTTACTCGTTCGGAGTAGTCCTGCTTGAGGCATTGTGCGCCAGGCCAGCTATTAACCCTCAGTTACCTAGAGAACAAGTTAACTTAGCTGATTGGGCTATGCAATGGAAGAGAAAGGGTTTGCTTGATAAAATCATTGACCCTCTTCTTGTCGGTTCGATTAATCCTGAATCTATGAAGAAATTTGCTGAGGCTGCTGAGAAATGTTTGGCTGATCATGGTGTTGATAGGCCTTCAATGGGAGATGTTCTTTGGAATTTGGAATATGCATTGCAGCTTCAAGAAGCTTTTACACAAGGGAAAGTTGAGGATGAGAATGAGGCTAAATCTGCTGCTGTTGTTGTTCCTACTTCACCTGCTCCTCCTACTACACCCCCCTCTGTTACTGATTGTCCCCCGACACCTCCTCAACAAGAAGTAAACAATAGTCCTGCTGAAGTTCAAGCTATTGATGGCCATTCTGGAACCGCAATGTTTGCACAGTTTAGTAATCTTAATGGAAGGTGAAATCCATCACATGGAATTCTGTAAAGTTGATCATGTGAAGGAAGTGTTATATAATAATTTTGTATGAATGTGGAGAAAAATATTTGATGTATAATGGTGTGTGATGTTTTCTGTTGTGGAGTATTATGTTTGATGGTAGAAATTTGTAATACTGGTTAAAGGACTGGTGTGTGTAAGTATATGTGCATTCAGTACCATAAATCA
>Ga0315915_1008673_pt1 | contig 11808 bp, 16 predicted proteins | sample MpolbnodulesMG_FD_207738 | JGI IMG/M metagenome (GOLD analysis project Ga0315915, IMG submission 207738) | Medicago polymorpha root nodule microbial communities from Los Angeles, California, United States - branched nodules | ecosystem: Host-associated > Plants > Roots > Nodule | place: USA... | reverse complement strand
AGTGAAGCATGAAGCAACGAGATCAAGAAAATGTGGGTGTTTGTTCAAGGTGCGTGGATATGTCGTCAGGGAAGACAATACTTGAAAATTGGCTATTCTTAATGGCGTTGACAACCATGAGATGGTGTCGTATGTAGCAGGGCACCTTCTTGCCGAAAGATTAATGGAGGACCACAAGAAGATTGTACATGACTTCACCAATTCTTCGGTGAAACCAAAAAATATTTTGACCAATTTGAAGAAGAAAAGGAAAGAGTCCATGACAAATATCAAGGAAGTCTACAATGAACGTCATAAATTCAAAAAGGCAAAAAAGGGTGACTTGACGCAAATGCAATTTCTAATCTCAAAGTTGGAAGAGAATGGATATGTTTATTACGTAAGAGGAAAAAAAGGAAAGTCAAACCGTTCAAGACATTTTTTGGACTCATCCAACATCGGTAAAGTTGTTTAACAATTTTCCGACTGTTTTGATAATAGATTCCACGTAGAAAACCAACTTGTACAGGATGTCATTGTTTGAAATAGTTGGAGTCACCTCAACCTATTTGACATACTCGGTTGGTTTTGCATTTATGACGTCGGAGAAGGAGGATAACTTTACTTGGGCTTTGCAAATGTTGCTTAAACTTCTTGAACCAAATAGTGATATGCCTAATGTGGTAGTGACCGATAGGGACACGTGTATGATGAATGCCGTAGCAAATGTTCTCCCCGATAGTAGTGCAATACTTTGTTATTTCCATGTTGGCAAAAATGTTAAAGCAAGAATCGTCACCGATTGTAAAGTTAAACAAAATGTTGTGGTACTGGATGTTATTGGCGATGAACATTGTGGGTTTAGGGCTATATATAGCCGAATCCGTGGGTTTGATGGAAGAAAGTCATGTTATGATGCGGAGAGCACTTATTAAAGAGTTGAAAGAGCATAGGAACAGATACATCGAGGTATATGCGAGCGAGCCCCGCTACAACTACATCTTGGATGGATTGCATCCTCCCAAAAATGCTAGTAGTTTTGCACCTTCCGACAAATGGTTGACATTGCCGGATATGTGACACTTTGTTGCATCTTGTTACAATAGGCGGTGGTAGAGATGACTACCCTTTGTCTCCGAGACTTTTTTCCCACTTAGAGGTCGGCCTCCGGTTAACCCGAAAAGCAACATGATTTGCCTTGGTTTAATCCCAAATCATTTTGTCCTTTCGTTGAAAGATGGTTGCCCACTACCTCCATGATCCACAGAGTGGAAGCTACACAAGAGCAAAGAGGCGGCAGGAGGATGAATTCTTGGATCAACACGGTCGTTTCCGAACACTCATGGAGATTGAGCTACGAGGGAGACCGATTCCACCAAAAAAACCAACAAATCAAGACAATCCTATTTTGTTGAATCACACTCCGGTTAAAGCAAACGAAGAATTTGAAGATGTTGTGGAGCATTTAGAAGATTTAATTTCATTAGGTGAAATATGACACTTTTTGGTCGGCGTTCATCCGTTTTTTGGTCGATATGCGCCTACGTATTTTTTGGGATATATTAATGTAATGACCAATTTTTTTGGATGATATGTAACTAATCTTTAATGAATTATATATATATATATATATATATATATGAGTCTTGCATTTATTAGAAATTAATGTACTTTACGTGTAATGTGTTGTATATTGTGGACAATTTGACGAATTTCAAACAATTGGGAAACGTTAACGCATTATCGGTTTTGTGTAATCTTATCTAATAATTAATAACTTATGAAATGTTGATGTTTGTGATTGTTGGATGTTGTTGTTTCGGTTTGAGTTCATGCGGAATTGCCGTTTGAAATTACAGGTAAAAACATGTCAAAATGGCTGGAAAAACCATTGCAGACTGCACTGGTTCTGTTTACTAGTGTGAACGACAGTTAACTGCCGCTGATGCCAGCGACAATTAACTGATGCCGGTTGCAGTTAACTGCTGCTGAGAACTTTTAGGTAAATTACTTGTGTTATTGTGAACTTTTGTATGTGAAAAAAGCAATAAAAAAAATGGAAACCAAATATTAAAGCCTTTTTACATTAATATCATCACTTTGATAATATTAAAGCTTTTTTTTTCCTTTCATTTCCCAAACGAAATCTATCGGTCGGTTAGCATATCTATCACTTTTACCACAGCAATATATGTACTGCGTATGCCTTCGGCCTTCCTGAGTGACGGCAAGTACAAGGAATACGGGGCACATAAAAGACGACCAAAAAAAAAAAAAAAAAGCGTTCTTCGAAAAAATAATAAATTAAAAAACAAATCAAAATGTTAGATTTCTTTATATTCTTGCCATGAATGAAACTTAATTAACTAATTAAATAATTAATCATTCTCTTCTTCTTCAGTTATCATCATAGTTTTGCGAAGAGCTTCCACTGTTGGTGGAAGCAATGGCTACGTTTTCAATCGGAACACACTTATCTATGTTCCAAAATTCACGGAATTCTAAACTTTTATCTCACACAATTCAATCTTCGCCGACACAATTTCAATCCTTCTTTGCTTCTTCATCTTCTTCTTCTTGTAGAACCAGATTCGGAGCTCCCAATCACAAGCTACTCCGTAATAATGTATTGGTACGTGCTGAAGACAAAGCAAGATATTCTGACTCACAAACTTCCCAGCAACAGTTCCAGGTTCTTCTTTCTAACCATTATCATGTTTTAAGGATACCGTTTTAATTCTTCTGCTTCTTTATTTATTCAATTTTGTTTTTCTTTGCTACTTGGCATGTTATGGCTTAAAGGGTATCTCAGTAATCAAGTAAAGTTTCTAACTTTGCGTTTAATTAATTGAAATTAGCTTATTACTCTACTAGTAAGAATACAAGATCAAGGGGTTAATTTTGGTGATATAGTTAGCAAATGTGTGCTTTAGTACTGTTATTACAAAGTTACAGAATTTGCTACTGAAATGCTAAGGTGTTAATTTTGGTAACAGGATTCGACATCAGAATCTGGAACTTGTGATCCTCTATGTTCAGTTGATGAAACAAGTTCACAAGATTTTGAGGACAACTATCAGCCTAAGACTGATTTGCTCAAAGCCGTTGCGGTATTTGCGGCAGCTGCAACTGGGGCGGTGGCAATTAACCATTCTTGGGTCGCCGCAAATCAGGTCTGTTAATACCTTATTTCACTTCTGGTTGTTTCACAATAAAGCATATGCATTTGCAAAAACATCTCTAAATATGCTTTATTCTGAAAGTTGGTAGTTCTGTCTGATGTCTCGCTGCAGGATCTTGCTATGGCATTGCTATTTGTAATAGGATATGCAGGCATCATATTTGAAGAATCGTTAGCATTCAACAAAAGTGGAGTAGGACTATTGATGGCTGTGAGCTTATGGGTGGTACGGAGTATTGGGGTAAATATCTAACTTTTTATATGTTAATTCTTGACTGGTTATTGCTTTATGGTAGCGTATTTCTTGATTGCTTTGAACTTTATGGTAGTGTTTGGCAAATGGGTTAGAATTTAGAAATTAGAAGAGTAAAGAACAAAACTCTGTTTGACAGATTATGCATAGTAGAGTAAAACAGGATAAAAGGTAGAAAAATGGTATATTTTGGTTTGCCGAAAAGTGTGGAGCCAAAGAGAACAGAAATATATACTGCCAGTGCTCATTGTCATGCTTTTGATATTTAAGCCACAATTGCTTTTTGTCTAAAAATGCATAGGACACTGCACAGGGACATACACCTGATTCATCTATTCTGATGTGCATAGTAGAAGATATCCCAATATTTGGGATTCAATTCTTAAAATGCACCAGCAAGATTACTCGTCTCACATACTGTCAAAATCAAGTCTATGGTACTATGTATATATTGTAAGGTTTACATATTACAATGTGTATAGGATTCATACTAATTGACTCTTCAGTTTTTCTATTATAAAAGTAGATCATGTTTGGCACACATGCAGATTTTTCAATTTTATTATTTTATAATTAAAAGCCTAAAGATTTCTTTTTTCCTCCATTGCCGCTACATCAGCTAGCATAAATTGGAAGCGACCATGACTGCCATAGTAGAGAAACTAGGATAGTGTCACTGTTTTCTTTCCCTATCGCTGCTACTTGACAACACTGTTTGAATCACAATTTCAAGTGTGAACGGACATTAACTATACGGGTATCATATTTCTGTGATTGGGGTTGATTTCAAAATCAAACCAGTAACAGAACATGTAGTTTGTTTTTTCTTCTTCTTTCATCCGATATAAACTTGATGCGACGATAAAGAGTTGCCTTTGCCTCCATCTTTTGTTTGCTTTTATTTTTTTAAAAAAAGACCTTTTTATGGTTATCAAAGTATTGCTACTTGCACTTGAAACAGATCAACTTTCTTTGGCATAACAAATACACAATTATTAAGATTTGTGACATTTTATTAGATTTCTTGAGTTAATTAAAGTGAGTTTATTTGGTCCAAACTAAACAACAGTTTACCTTGAAGATTTTGTTTTTAATCCGCTGGTTAATTTTTTTGTTTCAAAAATTGGTTGCTACCAATGCGCATAATATGTTGTTATAAAATACCACAATGTTTTGGAAGATAAGTTTCTCCTGATCTTGCATTTATTGTCTCCCTAGTATTGGTATCCCATAACACACCACTTGATAAATTATAATAGTTCACCAACTGATCTGTTAGTTACTAATAATTACCAGAGATTGCTTGGTTTCAATTATATCCTCGTTGTATCTTCTCTCATTATGCCCAATTGCACGTGTACATTCGAATTCAGTTTTTCTCCCTCAATCATTTGTATGTAGGCTCCATCAACTGAAATAGCTGTTTCAGAGCTATCACATGCGTCTGCCGAAGTCAGTGAAATAGTGTTCTTCTTGCTCGGTGCAATGACCATTGTTGAGATAGTTGATGCTCATCAAGGATTTAAGATAGTTACCGACAATATCAAAACCCGAAACCCGCGCCTTCTCCTTTGGGTGGTAAGTGCTTTCACCGTTTTTACTATGCATTTTTTTACCATACTAAGAATGCTTCTTGGCAAACTCTTTGCATATTGATTTTTTTTGGAATTTGATTACAATAGTAATCATCAATAGTAATCAAATTTGGATTGTATACAAAATATAAGGGGCTCAGGTTCAAGAGCTCCATCTTACAACAAGGTGTAGTACCACTTTGGCTGTGCATAAATGACATCTAACTTTTCGATGTTTGATGCTAAAAAAAGTCAATTTTTTAAAAGAATGAAATAGATCATAAAAAGATGATTGCATCACCAATTTTATTTATTATTTCTCAATGACGGAATTTGACAAATAAAAATTGCATATGCAGGTTGGATTTATTACATTTTTTCTCAGTTCAGTTCTGGACAACCTTACATCCACCATAGTCATGGTTTCTCTGTTGCGGAAATTAGTACCTCCATCAGAGTATCGAAAGTATGTGTCTTTTTGTGTTACTAACTTTCGGTGTAATGTTCTATCCACATGTTGAAATATTCAATATGACCATATTTTCTAAAATAGCACCATAATGATGGATTTGGGACATTCATGCATGACATATGGTTTCAGTCATGGGTCCTTTATAGCTTGATAACACCACTCCTTAGCCTGAGTAATTTTATACCTGCTATTAGTGCTTATAATTAGTGGATGATGTGAAATGTTATCTTTTTCATATAAGTTGAAATCAGCATTAGTGATGGTTTTCTTGATTTTGGTTGAGAGCATAAACATTCAGAGTGTGTGGATGAATCTTCTCAGTTTGCAGCTTGTTATGTTCTGTAACGTCCAATTATTTGGAGTTTTAACTACATCCTATGAAATCCTCAAGAAGTTGCTTTGGATTCTGTTGACAGGATCCTTGGAGCTGTTGTTGTAATAGCAGCAAATGCGGGTGGTGCATGGACTCCTATAGGTGATGTTACCACAACTATGCTGTGGATACATGGCCAAATAACTACAGTGGAAACAATGAAGGTTATCTCTTGGAAAATTGCTCTATTGTGATACGTCTATTTGGATTGTGAAATATTTTTGCCCGAGACTACACAGTAATTTATAGTGGTATAAATGTATAATAAATTCAGCACCAGCGACACCCCGGAATATTCTTTTGATATAGTGATGAAAAATACACAAGTTAAAAGCCCTAAATTACGATTTCCTTGGTCAAAATGAAAAATGTATCCATAATTGCATTTTCTTTATTTTCAGGGTTTGTTTTTGCCTTCAGCCATTTCTCTAGCTGTTCCACTCGCTCTAATGTCCTTGACTAGGTACTATTGTACTTCAAAAGTCAACCAAGAATGCTGATTTGAATAGTCTAATTTAGCTTTATATACTATACTTTCATGATTTACAAAATTATGCTGGATTTTCTTCTGTTCAGTGAAGCTAATGGCAAGGGACAGGATTCTTCCGATGTTTTGGCATCTGAACAGATGGCTCCTAGAGGAAAGCTTGTTTTCTCGGTGGGTTTAGGAGCTTTGATTTTTGTCCCAGTGTTCAAGGCCGTCACAGGTTTGCCGCCGTACATGGGGATGTTGCTTGGACTTGGGGTGCTTTGGATTCTTACTGATGCTATCCATTATGGTGAATCTGAAAAGAGGAAGAAGCTTAAAGTGCCACAAGCTCTATCAAGGATAGACACTCAAGGAGCACTATTTTTCCTAGGAATTCTATTATCTGTTAGCAGGTAATAAGGAAATCAATTTTAATTTTTCCATCGCAGTAATTTTAGGACAACAACCACATGTGTTTTAAAGTCTCAGCATTCTTTTCAATGAATGTTATATATCCTTCCCTGACATGACATAAATTTCATGGCTAATCATGTTGGCTAATTGTTTTTGCAATCGAAATGGTGATGTTTTTGCAGCTTGGAGGCAGCAGGTATTCTTCGGGAAATTGCAAATTACCTTGATGCTCATGTCCAAAATAGTGAACTGATTGCAAGTGCTATTGGAGTCATATCTGCGATAATAGACAATGTTCCATTGGTTGCTGCAACAATGGGAATGTACGATGTCACTTCTTTCCCTCAAGATTCTGAGTTCTGGCAATTGGTTGCATTTTGTGCTGGTACTGGCGGATCCATGTTAGTTATTGGCTCAGCTGCTGGAGTTGCATTCATGGGGATGGAAAAGGTGGACTTCTTTTGGTACTTTAAAAAGGTAATTCCTACTTTTCACTAGATATAATTGATCTGATAGAATAAATTGTTTGTTTATATTTCATAACTGATGTCGTTTATTCCCTTTGTGCAGGTTAGCGGCTTTGCTTTTGCAGGTTATGCTGCTGGTATTGCCGCGTATTTAGCCGTTCATAACCTCAACATCTCCCTCCCTACAACTCTAGCTGAGGTTCCTTTTCTTTCTGGTTCTTGAAATTGAGAATTCAGACTTCATTTGAGTCAATTGTCATGGCCCCAAAAGCAGGGTTGTCTCAAAATCATGTATACAAGTCAATTTGTAGCGCAAGTTCCCATAGGTTATAATTTTTGTCATGACAAGAGGTTTTATATGTACGTACGGATGTATGTATAGGGAGCATATCAGCTAAGGGTTTGAGAGGTGAGATAAGCTCATCTTGGCCATCCATGCAATGTAAGATTGAGTGGTTAAGATTAATTCCTCTCATTGGATTCGTCCCGGGTATTGTTCCTATAATACACCTCATGTCATGTCGGAATGCCCTGAGATATTTGCATCATGAGGATTCAACATTTGAAACACAACCCAGCAAATGACCTATTTACATATATAGAACATTTAAATGTGATGCATGGGATATGGGATATAGTCTATGTCTATAGAATTAGACATGCTCCAACAAATATTCATTATTTCATATGAAATGACAAGTTCTATAAAAGCTCGGTCTATGTTGTGCATTACTTCGCAGATTCAAGCATCTCACTCAAAGACTTTCCCTATAAGTCATTATTGCACACTTGCACACTTTCCCAATTTTTCTTCACAAGACTAATATCCATGAATGAATTATAGACTCACAAGAAATAAGAATTGATGGGTCCATTTATTTTTTATTTCTCTTCTAGAGTGTTTGTCTGTTTGGTTGCAAGAGAAAATGTGAACAGAGAAATAAATCAAAGATTGAGAAGAGAGAAAGAAATGAGAAATAGTGAGATTTGATGTACCGTTTGATTTAAAAATAAAATAAAGGATACAAGTGGTAATTATTTTTGAAAGTGCAAATATGACCCTCACTTAAAAACACCTGTCGAATTATTTTGCTTTTAATTTAATTTACACTCGACTAATTGTAGCTTATTTGTAGCTTATTTAAGCTACTTCAATCATTTTTTTACTACACACTATCACATCATGGTTCCTCCAATGATCAGAAAATATAAAAAGTAGTTCAAAATGTCATGAACTCACTTAGGCTTTGTTTGAGAGTTTGAAGGGGAGAGGAAGAAAGACTTTGATGGGAGGAAAATATGAGGGAAAATAGAGAAATCTTTTAAATTTTTTAAAAAAGTAGTTTTTTAGAGAATGATAAATTAATGCATATGATTACTATATTTTTAATTTTAAAAATATTATAACAACATAGATTAAATTTGAAGAATTCATATAAGCCCTCCAAAACCCTCCTCTAATACAATTTTTTAGTTCCCCAAATGAGGAGAGTTTTGTATTATGAAGAAAAGTTAACCTCAAAGCCCTCCCCTCTTATTTTCTTCTATTTCTTCAACTTGCTCATTCCTTTTTTCCAAACCTTCCTCTCCATTTCCTTTTAAACTCGCAAACAAAGTCTTAAATATCTCCACTCTAGATGCTCTAAAACAACTCCATTATCACTCTTTTAGTGAATTTGTTGCCGGTTATGACTTATGAACATGGATTTTCACATATCTAAAGAGCCGTAGGGATTATACCGAAAAATAATATTAAAAATAAAGCGACACGCATGATGTGCAAAAGTATAGAGTGACCTTTTGACTTGCTAAACAGTAGACTGAAATATACTACGATTGTTTGTCATATTACGTCTCTTATTTTGACCATCAATGGGATCCCTAGATTCATGTGTAGTGTTGGATTCAACAGATAGAGAATTCAACAACGTTTGCTTGTTGATGTTATAGAAGTTTCTACTCCTCGCTTTATTTCTTTATAGTTTCTTTCTTTGGACTTCGATCCTCTTTTTTCCAATAAAAATTTAAAAGCATAATTAAATTTTAAAAAGGGCGAATGATTCTTTGAAACTTCCAACATAATGTTATTCCCTTTATTTCCAAATAAAAATGAACAAGCAGGAATTGTACTAAACCAGTAAATCACAATCACACTATTCATTCCAAGGTTACATTATTCTTTTCCTCGTCCCCCTAAACTCACCTACTCACTTGTTCAATGATGATACATCAAAACCGGGCACATCAGCCAGACATATGCCCAATCCAAAAATAAAATACAACAGAAAAGACAACACAAAACATTTAATCTTACAACTTGAGGAAAACGAATTCTTCAACAGCAGGAATGTCTCCAATCCTTTGCAAAGATTCTTTGCGTGGTTGCTCATCAACTCCGATTGCCATCACAGCTTGCTTGCGTGGAGCAATCCTTCCAACACTCATGAAGCTGACATTCACATTCTCTTCACCCAAGATGCTTCCCACCTTTCCAATCATACCTGGTTGATCTACTTGCCTGCAAAGTATAATGCTACCTTCCAAACTCACATCAACTTCAAAAGATCCAACCTTTGTAAGATGGGGGACCCCATCTTTCACACGACCCTCGACTGTGACCTCCCCTGAATCTGATATGGCGCTAGCAAAACGAGATTCCACATTAGCAATCTGGACCTGGATGAATTCGAGTGGATTCTCAGGTGAACCATCAAGAATAACTCTCTCCTCGGTTATTCTTAGCCCTCTTTGTTTAGCAGTGAAGTCAGCATTAACTAAGTTCACGAAAACACTGGATATTGGCTCAATCAGACCCTTTGTTATCATAGCACGAAGAAGACGAGTGTCAAGATCATCAGGGGCCCTAGCGGAAGCGTAAGTCACTTTCACTGTTTTTACACCGCTTCCTCCTGCTACCAGTTGGACAGCCAGCCTACCCAGTTTCTCAGCAAGATCTACAAATGGTTTTAGCTCTGTTAACACCTGCAAGTCACAAAGGATGAAACAGATGTTAAACTTGAGGCATTCTAGTTGCCAAATTTATCACCAACTCCAATCCATGAATCATTTTGTATTATGATAAGCTCTAGATAAAGCCAGATTCAAAATTGGAGAGATAAAGCCGAGCAATGAAAAATCATTAAGATCAATGTATTAGATTTCTCAAATCAAACTTTCACCTTCACTTGAGTAGTATTTAATTTGAACCAGTTGCACATAGCAGTTGAAATTTAACAATTTAAGACAGCCATTTTGTTCCAAAATCATTTTCAATATTTGAATATAGTTACACAATAAGTCAAAGAATTTAGAATGATTTTGGAAACCAAATTGCTTGGATATAGATAAGGAAGAGAAGCAGTAGCAATATCTAGAGGCAAGGTTATTTTAATCATGAAATAAAAGGATAAATATGATCGTTTTGTTCCTAGTACCTCTGAGGAAACCATTGGTGCATTGACTGCAGTAGAAGCAAGCTCCCCTTTCAAAGCCCCAACGACAGCTTCTGCTATTTCAATAGCCACACCTTCCTGGTCATCATTTTTCAAAGGTTATTAGACACTATAGTCGCAAAAGGGGAACAGAGCTATACCTCATAGTCATAGACAATTGCTTAAGTAACTTACCTGAGCTTCCATGGTACTGGCACCAAGATGAGGAGTGGCGGTAACTAGCTCATGCATAACCAACTTGCTGTCTTTGGCGGGTGGTTCCACCGTGAAAACATCAAGAGCCGCCTGAAACAGAGACACAAACTATCAGCATTTCAACCCAATTAATTATTAATTTAAGTAAACTATAAGTGGCTCAGTGCTTCAAACCTGAGCTACAATTCCAGAATCCAATGCTCTAACAAGTGCATCCTCATCAATGACTCCACCACGAGCAACATTGACAATTCTAACTCCTTTCTTCATCTTAGCAAAGGTCTCATCATTGAGCATCTTATTAGTAGCAGGCGTAAGCGGCATGTGCAAAGAGAGGAAATCAGCGGTGGCAATGGCCTCCTCAAAGCTCACAAGCTCGACACCAATAGCATGAGCACGATCAGCAGGAGCATAAGGATCATGAGCAATAACCTTCATACCAAGCCCCTTAGCACGCCTAGCAACTTCAGTACCAACCTTCCCAAATCCCATCACTGCAAGTGTCTTCCCAACTAGGGATACTCCAACGTACTTAGTTCTCTGCCATTTCCCTGCATTAACCATGAATCAGCATTAATTCAACTACCCACGTCAACTAATAACCTGTGAAGCACCGACAAGACACTTTGACAACAATAATAATTTGAGAAAATAACATAATTCAGTGTTATCAGATGTGTCACTATCGTGTCGGTCACACCGACCGACACTCACACAGGACCAGCCTTCCATCAAAGGTGTCAGTTCTACAAAGCTAATAACAGAAGCCACAACATTAACACCCATTAGAGATTCCATGAAAAAAAAATTAAACTTTACCCCATATAAACCAATGGATCTCAACATTTATACAAGAGTTCACACACAAATTGGTATATGAGGAAAAAAAGTTTCCGCCTATTCGCAGAAAATTTTACCATTACGTTAATGTTGGTATTATATGGGAAAGTCCGAATAACTAACACTAAAAAACAAGAAA
>Ga0315915_1008672_pt1 | contig 11808 bp, 10 predicted proteins | sample MpolbnodulesMG_FD_207738 | JGI IMG/M metagenome (GOLD analysis project Ga0315915, IMG submission 207738) | Medicago polymorpha root nodule microbial communities from Los Angeles, California, United States - branched nodules | ecosystem: Host-associated > Plants > Roots > Nodule | place: USA... | reverse complement strand
AAAAGCAATTATACAGGTTCCTTCCACAAACCGGAAGTTGTCATGTCCCCCTTGCACTTCCAAGGAGAGTTCACTAGAAAATGTAATATCTGATTACAATTTCTCACTACTACACCTAGAAAGAGACTTCAAATTACTCAAGCACACCTGCAAGAGATTTCCTATGCTCCTGAACTAAATCAAGAGACTTCCTATGCTCAAGCACACAAGCAAGAGACTTCTATTCAAACAGAATTACAAGGAAATTTATTTGAGGTTGAACACTTGATATACAATCAGTGATGTTCACAATACAAATCAGATACAGACACTTATGACTCTAGAATTTCTAAGATATGAACTTTGATAAGAAATTTTAAGTGAACTTTTGATGCAGAACAATTTCAACAGAGTTTGGCACTTGTAAATTGTTGTATGAGTTTGCATATCCAAACAGCAGGTCTTCACTCCTTTATATAGAGATGTGAAAGATACGTTGGAAATTGCCAGCACATCAAAAAGAGTCGTTTGAAGCTTGATCAAAATCACCAATGATTTTTTGCCTGATATGGTTATTGTCATATGAAGGATCAATTTCAAATTAATTCCAAGTCTGGAGGAACACTGGTGCAGGCATAGCTGTTTTTCTTGTCCTGTTGCAGACACAAAACAGAGTAGTGGAGATAGTGGTTGTACACTTCGTACAATTGTCCTTTGTCAACTCTCTCCAACGAAAAAGCATCCAATGCCTTCAAATCCATTTGAATTAGCCATTGCTTTGTTCTTTCAGTCTTTTGTAATTCTAGACGAGATTAAATCATATGGACAGCCTTTGAAGCTTTAATTCTCTAAGCTTCTGATGATCTTAAGTTCTTTTGATGAAAACTGTTTCTGGTGATCTTGCTTCTGATGAGGTGCTTCTGATGACGTCAGCACTTCAGGAGCACTTTGTCTTCAGAACCTCTTTTCTTCAGATGCTTCAAGCTTCCTTCTTGTTGATTTCATTGCTTTCATTTGTTCTTCCAGATCCTTATGCTTTAAAGAGACACTAAATTTTTGTATATGGTCCTGCATACTTGAACAAATATTAGCATATCCAATTGACAATTTTTAATACCTTGTTATCATCAAAACTCAAAGAGTAATGTTAAACATATTTTGTTCCAACAAAGTGGTGCTGGAGGATTTGGTTGATAAGGAGGGGATGTGGTACAGTATGTTAAAATCCCGTTACGATGAGAAAGGGGGGCGGTTGAAGGAGGGGGGCAGACATGGCTCATTATGGTGGCGAATGTCGTGTAATGTCTGTGGGGTGTTGGTGAGGGAGTGGGGAGTTGGTTTGAAGGTAATATCAGTCGGGTAGTCGGAGATGGTCGAATTACCTTATTTTGGTTCAATCATTGGGTTGAGGAGTCGCCTTTGTGATTCAAGTTTCCTCGACTCTTTGATTTGTGAATAAGGATTTCTCGGTGGAGAAGATGGAGAGACTAGGGTGGGGGGACGGGGGAAGGGCGTGGGTGTGGAGACACCTCTTGTTAGCTTGGGAGGAGGACAATGTGAGGGAGTGCTCAGTATTATTACATAACATTGTTTTGTAGGTTAATGTTACTGACACACGGAGATGGATATTAGACCATATTCATGGATATTCTGTGCGGGAATCCTGCCGCTTTATTACTAATTCTAGCGGTCAAGTGGATAAGAGTCTCGTTGATGATGTCTGGCATAGGCATATTCCGGCGAAGGTGTCTTTTTTTGTGTGGCGCCTTCTCCGTAACAGACTTCCGACTCGAGACAATCTGCTGAGGCAGCATATTCTTCATTCTAACGACTTTGTGTGTGCTGTCGGATGTGGGGTTTTGGAAACAACCCGCCGCCTCTTTTTAGAATGCGGAACATCAAACATTTTATGGCCTCGTGTCTGGAATTGGGTAGGATTTTCTCCGGTGCCTCCGTGCGAACTTCGGGATCATCAATTTCAGTTTTCTTATATGGCAGGAATGCCGCGATGTACACACTCATTTTTGAAAGGAATTTGGTTTGCTTGCGTTTGTGTAATATGGAAGGATCCGCTCAAGGCGAAACTTCTTAGACCTATTCTTGATGGAGAATTCGAGCTGGTTCCTTTTAGAAACGACCCCTCGAAGAACTTCAAGATCGGCAAGGATCTTCCTGAACTTGTCAAAGCACAGCTGGTCGCCTGCTTATAGAAAATGTTGACCTATTCACCTGGAGCGCAACCGACTTGCCTGGAATCGACCCAAGCATCGCCTGTCACCAGCTGACAGTCGACCCTAGTGTTAGTGCTGTAGCCTAGCGACGTAGAAAGCAGTCTCCTGAAAAGTCAGAGGCTGCAGAAAAAGCTGTAAAAGACCACCTAGAGGCAAATTTTAGTTATGAGGCCAAATACACTACATGGCTCTCCAATGTTGTACTTGTCAAGAAATCTAATGGAAAATGGTGTATGTGTGTTGATTATACCGATCTCAATAGGGAATGTAATGCCCTATTTGTTTATCTGATTATTTTAATTGAGTTTAGAGTCCTTTATATGATTTATGTTGATTTATGTTGATAAGTGACATGTTGTTGTGTATTAATATTTTATTAAGTGGCTTTATTTTATTATTTAGTAGGATAGGCTGGAAATTAGAATAATAAGACTTGTAGAGGGGCTGAATTAGAATTAATTAGAAATGAGTGGTGTTAATTAGAAAATCTGTTGAGATAAAAAGAAAAACAAGAGTCAGACACAAAAACTAGGTTTTTACAAAGTCTTTGGGAGAAAAGAAGAGAACCAAGATAAGAGGAGAATGAAGAGAAGGGAGGGCTTGTAGAATCTTGCAATCACTTCATCTAAGGTAAGGGTGGGACTATCATTCTCTAATATTAGGTTATGCAATTCTGAAACTGAATTTAACATGTAGTTGTTGTTGTGGTTTTACGAATTTGGGAATTAGGTCATGGGGTAGAAATTTGGTTGTTAATGGTGTAGAAAGTCCATAGAATTTGTGTATAATTGATGTTTAGGTCGTAGAATCATCACAGGTTGAGTTCCCTATCAAATTTGGGGTTGGGGTTGATGAAAATTGGGTTTTTGGGGTGAAAAATTGCACTTCCCGACAGAAGTTTGTCATAATTTGCCACGACGAGTAATCTTCTCGCCACGGCGAGCTACAACATGACAGAGAGCAGTGTTTGCTCGCCATTCACTCGCCACAACGAACTAATGTGTGGCAGAGAGCAGTGTTTGCTCGCCACGTGCTCGCCACTGCGAGTAAGTCTGCCCGCGAGGCGAGTTGTTCAGTAGCAGTACACCTTTTTCATGTTCTTGTGTCGTCTTCACACGTTCTGTTCTGGATTAGCCTTTGTTGTGTACATGAAAGTTTTAGGTAATTCTGTCAGTTTCAAAAGGCTTTGTTTAACATGAATAATTTGAGTTATGAATTGTTATATGAATGTACACATTGATGAATTATACAATATTCACATACAAATTGGACCACAATCTTATCACTTTACAGTTGTTAACACATCAAAGACCTTATAAAAACATCAAACTTCAAACTTTTAAACATAAAAACCCTAAAGATAGAAACCCTAAAACAGGAGAAACGCAAACACTAAAACACCCACAAACCCTAACTCTACAATAGAAAGAAGGAAGAAGGAATAACTAACCTTAACCGTCGTTCAATCGTGCAAACAACAACATCAACAAATCACAACTTTTTTCTTCAGTCACTCTGATCGCAGGAAGAAGAAAAGGATCGAAGGAAGAAGAGAGAAAGATGAATAAGTGATTTTCTCTCTCTACAAATTCTCTAAAAGATACACTTATGCCATGTCACAACCTTATCCCCAACCCACACTTGCCACGTCATCTACCACATACACAACTTAACGTTTTCTGATTTAAAACAGACGGAATGAATTTAACTGATGGACGTAACAGACTTGCAGGATCAGATTGTAACGTTAATTAGTTATGGGACCAAAATGAAACCACATAATTAGTTAAGGGACTAAAAATATAATTAATCCATATTTGTTTTACGAATCAAAGTTGTTCACTATCAACCTAACGTAAATTTTCAAGTACTTTAGAGTTTTGTTGGATACCAATATCTTTCAGTATAATTTTGTTTAACATTTAAATATATTTTCAAATGAATAAAAAGAAAATATGACATATAATTTAATGATTAAACGATAAGTAGATATTCAATCAAACTACATGCATACTATTGTATTCACTTAAAAATTAACCTAAGAGATTAACCTAGAAATTCTAGGGTGTTGAAGAAACAAGGGGTCTTTAATCCGTAGTGTTCATATACCATTATGAAGATTTTTTACGAAAGTGTTATTCTTTATTCAAAATTTTATGATATTTTTAACCTTCATGTGCTAATGAAGCTTTCCTCCCAAAGGACTTATATTCTTGGGTCAGTTATTCTTGAAATTTTCGGCTTTCAATTTAAGTTTAAGTAGAGCCTTAAAAGTACAACTTTCTAGTACTATTGTTTAATTAGTCAAGGAAAAATGGTGTGATGGATTATAGTAGTTTATGATTAAATTCTCCTTCAACAAAATAAAAGAAGCTGGTCCTAATTTTTTTTTTTAGAAAAACTCCACCTCTTATTAAGTATTTTTCTCCTTCATCGAGGAGAGGTGTTTTTATGTCATTTTTGACCTAGAATCACCTCTCTGCATCTTTTTCCTTTTCCTTTAAAATAAGTGGTTTTCACCCATATCAAGTTTTCAATTGTGTTTTTTGTGAATTCGTTGTCTGAGTACGGCGTCAGTGGCGGAGCCCTTCATGGGCTAGGGTGGGCCGGAAAAATTAAAAAATTAACGACCATAGGTCTATTTTGCGAGATTTTATACAATTTTGTGTCGGTTTTAGGTTTCGGCTGACCCAAATTCCCACAAAGTGATGTAGTGGTCCACCCGAAAAATTTAAATAATTCAATTATATGTCTATTTTGCAAGACTTTAAACAATTTTTCAACGGTTATAGTTTTCCGCGGTTTCAAAAGTGACATACGTGATTTTTGTGATGCTTATACTTGGCATGTTAGCGGAGGCTTATAGACCTTTGAATTTGCATGTGTTTCAAATCTCCCGCATATTATCCTCTCAACTGAAAATTCTCTCAGTTAACAGTTATAATCAGTGACGGATCTAGGAATTTTGAATAGTGGGAGCACTTTATATATAAATTTGCTACACTCGTGAATATATCTTAGTTGGTAAGGACATTGTGATATGAATTTTTCGTAACTAAGCTACTTGATCGAAAAAAGAAATTTCATAATTGTCCTTTATAATTGTTTATATTCTCAAAAACATCGAATGATTTGTGATAATTTTATTTCATAATAAGTGTGGGCCACATTTCGAAGAGCACCTAATCGAAGGATCATTCAGCTATCACAAACATCGCGACCTCTGATCCACCGAAATAGTACAACACAAAGCCCAAAAACCAACTTGAGTCAAAGAACTGACTCCCGATCTCGAATCAAAAGCGATCGGCCCACCAGACTCTAGTACCAAATTAGCAGGTCACCCCTCGCCCCCGGTACACCAGAGAAAAACCAAATCAAGTTAAACAAAGATTGCAGCTAGACCCCGACTCCCGATCTCTAAGCCAAATGAACCGGCCCACTGAAAACCAGTACACAATATGTAAGACGAAAGACATGGCATGCGAAGTTTAAACAACAAACAAATCAAAAGGAAAAGGCTCAACACAACGTGACACACACCCTCCAAACTCCGTAAACACCTAAACCACCCAAAAAGCACAAACAAGAGCTAATGACGACGAACATGGACCCGTGTAACAGAGGTTGCTTCTAAAGGAAATCACCCACAACAACCACCCACCTCCTCACCTAAGCAACACCAACCACCACCACACATCAACACCACCACCACAACAACTGAATAACCTCCACCACCACTCCATCACCACCGCGCATCACCACCACTGCATCACTACGCCGCCAAACATCCTCACCAAGAAACAGGCAGCAACACAAATATAGATCTAGAGGAAGACGAAATCCAACAACAAAACACGGGCAGCGACGCCGGTTTGAAGCGAAAATACAACCCAAATCGTAAAAAGGTGGCAGCCGGTGACAAAGAGAAGGCATCCGTCGGCGGAGTTAAAGAGAACCAATGATGGAGCGAAACGGCGGATCTGAACAACATTTCCCGGATATATACTAACAAAACTAGCCACCACCGAACACAACAATTGCACCAAAAGAATCAGTTACTTTGAGAGAGAGGATTCAGTTACTAGTTCATGCTCAGAAATACAAAATTCGTTAGGATTCAATGAAAGAGAAGAAAGAAAGAAGCCATGATGTCACCTTTGTCAAAAATGGAGACATTTCAGCACCTCAAAGACCAATTACCGGTCAAGCAAGCAATTCTGCTCCTAGGATTCGGCAACCTATAGAGGACCGGTTGTATCTGCAGTTGGTGCTCCAGTGGATTTTACTGCTCCTGGAGACATGGATTATGGTCTTGGACCAGTTTATGAGATAGTTGTGCCAGGATTACCAGTGAACATACATAGAAACAACATTTAGTTTTTAATTCTTTTTATATTCGTACATTGTTTGCTTGTATGCAAGCTAGAGTTTTTTGCTCATTCAATTATTTTGAATAAGACATGAATATTTGACATCCTTAGCATAGGACTGCATTTAAGTAAAAAAAAAAACTGTAAAGATTTAGATTGTTATTACAGATAATCATATAAAGCGATTCGTGATGTATATGAAGTTTGTATGGCTTAAAATTTTTAAGGTTCTATTATTATTATTATACTTCGGATCGGATGGTTGGCTGCATATCTGTCAGAATATTTCAATTAGTAAAATTGACAATTCTTATACTTGTAGAGGGTAATAATATTGGTTGTCTAGTCCCTACAAATGTAGAAGGCTGATCTCAAACTGCTGTCAGCATTTTTTTTATTGATTTTTCCCTTCTTAATCCAAGTACTGTATTTTTGTTATTCATCGTCCTTTTACCACATCATGTAAATATATTTGCAAGGAAGTCTTTATAAGGCTTGACCAATTCTCACTTTTGGAGTTCAGTTAGGTCTAAAGCTCAAATTTTCAGATGATAGCAAAGTTTATCCTAAATATGTTATTGAGTCATCCATATTTTTATGCTCTAAGCGTTACAGTGGCTGAATTGGTAGATTCCAATGGTGACTGGCGGATCAATGAGTTGCAGGGTTGGCTGTCAATGATTTTGTGAACAGAATTTGTGCTATTCCTCCGCCTGGTATCGAGTAAGGCAGGATATATGCTTTGAGTGGTTTTGGGTCTGATCCTGACTCATAGACTAGATTGTGGGAAATTGGCGTTCCAGAGAGAATTCGCTGTTTTATATGGTTGCTCGAACATGATCGATTGTTAACTAATAGAAGGTTGAGTTCTATGCATTTGGGAGCACCGTTCTGTGTTCATTGCAAAGAGACTGTCAAAACGTAGCTGCATGTCATCCATGACTCTCCGATTGCAATGGTTGTTCGGCTTAGCAGTGTTCAGTCCAGCCACTGGGATATGTTCTTTGCTGCAGATTTGCAGCAATGGATATATATCAATTTGCAGGGAGGTTTGGGTGGTGGTGAGGTCTCGGATTGGCCTGCGTTTTAGTGAACAGTGTACCACTCTTTGTTGGCTTGGAGGAACAAGCTAGTGCATGATGATGAATTAGTGAGGCCTACTAACCTCAGCTTGGAAATTAACAGACACCTTAAAATCTATTCTTTTTCTGCAATTAGTGCGACAGGTATGAATTCTGTCATGCCCTTTGTACAGGATATTCAATGGATGCCTCCAGATAGAAGTTAAATTCGGTGGAACACGGATTGTGCCACTAAAGAAGGTATTATATCCGGGTGTGGTGTGTACTTTGGGGATAGAAGGGTGTGTGTAGTGATTATGTGGGGAGTTTTTTAATGCTTGAGTTTGACTATATTATTTGGCCCTCTTAAACAAATTGCAGCCGACCAAATCCCTAGTAACATTGGTCGTATAAACCAAAATGAATTTAAAGAGGAATATGCAAAGCCACCTTTAGAAGCCAATGAAGATGTTAAAAAAACCGTGTATGGAGATGCATCCAAAAGGAAATCATAAAGCCTAAAATGGAAACTAAAGATAAAGATGAGCAATGTGATAGAGAAAAGCCTAATAAAGAAGGATTTGATGATGCAATGATAACTATAACGTAAGAGTTTCCTAGGCACTTATCAAAAAGTACTTCAAAGGAAAGTGAAGGATAATGTTAAAAAGATGCAAGAAACCAAAAATGTTAAAGAAGAAATGGTGAGCAAATAAAGGTGGAAGATGGAAGATTCAGAAAGATGGATGTGGAAACAAATAAAGGAGGAAGATGGAAGATTCAGAAAGATTCAGAATGGAGTTAAGGAAAGAATTGTGAAAGAAATTAGAAATAAAAAGTTGAGTCTAATGATCAGATAAGTGAGAATGAAAATGTTGTATTGAAATATTTGATGGAAGAAAAACACAAGTTTCAAGAGATGGAGGAAACCGAAGATACAGTGCAAAAAATGAAAGGTTTGTGAAGAAAGTGAAGAACCTGAGACTATAATGAAGAAAGTGAAAAACCTGAGATTATAATGAAGAATAATGATCAACAATGTTTGCAAGAAGAGATGGATGGAGTAAGAAATGTAGAATGTAAAACAGAAAAGGAGTTTCCTATACAAATAGTAGATTCAATTGCAAAAACCTTACTTCATTTGCATCAGTAGTAAGTATTGGATTTAATGAGTTTCATTATGGGAATGCAGGGAATAAGAAACATAAGATAAACATGTTACACGAATCAAAAGATGAAAGTATGCACCAAGACATTTTAAATCCAAAGAAACTCTGCAGAATTATAAGAAAATTGCACTTATAACATAGAAAGCACAAAAGAAGTTAAAACTATTTAAGATTAAATGGTTAAACCATTATAAGCACCATGGTTCAAAAAACTCAGCAAGCTAAAGTGGAAGAAAAAGATAAATCATGTGAAGGGAAATTTCCAAATACAAAAGATGATGTACAAGTTCCAAAACTAAGACAGTAAACAACATGATTATGGAACAGAAACAGGAGATTAAAGCATCAAAAATCGTAGCATATCAAGAAGCTAAAACATCAAAGTTACAAAGAAAAAGGATTAAACAACAATCTACAAATGAAATAAACATAAAATCAGAATATGTTATTGGAGAACATCTACTATGTCAATCAGTCATTCATCATCTCTATAATCAACAGTATTGGTCTTCAGAGGTACTTTCAATTCTTCATTTTCCTCTTCCTCATCATACTCTCTACTTTCCTCATCTTTACTTGTAAGTTGTAACATTGTCTTGTTTGTCAGGGATGGCTTGATGAAGCTACAAAAGAATCAACAAAGTTAAACATTGTGGAAACTAAACTAAAAAATTGATATGGTTATGCCTTCACAGCTTCACAGTATGGTTTCTCAAAGGAAAGAGGTATATTACAAGTTATAAAATGTTCATTCTTCTCTTGTTATGTTGACCGAATATCTAATCACATTATTCACACATAAACAAGTTGCAGCTACACAACATATGTCTATTTCCAATCATTGATAGATAACTAAATAAAGAAAAAATAATAAATAACTAGTCCTGAAAAGAGCTTAAGTATATGCAGTAAGATGACAATTTTTTTCTCTCCAAATAATAATAGAATGAGAATGGAAGAAATTAACAAAAAATCACCAAATATTTCCATGTATCGGCCTTAATCTATTGAGTGTGTGTTAATTGTGATTTTTTGTATAAGATTCTAAACCATGACATTCTATCTTTCAAATATTACTGGTATACCATCATAATATAAAATAAATTATGTATGCAGTTGTTTGTCAATACACACTTTGGTAGTCGATTTGAAGCTAAAACTTCAATCTGTGTTTAAACTAGGTTCCGTGGCTAAAAATTTAGTACTTTCATGCTTTGATCCATCTTACAATTCACACTATACTAAATATTTAACATTTATACTTCAAATGGCTCATCTGATGGTAAGTATAAGTACTTAGGACCGTGTCCTATAAACTTATATCATCCCCTTTATATCAAATGGGAAATGGTAGAAGACATATCACCTCCTTATTTCATAATTCAAGCACTACAATGGACCTCCCTTCATATCTTTTATGCATTTAGAATCTGGACATGCAATAATGAGACCACAGAGTAACCAAATTCTTCAATACCAGCAATCAAGCACAAAATATAATAGCAAGGGCTGGAAATTCCGCGTTCATTGTTTTCGATGTCCGACTTTTAAGATGAGGGGTGTCACTACTATTCAGCCTTATCTGGCTCAAATCAGTAGACTCCGATATCATCTTAGAGTTTGAATTTGGCCTAACTCAACCTTACAAAAATGGATTGTAAGGTACGCAGGATGTCACTCTTTATAAAGACTAATCATAACCTTATCTTTTTTTTGTGGCACATGGGTTTTTCTAGGAAGGAATAGCGATGGACAAAGAAGTTGTGGTGAGCATCGTAAACTTCCCAAAATAGTTATACTGCAGAAATGATATTGATTGCTTACTTAATAGTTGATAATATGCAAAACTACTGAGAATAATTTTTAATGCCTATATTGAAATTAATATTTTATAGGATAAGAATTTTATAGGAAGATGTTTTAAACTTTAATGTCACAATGAAAATCATATATATTTTAGGGGATGCTGCAAGTGAATCAGACAGTAAATAAATTTAAATGCAGGAAATTAATTGAAAAGGATTACCCTATTTATCTTCTAAATACTAACTAGATTTGTATGCAGAGATATAAGGTTTAATCAGTCTATCTGTCTAATAACTACTGCTACCATGCAACAGTTTTCTTCTGTGTTCAGTTGATAAAGATGACCGTATTAGTTTTCTGATTAGAGGAAAAGCTCAACTTTGGCACATTTTTAAAGGACCTTTTGTGAGCAGAATCATATACTTTGATCTGTGTTTAGACTAGGTTCCTTAGCAAAAATAAAAAATAAAAAAATCAGTATTTCCATGCTTTGAACCATCTACAGTTTTCACTTATCATAAAAATAGAATCGTCAGAAGTTATCTAAAGTCTGACTCGCTATGCCACAATATTAAAACAGAATGGGGGAAAATTCCTAGTAACATTTGAAGCAATGAAGGTATCAGAAATTGAACAAATTGCAGCCGACCAAATTCCTAGTAACATTGGAGCACTAAAATCACCAAAAATCAGTCACACATGCCATAGTAATTGTATACCGTAAAATGCAATTAGTAGTAACTGGTAACGACATGCAAATACATATAAAGTTAATTGAGACCCCTAAACTCAAAGAGAAGTCAAATAACTCCAGACAAATTGGCAGCATAATCTACTGTGCACAAAATTAACTAGTAAAAACTCGCAAAAACAGTTAACTATTTATACCTTCAGCTCAATGATGACTGGTGTTCTTCTTTCTCTTCATTGAAAGGAGTTTGTCACTTTTCTTGTAAAATACGATTTGCTGAATATCCACTTCTTCTTCAAAATCAATTTCCTTCTCAATCACCCCGGTAGTTAAATCAAAACAAGCTACTCGACCATTGTTTTCATCTCCTTTGAAGAATATAACACCCTTCTTCCCAGCTGAGATAGGATCCTTAAAAGAAGGCAAAGATGCAACATTGAAAAGTTTTGTCCAGGATTCTTGGACACCGATTTGACCCAGAATTGAAATGCTAAAAGA
>Ga0315915_1008671_pt1 | contig 11810 bp, 10 predicted proteins | sample MpolbnodulesMG_FD_207738 | JGI IMG/M metagenome (GOLD analysis project Ga0315915, IMG submission 207738) | Medicago polymorpha root nodule microbial communities from Los Angeles, California, United States - branched nodules | ecosystem: Host-associated > Plants > Roots > Nodule | place: USA... | reverse complement strand
CCCCCCCGAATGAACCTCACTTCTGGCGATGGAGAATACCGGCGCGGCGTCCCCAGGTGAGACCAAGGGCGGCCGCCTCTCACTCTCTCTCTCTCTATCTCTACCTCTCATGTTTTTATTATGCACCAACAATGGATGAGAGTGAATTCAAATAGTAAGAAAAGTGTAACAAACACAATATTTATTTTTTGGTTACCATATTTTGCGATATTAGAATATGTTCCTTAAAAAAATGTAACAAACTAGATCAAGTAGACATCACTATAAATATAATAATCAATAAGAAAAGGAAAATTATCGAGATTAAAAAAAAATTAATCAAAAGGAAATCCAACTCAACATATTGATCTGTTCTAGCCTGAATGTTGCAGTACAGGACTTCACAAATTAGTGCCATCAAAACCAAGTCAGAAGGTTAATCACTCACTCTTTGTCAACATATATTACATTTTATAACAGCTGATGTTCCTATTGCATCTTATATTGCAGGATATCATCTTTTGTAGGTAATGCAGAAATTGCCCCTCTCTTGGTCACCATGATCGCGCCACATACACTGGCAAAATATAACACTTTCCGGAGACGTTTCTCATCCTTGAAAATACTTGGGTCAGAAGCTATGTAGTAGAGAATCCCACTAACAAATGCATCGCCAGCACCAGTTGTGTCAACAGGTTCAACATTTAAGCCTCTAACTTCGCCCTTAAAATCGTTGGTGTAATATCTACAACCCTTCGACCCACTGGTAACAATTAGAAGCTTGAGAGTAGGGTGAAAAAGCTTTTTTTTTACATCATCATCATCACAAGGATCACCAGCATCAATCAAATGAGTGATCTCATCTTTGCTGATCTGCAATACATAAGAAAATAACACTTCAGATAGACTCAGAGAAAGAAAATAGAATGACGTGCAATGGCATATATAAAGTGTATTGCATAAAAGTGAAAAACTAGACAAATAAAATTTACCTTTATGACATCGACTAGATTCCATATGCTCATTATACCCTTTCGAGCAGCCTCGGCTGATGGCCATAGTTCCAATCTCAATTTCAGATCATACGAGAGAATGCAATCACAGGTTTTAGCAAAACTCAAGGCAGCAAGATAAGACGCCTTGCATTGCTCATCAATCAAACCGATGGAACCATAATGGAATATTTTAGCCTGCAATCAGTATTAAATTAAAATTATACAGACTTAAACCATCGGTCTTTATGGCCACATTTTATAAACAGAGATGGAAATTAAAGGCACCTTCTTGATGAGTTTACGATCAAGCTCTGACTCATACAGAAGCATATTAGCACTAGGATTTCTGAAAATCGAGCACTTGCGCTCCCCATCAGCTCTAAGTAAAACATAATACAATGTGGTGCTGGCATTAGAATCAACCAGCATGCCAGATGTATCAACATTATTTTCCTTTAAAATATCAACCAACGAATACCCAGATTCATCTGCTCCAACCTTGCTCATAAATGCAGATGAACCCCCCAACTTAGAGATGCCAACTGCCACGTTTGCAATAGCACCACCAAGATCTCTCCTGCAGCAACCAGACGGTTCGTGAATAGCCACGTAATCTATCAACAGTTCACCAAAACAAACAACCAGTCCACTTGTTTTGCTGCAGCCTTCTGTTATGGGAAAATCAGGTAATTTGTAGGGACTGGACACAGGAGGTACTCCATCCTTATTAGCTTCTGTATTCCGTAAGTTACCAGCAAAACCTTTGCTTGCTTGGAGAGTATGAGTGTCAAAACTAAATGTGTAGGGCCTGGACACAGGAGGCACTCCATCCTTATTACCAGCTTGGACAGTATGAGTGATGTCATCATCAACTAATCCTCCCCCTAATACTATAGTATTTTCAGGAAGCAGCGAGAAAATTCCTTTGGACACGCTTACATTAGAGAATTTGACCTTTAATCCAAGAGGTGCAGAAGGTTGAATGCCTCGAATAGGCCTGTGGTAGGTCTCTATTCCATAGACTTTACGAACACCATCAGTCATTGACAAAATCAACATCCTACCATCTACGGCGGCGGCGGTTTTGCGCCTTCTTTTCCCCTTTCCCATGGTTTTGTTTTGCTTTTTTTTTTTCTTTTCAGTTGTACATTGTGTGTGTGTGCATATTTCTTCCAATCTTGACGGTTTTGCATCTTTTCCCTATCATCGTTTCTTTCTTTCCAGTTGTACACTGTCTATAATTTTTCTTTTTATGCAAAGCGTGTGTAATCTCAATCATTAATGAGAAAATTAGAATTTAATTTTTCAACTCGACTATGTCCATCCCCTCAAAAAAAAACTCGACTATGTCCATCTAATATCAGTCATTGATTTATAAATCAATAGTTGATATTACTTGTTTTACTCCAAACTGAGTTGTTCGGTTTAGAAGCCTTATAAATTAGACTCTTGAGTGCAAATTTAAGAAACATATCCAAGTTTAAGAAACATATTCAAGTTGAGTGCAAAATCGCAAATCGCAAATTTAGAAAGGAAAAAAAAAAGAAACTAAAAAATCACAAGGTTTAGAATAATATTCAAGTTGAGTGTAAAATAGAAAGTTGGTACAAAATTGAAATTTTTAAAATGAACATCCTTATAAAATGGAAATTTTTGTAAACTCATCATAACACATGTGCATTTTCCATTGTCACAGCCCATCATAGACCAGAAGTGGAGCCAAAGAGGAAGGACACGAGATTGGTTGGATGACAAATAATAAGGTTATAATGGAACTAATAACTACAGTGAATAAATCCATCTTATATTTCCCAAATTTGGGGAAGCAAAATCAAGGGATATGATGGAATGTCAAAGGGTTCTACTAATGATACATATATTTTTATATTCCTCTTCGATTTAAAAATGTCTCTCTCAAGAAATTCTAGCTAGCCTAAACTCCTAATCACTAATGCAACACGTCTAAAAAAATCAATAGACTTCTAATTAGTTTTTATACTTAACCATATCACTTTTAGTTGTATTTCACTAACACCGTCCCACTACACCACACTACTAATATTGACTCATTTCATTTATATGATGAACTCACTAAAAAAAAATTCTTTGAAATACTCAAGCACCTATTTTTTTAAGGTTTAAATTGAAAGCGCGACCAATATTATTCAAACCAATATATTCAAAACAATATATTTAAGTACACCAATTATTGTCCGTGCGTGTTGCACGGGTAGACGTCTAGTTATTAATATTATTATTGTTGTTGTTATTGTTGATGCAATTGTTACATAATGATAATAATAATAATAACATAAGACTTGTCAAACAAAAAAAAAACAGAAAGCCACCCTGTGACTGTGAGGCTCCCAAAAAAAAGAAGCCAATTAGCTCTTTTGTTTGATCATCTTCCTCTTTTCTCCTCCCATATTGTTCGGTCTCTCTTACATTTCTCTCTGGGTTTCTTTCTCTTTCCACCCCATTTCTTTCTTTGTTGTTGTTCTCTCTCTCTCTGCCTAACATTACATCCATCTCCTTCAGCCTTTCTTCTCCCTTGCATGTCTCTTTTTTACTAACAAGGTACGTATAATTATGATTGTCAATGCTAGCTCCTTAATGATTAGCATCACATTATTATTATCATCATCATCATCCATGTTGTTTTTCTTAGTTATTATTGTCATTGTGTATTATTGTTTTTAGAAACTCATAAACTTTTAGAATGTTTTCTTGTTTTTTTTCTTAACCCTCCAATTTCCAGAAGAAAGGAACTCCGGTAATCCGAAGTAATGTTTTTCTGTTCCTATTATAATAATATATTCTAATGTTCATTGTTATTTTTTGCTCAAGAATGTGCATTGTTGGTAACTTGTTTTCTGGGTTAATTTGATGACAATCAGGCCAATATTTTTTGTTTAATTTAATCATATATTAAAGCTCCTCAGGGACAATATGTGGGTTGTTATTAATTTATATATTGCAACAATGAGACAATATTGTCCTTTATTCATTCTTCACTTTCATTTCTGAATTATGAAATAAAATATGTAGTATAAGATAATGTTTCAAATATATTTCCTGAATGCTGATATTCACAATTTTTTTTTGTTGATAAATCTGACATTCATTTTCCATCTTAATTTCCATCAAGAACCAAATTGCTAAGGTTAGATGTTGATAAACAAATGTTCATTGACAACTTGATTGGTGTTTGTAACATTTCATTTTATTAAATAAAATACTTTGAAATATAATACCTTGAAAGTTTCTATTAAAATATATTCTATCAACATTGGGTGACTAACTCAAAACATGTCATAATTTTTTTTTCTTTCTAATAGACAAATGTTCGTAGGTTGATGATTATGTTAGTTTTCAGATTTTAAATTCTGAATCTCTTGTTTAAAACTTCTTCAGTATTCTTGACTTAATTCACTTTGCACACAGGGAAGATGATGCTTGAAGGATCGGTTAGCATTAATGGCCGGGAGTTGGAGACGATGCTTGCTTTTAAATCTCCCACAGAAGATGTAGAAAATGACTTATTTGATAAACCAGTAAGCAGAAAGAGTAGAGAAAATTACGATGATTTTTCAGGATCATTTAGTAACTTGTCTGAGAAGGGCTTGTATTCCCCAGCATTGCGAGAGCCTCTGCGCCATAGAGACCTAGCTGCACTTAAATTGCAGAAAGTTTACAAAAGTTTTCGAACAAGAAGACAACTTGCAGATTGTGCAGTTCTTGCAGAACAAAGATGGTTAGTAAGTTTCAATATTTCGTATTTACAAGTCTTGAGTCTTTATTTTATATCTCTTGAGCCTTTAAAATCTCCATCAAACTATAACATAGGTGTTCAAAATCATGTTTATATTACCAGACTAATTACATTCATATGTAACAACAGGTGGAGGGCTTTGGATTTTGCTGAACTAAAGCGCAGTTCTATATCATTTTTTGACATTGAAAAACCTGAGACTGCCGTTTCACGTTGGTCAAGGGCAAGAAGAAGAGCTGCCAAGGTAATTTTTCTCATATGATTTGTATTATCAATTGAAAAACTAGTAAATCTTTTTTGTCTCACCTTTTTTATCCCTTGAATAATAATAGGTGGGAAAAGGTTTATCTAAGGATAGGAAGGCTCGTAAACTTGCTTTGCAGCACTGGCTAGAGGCAGTAAGTCACTCTCAAAGCTAAAATGATACAACACACTTAAAATTAGGGCCTGTATGGATTGATTTATTTGAACTTATGAAAAGAGCTTATAACATGTGCATAAGTTGTTTTCAGCTTACTTCCATAAGCTCTCTAAGATAGCTTTTGAAAACGGCATATAGCTTATATGAAAATTATTTTATTTTATTTTCTAATATAGAAATGTTTTATGCATAAGCACGTATATAGTAAACATTTATGTTATAAGTGATTAATTAAGTAGTTTATCCAAATATGACCTTAATCTATTGGTTTCTCTAATTGTTTTCATCTTGTACAGATTGACCCTCGACATCGCTATGGCCACAACCTTCAATTTTATTATGTCCAGTGGCTACATTGTGATAGTAATCAACCTTTCTTCTATTGGTAAAAATCAAGGACAACAAAAAATTCTATTTATTTTTAGGGTAACTTTTAATCAAGCTAATGGAAATTTATGATCAATCTGCAAGTGTAGGCTTGATATTGGGGAAGGCAGGGAATTCTGTTCTGAGAGATGTTCTAGATTAAAGCTTCAGCAACAATGCATCAAGTATTTGGGTCCAGTAAGTTTTCTAATTCTCTTCAATATCACTTTTTCTTTCATCCATATGGATCAAACTCATGCTAAAGAGAGATGGTGTGTCAAACACTAAACAATGAGTAGGGAAAACAAAATTAAAAAGAAAAGTAATATAGAACTCAGAGCCTATGTTGCACTGACACTTTAGATTGAAGATGAGTTCAGTGTCCAACACGTATTGGTGTCTGACACGACAAACATGGTTAAACTCAATTATATAATTTTCTTCAACTATTATTGATGTCGACGTGTCAATATTAGTGTCATGTATGGTGTTTGTGTCAGTGTTTCATAGCTCATAGCTATTAGATAACTTAACTATCAAGTAACTTGTAAAAGTAATTTTGAAATTATTTTTTAAGGAGGAAAGAAAGGCTTTTGAAGTAGTTATTGAGAATGGGAGGCTGTACTACAAAAACGGTGGGATTCCTGTCGAAAGTAAAGGAGATGCTAAGTGGATTTTTGTACTTAGCACATCCAAGACATTGTATGTTGGGCAGAAGAACAAGGGCATGTTTCAACATTCAAGCTTCCTAGCTGGTGGAGCCACATTATCTGCTGGCAGATTAGTGGCTGATGATGGTGTTCTTAAGGTATGAATGAAAGAGAAATAAACTGAACGATAGGTCAACACATTTTATTACTTTGATTTCAGTTTTTTCCTTGTTTAACATACTAACAGTAGACTTTTCTGATTCCAAAGGCGGTTTGGCCTCACAGTGGACATTATCTCCCAACGGAAGAAAATTTCCAAGAATTCATGAAATTTCTTAGGGAGCATAATGTGGACCTTACAAATGTAAAGGTAAAACATGACATTGTTGCATATAGTGTGAAATATATCAATCTAATGCATATTTTTTGTTAAGAGTCTCATATTAGATTAGGTGGGATATGGCCTGAAACTGAGTTACAAGTTTAGACATTCCTCCTTAAAAAAAGGTGTAATTCCTCACTTTACAAACTGGTTTTATAGGGTTGAGTTATGCCCAATTCAAATTGTGAGATGGTATCAGAGTCTATCCAAGATCCATCGGGCAAACTGCTATTGGGTCACCGCTATCAGACCACTCGGGTCACAATCCTAATATTCAGTCATTGTGGAGTGTGAAGTAGTGTGTTAAGAGTCCCACATATGATGAGATATGACTTGAAAATGTGTTTATATAAGTGGTGGGCGGCTCTCACCTTACAAGCCTTCCGTTTTGTAAGGTTGAATTAGACCCAACCTAATTTCTAAGATTTCATTCATTATCTACATGACAGGAGAAAATTAAACTGTTATGTTAACATAAATTCACACTCATTATTCTCTCATGGTAGTTTACTTGGGATACAGATTAATAGATCATAGCTTCTTGACATGAATTCCTGTAGAAATTTATCTAATTGTGTTCTGCGTTATATCTAGCTAGTCTAGAAAATAAAATTGTTCTGGAATTCTAATTGTGATTTTCTTATATCCAGAAAAACTCAATTGAAGATGATGAAACAATCAAAATGAGCACGGAACTTCATGTAAGAAGAAAATCTTTAGAGGCCATGCTGCATCTAAACATCGAAGCCGAAAGTTCGAGCAGCACATTAGCCGAAGAGTTACCAGAGGATAGAAATGAGGATTCTACTGTTGATTCAAACCCTGATCTACCCTCGTCTAGATTGTCGAAACGACTTGGATCGAAAATATCAAGACTCGAAATACCAAAAAGAGGCAGCATTTTCGGATCAGTATTAGCAGTACATCTTCCAAGTAGCAAATTCTATTCTCCAGAAACAGACTCGGATTCAGAATCAGAATGTGGTTATGAGACAGCAGAAGAATCACTTATTGAAGAAGAAGATTTTATGTTTTCAAAATCAAACTTGTTTGTTGAAGATCAAGACAATGAAGAAGAAAAGCCTATTCCAAAAGAAATGATAATGAAGAGAATAGATTCACATAAAGGAATGAAATCATATCAATTGGCATATCATTTATCTACCAAATGGACAACAGGTGCTGGTCCTAGGATTGGTTGCATGAGAGACTATCCAGCAGAGCTTCAGTTGTTCATCCTTGAGCAACAACACTTGTCTCCAAGGTCAAGAACAACAGCTCCATCGCCTCGGATACCGCCGTTGTCTCGATTCAATCCACGTGTTGCTTCTTTTCCAACTCCTTCAGCAGATGAAGCACCTACTATTTAAGGGATGTTAGTTCTGTTGGGGGTCATTGGAGATTTGGAGTAGAGAAAACTGAATAGGATTTTCTTTTTTTTGAAGCCACTCTTTAAACCCATATATACAGTTTTTGTAGGTCTTGTGGTTGTGAGTGAGGGGAACAAAAGAACTTTGCATGCATATTGTTCTAGTTCCAAATGCAGAGAGTTTGGTTGAGTTTGCAATCTAGATATGAAACACTAGCATGCAACATGCAAATCATTAATGACATGTGTTATAGTTATGAAGCAAGTTTATTTGAGAATTGTTGACCCTATTTGTCCCATCCCTCAAAATATGTACTATATTTATCTTATCTGATATATATGAGGGTAAACTAGACAAGACAAGATAGTTAGTGTTTTGTGGAAATAGCTCATTTTGCTAGACACAACCAGCATCAATTGTGTCTATAGGATGGGGCTGGTTCCACACGAGACGAACCACAGTTCGACTGCTAGAAGATCTAACGATATTAGAGTATGGCAATTCCTTGAAAATCAGATTAATACCAATACCAAAAATGTTTACTGAACTTCTTCAAACTCTATAATCTACGGAAAAAACGGAAGTAATAAGGTGACTTGATCGTTTGGAGGAATGAAACACAAGGATTGAAGTGAGATTTGCAAAAAATGCAATACATGTAAGGTTTGGAACAATCGAATCCGTCTTGATAAATCGTAAACCTAGTTTCTATTCAATTCAAGTAATTCAAATCATGAAAACTTTGCTATTATTAGATGAGTTGAGTTTTTCATTACGCACCTCTCACCTTATAGAGGAGAGATGGTTGAAATTTCGCAAAATAGTGTCAATCATGGTCCTGAGAATACGCACTCGCCGGCTAAGCAAAGGAAAACCCACAAAACAAAGAATAAGGGAACTATGTAAAACCATTTTGTGACAACTATGAATACGAGGCCCTCACAAACCAACTATGTAGGATAATGAAGATATTGAAAGACTCATAAATGAGTAGTGCACATCTTTCTGTTAGGGACAACACCTTATTGTGCAAATAGATTGTAGTTCTTTATAAAAATGCAAGATTGTTAATAAATTTTCAATTGAATGAATATACTGCAATTGAGCTTACCTCAGTGCTGAAATTAACCATCAAAACTAAATATTAAAGATGCGAAGTTACCACCAATGATAATAGAATATTAACTGTTCATATGGTGTTGTAATAGAACATACCTTAATCAAGTAGTTGTACATAAGTCGATGAAGAAAAACCTGCAAAACAGTTCTTTCAAAGCACACAAAATGAAGAAAGGAAAAAAAATATATAATTCTATGAAGTTTGTTATAGACTTTTTGGAAAATGAGGAATTTAAGCTTCAAATTTATGGGAAGATTTTTTTTCTTTCATCTTGTAAAATACATGGAGGACTATTTGACAATGTGGCTGAACAAATTAAAAGATTGCCAAGATGTAACAAAGATAGAAAAACAACTTCAAGATTGAAGACTATTATAACAGTGCAAGCAGTAGTTACTAGAAAGAGCAGAATCATAATTCCCCTATATTTAACCAAATGTGGTTAATTATATTAGTTCTCAAACTATTATTGGTTTTCACTAGTTTGTTCAGATGATATAAGAGAGGTGTTGGGTCTCTGTCATGCTATTAATGGATCGATGCATTATAGTTGACGAATGTTGATTTTGAGGTGGATTCAAAAAAGTTGTCGACTATTATCATAAAGGTAGCATGGATATAACGGAATTTGGAGCCATTATGAGGCTTGTAAATATTGCTGCAGTTTATTTTTTGAAAACTCTCATGTGAATATAACAGAATTTGGAACCATTATGGAGACTTGTAAACATTACTGCAGTTTATTTTTTGAAAACTCTCATGTGAAGTTTATTCGGATGCAAGCAAATGAGATAGTTCATAGCAACATCTCGAATTAGCCTCCATGTTTTTATTAATATATCGTCATACTGAATTGATATCTAATGAAATGCTACAAGGCTTTTCCTTAAATGCTTGATATCTCTTGAAGTCTCACAATCCAACTCAATTCATTGATTTCCATTCATGGTGGTCAAACTCTTCTCTGTGTTTAGTAGGGGCAGGAACATGTCAGGCCGTCCGACAGGGGCCTACAGCCTAGCCTATTTAAATTATAGTTCGGCCCAATTCGTTTAATAAGAAGGTCATGCTCAAGCTTTTTGTAAAACCTATTTAATTAAATAGGTTAGGCTAAGGCTTACAAAAAAAAACTATTAAGCCTATCAGGCCAGCCTATTAAGTTTTTATATATAATATCACTTCCATTATTAATATTGTTGATTTTTTTTATAAACTCTTAAGAAATCCATATCATCAAAACTCAATTCAGCGATCCACTGCAACACTTGAAAAAAGACCCATTGCTTCACCCAGATCAATCGAACATAATGGAGAGAACCATGTTGATCTCGCAAGGACAAAGCCACCATCGGAATCACGAATGCACATTCCTATGCCAACTTTATTATGAGCAGAAGAGAAAGAAGTATCAATGTTGCATTTAAATCTACCTAGTGTGGGTCTCTTCCATCTAGGAGTTTGAGTACTACTTGGTCATAGGTGAGACTGCGCTTCAGTTGTCCTAGTGCTTGTTCTTATCTCGTGCGCGAGCTTTCAATCTTCTAGCATATGCACAACATGTTCAACTACTTGGGCATTTGTTTCATGGACTTGTTGCCACAATTTTAATTCCTACGCTTTCAAAGACTCCATGTGATGACATTTATTTTATAAATTTTTATTGAGATAAGCTGATTTTCTCATATAAATCAAAATAAATGTAACAAGTGCTTATAATTACATGAGGTTGTTAGTTAACATTGTGGCAGCTGATCACTCAAGCGCAATTTGGAATAACGAGGTTCCTCTGAAAGTTAGTCTTTTTGCTTGGCGTTTGCTCTGTAACCGATTACCAACAATATATAATTTAATCATAAGGCACATTCTTCATCATAATGCTCAACTTTGTGTGGATGGTTGTAGTATAATGGAAGATATAGACGATATATTTCTCAATGTGATTTTTTTTGAAATTTTTTGGATTGGTATCTCTAATTGGCTTGGCTTTACTACAATGCATCCAAAACATGTGGCAGACCATTTCCTTCAATTTGAAAATTTAGGCGGGTTTCCAAAAACATCCGAATAACTTTTCAACTTATATGGTTAGCTTGTGTTTGGGTGATTTGGTGTTAAAAGAAATGCTCAAATTTTTTGCAATCAAAAGGAATCGTTACAACAAGTTCTTGACAAAATTGAGTTTCAATCTTACTGGTGGCTGAAAGCAAATAGAATTGATTTTGCTTTTACTTATCACTTATGGTGACTTAACCCTTTAACTTGCTTCGGAATTACTTTGTAATGAGGTGTCTTTGTCCTTTGTTTCTGTAACACCCCGTTTTCCCAACAATGTAAATAATACAAATAATCAGAGTATTCGACGTAAAACAGAATGTCACACTTCAATCAAGTAATAAATAGAGTAAAATCACTATTTATCAAAACAACCCTGTTAAAAATTCATTTATATCGCAGCGGAAAATTATTTCAAAATCAACAACTTTGTTCAACAATCTTTGGCACTACGGCCTCGACATAAATAACTTAAAGGAAAATTTTAATCCAAAAAAGTTCAACAACATAGTTCATAAAATAATATGTAACAATGGAAAGTAAAGCAAGATTCCCCATCCCGTTACGTATCAGAGCTACCCTAAGACGACACACGAGAGAGTCAACTCACATCAACAGCTAAGCCTGGTTATCTGCACGTTACCAACATAGGGGCAACATTCAAACAGAAGGGGTGAGATTTCACATTCAATAATAATAAGCA
>Ga0315915_1008667_pt1 | contig 11813 bp, 6 predicted proteins | sample MpolbnodulesMG_FD_207738 | JGI IMG/M metagenome (GOLD analysis project Ga0315915, IMG submission 207738) | Medicago polymorpha root nodule microbial communities from Los Angeles, California, United States - branched nodules | ecosystem: Host-associated > Plants > Roots > Nodule | place: USA... | reverse complement strand
ATATAAATTTAAATTCTAAATCTTTTCGTTCGTACAATCAAAGTTTTGATTTGACAGACGACATTTACTTCTCTGAGTTCTCTCTCTCTTCTCCTTCTACATCACGCACCCTCGTTCTATCTCTTCTCCATCGTCATAGCCATCGATCACTCTTATCTCTTTGCTGGATAATAATGTAATATAACATTGCGTCCGAGGTTGAAATATACTTATTTTGTATTAAAAAAAAGTTAAGAAGTTTAAAATATAATTTTTTTTATTGAAACTTGTACATTTAATATTAAATATAATTTTTTTGAATAAATAATTGTTGTTTTCCAAGAAAAAGTTACTACTATTATTTGTTTTAACATGTGCAATGTTGCACATGTCAGACAAACCCTTAAAAAAACTATGCACCGCACAATGTCCAATGCAAATACTACTATATTTTATTCCTTAACCATTGTTCTTGGGGTACTAGTTATCATATTTCTTAAAAGTAAAGTGAAATAATAATGAGTTCCTTAACAATACTCTTTAAAGGACTTTAAATGTTGGGTCTTGTTAACTTGTGCCCTAAGGGCACAAGATAAGAAACTAAATGTAAAAATTTAATCTTAGAAATTGTGTATTCATAACCTCAAAATCTTAAAAACTTATCTTTTCAATTCAATATTTATTTTTTAATTTTATTTTAAGATTATTATCTTGTGACTTTAGTGCACAAGTTAGTATTTCTCTTAAATGTTTTTACATAAATTTGCGTATTCAGTGCATCAGAAATTGAATTATTAAACTTTTTCAATGTATAGTTTATTGATTAAAAAATTTCAAAAGTTGCCTTCAAGACACTCCTTGGTCAGACTCAAAGTAAAATAGTCTAATTAAGTGGATTATTATCTTATAAAATTTTGAAACACATGAAAGATACTGGAAAATTGCTGTTCACACATTTGAGAAGGCTGAGAAACACATGTAAAATAAGAAATTGTTCCTCGGCAGTTAACTGCCGAGAAAAATGCTTCATCAGATGAAACAGCCACCTGCTCCCCCTACACACTATTTCATCATCAACTTTCTTTCCTCTTCCCTCCAATCCCCAAACCCAATATTTTTTTCATCAAATCTTGCTCCAAAATCATTGAAGCATCAAGCATAGGAGATATCAACACACTTTTGACGTAAAAAAACATGTATTGAGCATTTTAATCGGTTGATTTTTTGTATTTGTTATGGGTTTTTACGTCAGTTACGTAGAACTCTGTCATGGGAAACCTCGGCAGTTAACTGCCGAGGATTACTTGTGAAAAAATTTTCACAACGAAAAAAAGGCAGCTACTGCCAATTTTTCAAAAAAAAATTTCTTGTTTTTTTGTGTTGTTTTAATTCATTATGGCATTGATGTTTATGCATTAGTTAGTTGTTAATTTATATTTTTGTGTTGTTTTATTATATTAATGGTAGAGAACGCGGAAGATGTTCCGGGAGAGAGAAAACCAAATTTTGTCGAAATTTTCAAAGATGTCAAACCGCCTAAGGTTGTAGCCAAACCAAACATTGATGGAGCTTCCGTCCATGTTGAAGCTTCTAAAAATGTTGACTCCGGTGTCCTCCCACTTCATGCCCACAAAGTTGACACGGCTAGGTTTTTTTCAGACGACATTAAGTGGAAGGATAGAGAAGAATTGCTTGAGTGGGCACGTCATCAAGCAAATAAGGTGGGATTTAGAATTGTTACACAAAGATCAAGCTTGGTCAATCCAATGTTGAGCATCTTGGTGAAAATCAATATACACGTCACTTGTTTGGACAAATGCCATGCATAGACCTAGGAGAAGATAAAGAAGAATATGCATGGAAAACGACAAGCTATATGCATTGGCTTATTGAAGACGATAGCGACGTCGGATTTATGTTTCGGAATATGGTGGAAATAATATATTATATATGTATGTTCGTTCCATATGTAATTGCGTTGAATGTGTTGTTTAATTTAATGATATGTAATGAGTTGTAATGTGTTGTTTAATTATGAACACTATGTAACGTTTTGATGAATTTCAAACCTTTGTGTAATTTGAACCAAATGTCGGTTTGATTTAATTATGGTCAATTGTAAAATATATTGTATTTTTCTTGTTTATCACTGAGTTTAAATGATGTATGAGTTATATTGCATTTGAAAAATGTTATAGTTTAATTATAGGTAAAAACTGGCCGAAAAATGGCTTGGAAATATTTACAATTATGCAGAACCCACTGTCTGCATAATTGTTTTTTGCCAGTTTAGACAATCGAGGACAATTTTGTCTTTTACATATGTTTCTCAGTCTTATGATATGTGTGAAGAGCAATTTTCAAACTTAATTTATACTACCACCTTATAATCAAACACATGCCACATGTAGATTATAGAAAAACATAAAGTATTAGAGAATTATACTAGAAATAAAATGTGAAACACCAATGGGGAGTATCTGTTTATCTGTCACCGTCAGACTTAGGAATAATGAAAACAAATAAAAAGAAAAATGAAGTGGAAATAGAAAAAGGAACATCACATCACAGTCACAGAAGAATAAAGAGAAGAAATTTAAAGAAACAGCAAAGGAAGTTTCTATTTTGATGCGTTCCTTCTTTTTTACTGTATGGGACTAACTCCATTCCCATCACCTACCACTCTTTGTCTTCTTTATTAATCTCACAACACATGAAACATCATTATAACTTCTTCGTCGGTTCCTTGCCGTGACATTCTGTGTTTCATCTTCCTGTTCTCTAAAGTTTCCTTTTTGAGATTCAAATCAGATACCCTTTGGCAAGATTGATAAAACCCACAATTCAAAATCATTTTTTGACAATTCAGTTGAATTTGGTTTTTGTGGAAAATCATCAATGACTGTTCATATCTAAGATGAATTTCAGTGCTTCAGAGATCTAGTGGTGTTTAAGACTTTGAGTTGATCTTTCAGGGTCTGAAAAGGAGCTTTTTGTGAAATCTGAGTGAAGGATTTTGGTTTTTGATAGGTATTGAGACTGTCTTTTATATAGTTTTGTTAATATTAAATCTATGTGGCATTGCTGGAAAATCAAAGTTTGATGTTAGAACATGTTTTTGTTTTTATGCTAAAATGGTTTATTGCTTAAGTCCACTTGTTGCAATTTTCATTCACTTTTCTGGTCTTATTTGCTTGATTTGTCTGGTATATGAATGAAGAGTCTCATATAGAGCTCAGTTTTCTTTCCTTTTTGTTTTTTTATCGGCAAAATGAATTTCTGTATCAATTTGCTTTTATAAGAAAATGGTATATATTTTCTGGATGGAATTTTGTTTAACTGGATGTGTGATTTTATTTCTTGTACCAAGTTTATTTATGGTGTGAAGAATCCACTAAAAGAGTTTCGTTTTGTTTTGGTTATTTTGCTACTTTATTTATATGCATTGAAGAAGTGATTTCTTATATTTGTTTCTGATTTCTGTAGATATATTAGCAGCAGTTAAATGGCGTCTGATCTAAGCTCGAGGTTATCAAAGAAAACATCTATTTTTGGGTTGGAAGTATGGGAATTAATGGGGCTAATAGTTGGATTGTTCATTGTAATCATTCTTCTGGTGGTATCAATATGTCTTACTTCAAAAAAGAAATCTAGAAGAGTCAATGGCATGCTTCCCCTGAGCCATAGGTTATCCGTTTCAGAAGAGATCAAAGAGATTAAAATGGATCAGGTTTCAACGAATAGTCATCCTCAAAACGGTGCTTTTATGAGTCTTTATGACAAGTTCAGTGACAAAGAATCTGAAAAGATTTTGCTCCAAACAAAGAATGGGGAATATAGCAGTCAATCAGGCTCATTTGTTCACGTCGAGAAAGATGCTGCTGGCTCTCAATCGGGTGAAGAAAGTGGTGCTAAGTCCGTTTCTGCACACAGGCCTTCTTTAACTTCACCATCGCCTTTGTCTGGTCTTCCCGAGTTTTCTCACCTTGGATGGGGACACTGGTTTACATTGAGGGACCTAGAACTTGCAACAAACAAGTTTTCAAAAGACAATATTATTGGTGAAGGAGGATATGGAGTTGTTTATCAAGGCCAGCTTATCAACGGGAATCCAGTGGCTATCAAAAAGCTACTTAATAATCTGTGAGTATTGGCAATATATTTAATTGAATTGTAGGATTTATTTTCGGATCTAAAACTTTGTTTTATGGTATATTGTTTCATGTTTTATTAGCATATTTTTAATCAGCTAGTTTATAACATCATTTATGGTCATTATGCAGTGGACAAGCTGAAAAAGAATTTAGAGTAGAAGTTGAGGCTATTGGTCATGTGAGGCACAAGAATTTGGTTAGACTTTTGGGTTTTTGCATTGAAGGCACTCACAGGTAAGCATACAATCTTGGTCTTTATTTTATTTTGGTTAAATTAAATATCCGTATTTTCACTTTTGTTTTTATTTTATATATATTTAGAATCAGCAAAGAGGTGAATCATCACAGTCGTTTCTGTGTCTGTGTGTGCGTTCGTGTTTGACTGTTTGTGCCTTACAACTATATTTGTAACATCTTACAACTATATTAACTGCTGCAAATGTTGTCTTTATTTTTAACATGAAATTTCTTGGTAAATGGCATCTTTGATTTTTACTAGAATTAATTTGCAGTTTTGCACACTGCTTTGTATAATTTAGATTCTTAATCCTTAGAAATTCCATATTAATTTCAGGTTGTTGATTTATGAGTATGTTAATAATGGAAACTTGGAGCAATGGCTTCATGGTGCCATGCGGCAATATGGTTATCTTACATGGGATGCCCGGATTAAAATTCTTCTTGGAACAGCCAAAGCGTACGATTATTTAGCACATCTCACTGATTTGTTTTACCAGAAAGATCCGTTTTACTGTTGGTGAGTTACTGATGATCTATGATTTTATTGCAGGCTGGCTTACTTGCACGAGGCAATTGAGCCGAAAGTTGTCCATCGAGATATCAAGTCAAGTAATATTCTTATTGATGATGACTTCAATGCCAAAATATCTGACTTTGGACTAGCCAAGTTACTTGGTGCCGGAAAAAGTCACATTACAACTCGAGTAATGGGAACTTTTGGGTAAGCTCTCTGTCTATAGATTTAGAACTTCTTTGTTTTATGATTCTATTGTGATTTTTCTTGTGTTATTTTTCATTTAGCAAGGAGCAGTGACTGACTAATTATTGCTTTGCGTTTTTCAGATATGTTGCTCCAGAATATGCCAATTCTGGCTTACTAAACGAGAAGAGTGATGTGTATAGCTTTGGCGTATTGCTCCTTGAAGCAATTACAGGAAGAGATCCAGTGGATTATAGCCGCTCAGCAGCTGAGGTATGTCCTTTGGTCAATCACGAACATAGTTGGTTGTGTATATTGTATGTGGATATTTGATGATAGTTATTTAATAAACTTTCATTTTCGTCACTGATACATTAGAAATTTCCCTGTTCACAACTTTAATTATCTTCGTGGTGCTATATATCTCAATTTTTATTTTTGAAACTCCCCTAAATGTCATTTGGGTGATTGTTGTAGGTAAATTTGGTTGATTGGCTGAAGATGATGGTAGGTAATAGGCACGCGGAAGAGGTGGTGGATCCAAACATTGAGACGAGACCATCAACAAGTGCCCTTAAACGAGCCCTTTTGACTGCTTTGAGATGTGTTGATCCAGATTCTGAAAAAAGACCAAAAATGAGTCAAGTGGTTCGCATGCTTGAATCAGAAGAATATCCCATACCTAGAGAGGTTTGACTTCTCATTCCTATAAAATCACCAGTTTCCAACATTTCGTAGCAGTTTATTTCTTAAAGGAAATTCCAGCTGGTTCCTTGCAACTTCCTTTAGAATTCTTGTCTGAAGAAACTGTCATTGAAATATCTACGATCATTACTACAAAGCATTTTTTTTTTCCATTTTAAGATCTTTAAGTTGATCTATTTCTCAAATGAAGCGTTTGATGTTTCAGGATCGAAGACGCAGGAAGAGTAATGCCAGAAGTGCTGACGTGGAGACGCAAAAGGAGACTTCTGATACAGATAAGAGTGATCATCCAGATTCCAAGTCTAACGGAAGAAGAAATCAAAGGAAGTAAAACCATGGATCACAAAGCTAAAAGCACCTATTTCAGGTCAAGGTACGCACAAGTGAATGTGCCATTTTTGCATTCTTTCGTGCAAACCTGTGCGAGTAATGATAACTGCCTCATTTTACATCAAATTCATGGAGCTGGATCAGAGTTTGTGATGGTTCATATATACCTATTTGGTTGCTATAACTTGGATCGTGTAGATGTTAGGATGTAGATCCCTTACACCAGTTTGTACTTTGTACAGTTCATTGCTATTCATACTTTTCCTTTTGTGTTTCTATTTGTTTCATCACTCATTAGGATTGTAAAGTAAATGATGATTCCTTGTGTAAGATGATAAGAAAATTATATAAAGCGTGAAAGAGAAGGACACAAAATATGTGCCTTATTGTTGTCTATAATTGTTGCAATGGAAATTTGTTTGATTATTGTGGAACCACAATGAGCTCCTGCCCTTTTTTTTCCTTCCTGTGACCGCATTGAAAACCACTTTTTCACTATGTCTGCGTTTAATTTGCTAAAAAAACAAGAGTGGACTATACAACCTTTTTTTGTACCCTGGTTGATTTAGAAACCGAGAATGGACAAAATAGGTAGCAAGAGACTGAACAAAAACATGAATTCTTGTTCCTCACTAAACCATGAGACAACTTTTTGTCCAAAGTACAAACTATAAAAAATACCCAAATACCTCTGTTTATTTTCCAACATAAAAAATACTATGATCTCGCTACGTTATAGTTCTGTTTTGTCATGTATTGTCCAGTATTTACTGTTTTGCGAAACAAACATACCCTATCACTTAAGCAGCAGGAGAGGTTGTTTGAACTAACGGGAAGGGTTATTTAAAAATTTCATAATTATGATACTTTCAAAACCAAAATTTATTTTAACCTTTTCTCGTTAGGTTGTTTGCAAAACCATAGTTCTTCTAGAATGTATGGGTTACATAATGAATAACAAGCATAACCTTTTATGCTTGTTTTATTTTAGTATAAAAAATGAGAAAAATTAAATTTAATCGTACGACTCTTTTTCACTCTTGATTCATGATTTTTATTTTCAATCAATGTCTATATTCTGATTTTGATCCTGATTAGTCAATAAATAATTTTAAAAAATTCAAATCTATTTGTGGACTAAAATCTCTACATTCTTAAATTTTCTGAGAACTGAACCAACAAAAATCTATGATTTCATTAGCCTAACCAATTAAGCACATATTGATGCAAGATTATTAGTGTCACCCAACAGTAAATTTAAAAAGGTTTCAAAGTTCCAATAGTAAATTAAACACAATGATATCAAGAAGGAAAAATCAGCATGCTTCTAGATAATTCCCCTTGCATTGGGATGGAATTTCATTTTAAAATACAAATAGATAGATAAATGTTGTTCAGTAGCAATATCATATATATTCACTTGTACATGATGTTGCAACAAAAACATGACTCTGCAACATAAGCATTCAAAACCAGAAACTCAACTACCAATCACTATTTTCTTAGTAATGCTCACTTGAAATATAAATGTTAGGTGATGATCCTTCGGGCAGAAACGAGACATGATGAGTGGTCAAAGTCTCGCACAAAAAATGCGAGTTGGGTGTTCGCCCCAAGCCTGGTTACGACAATTGGGCCTTTAATCAATCTGATCCCTAGCCCAAAAAAAAAAATACATATATATAAATGCTAGGTAAAATAAATACTAAGAAATGCTGGCTTTGGTTTCTGAATTTACAAGTTGCGTGGTTCCCTTGGTTGAGAAGAACGAGTATTATTCATTAAAGGCTGTAAAGCTTTGACAATGATGCTCATATTTGGTCGAAACTCAGCTTCATATTGAACACACAGTGCAGCAACAGCAGCCAACTTTTGCAAACAAAACAACAAGTGCAACAAATCAGTGAAAACTATATTATAACAAACAAATTGAATTCAATAACAACATTTCATCTACAAAATGGAAATATGACCAAATTAAATTACCTTTGCAACTGACTTAGAAGGGTACTCTCCCTTTAGTCTAACATCAACACACTGCTTCACCTTATCTTCACTAAGCTTTGGTGTTGCCTGATAAAATTCAATGAACAAAGATCACATTATGTAAAATCCAAAATTCAATATAAGGGGGAACAAGATATACAAATGAAGAGTTTAATTTTGATGCACTGTCAGTGTAAACAGACAGTTTTGTGCTATCAACAAATCACAATCAATCATTTGTGTGACTTTAGAAGTCAAACGTTTTAATGATCTAACAATTATGATTGTCGGTGTAAAAAATCTTTGCACCAGTGCATATAAATCAAATCATGAACAGAAAGAGAGAAAAATAATGATATCATACCCAGGTCACGAGGCTTTGTTGTCCTCGGGGAAGTGTATGATCAACAGGCTTACGCCCGGTTAAGAGTTCTAACAGTATAACTCCAAAACTGTAAACATCACTCTTTGAAGAGAGGTTTCCGGTCATTGCATACCTGTCATACAAACAGTCAAGCCATTTTTAGTACTTAAAAACCACAACTATAAAAGTAAAATGTAGTAAGAGACCAAGAAGGAACCAAATTTATACTCATTGAGTCTAAAGTGGATTGTTGTTCACTACTTCACTGTCCACAGACCACAGATATTACCAATTGACTATTAATCTCTAAAGTCAATCAATTAATACCAATTAAACTGAAAAAAAGAAGTCAGAAAAGCCAGGCATCCAGAAATATCTTACTCTGGAGCATGATAACCAAAGGTTCCAAGAACACGGGTAGAATGAAGACGTGCGGCAGCATCAGGGGCTTGGTTTGACAGATCAAAATCGGCAATCTTTGCAACGCTGTCCTCGAATAGGAGTATGTTACTAGATTTAATATAACGATGGACAATATGAACCTCTGCCTTTTCATGAAGATATTCAAGGCCTCTGGCTGCTCCAACAGCAATTTTAACTCTTTCAGCCCACGACAGAACTTGACCAGGTTCTGCACCCTTGACACCTTTGCGTCCTGTATCCGAAATTATGTTAAATTAATTGCATAATACACTAATGTGAATATTTTTTTATAACATACATAAAATGAAGAGTGATGCTGATATGGTATTTACTGTTAGGACTAGGAGTGACTAACCATGTAGAATATCATGAAGGGATCCATTAGGAGCATACTCGTATGCAAGGGCACGCAAAGGACCATCAACACAGTAATTAACAAGCTCAACGACGTTTTCATGCTTTAGCCTTGATACGATTGAGACCTGTGTTATGTTAAGAATTAAAAGTTTAAAGCGCTGAAGGGAAATACAATATGATGTTGCTTTGATTATCTTATAGAAAGTTATAACTGTTGTTGAACCGAACCTGAGAAAGAAATTCTTGGTCTGGCTGCTTACTGGGATCCAACTTTTTAATTGCCACTTCGCGTCCATTTTTCAATGTGGCACGATACACTTTACCATATGCACCTTCACCAACGAAAGTTTTTGTACCAAAATTATCTGTCAAAGACCTTAGTTCATCTACTGTAATAGAAGGGACAGAAATAGGTTGAAGATTTATGGGCCGAGGAACAGTTACTGCGGTGTGTCTACCATGATAACTGGTGTTCCCTGCATTGTATGAAAGTGGAATCAAAATGAAATGCAATTATAGTGCTAATACAACTACAAAGACGGGCAATTTTTGGAACAACTCAATTTGAACAATTGAAGCAGATCATTTGAAAATGGCATAGAAAAAACTACAGGCAACATGTAAAATGTAAAAGAACTTGCAAGAATACAGATAAAAACTATGCAAACTTAATTTGTGTTTCAGATCATGACTATGGCTTGTATAAATCTTAAAGCAGAAAATTGTAAAGAAAGGTAAAGGAGATTTACCGCCGTTAGGATTGGTTTGCGTGAAGATTCCTTTGTCAGCAGTGGTATAAGCATCATTCTCTTTGCAGAATCCAAAGCAACCCATGATCCTATTATGTTCTGAAGACAATTTACAATATGAACGGTTAAATTAAATCAAATAAAAAAAAACCTTTTATATATAGAAATATCAATATAGGAATAGGCACAAAAAAACATATCAACAATACAAAAGCCTTTGAAAAGGAGATAATATAAGAAAAGAAAATCAAACAAAGTATAAGTAAAACTAACCACTAGAAATAAGGATTGTGTAGAAAGCAAAGTGATTAAAGGGAATTCAGTGTTTTGAATAGATTGTGAAGTTTAAAAGATAAGAGTTTGGAATTTATGTCAGTGTTTGAGAGAACTTAACCAAACAAAGAATAATAATTATAAGTACCAAGAAATATTACTATACGCGTTAATATTTTTTTGATAAAGTTTCCTACGCGTTGATTGATGAAAAGAAAAAGAAAACAAAAAAACGCGGGGAAGGCAACAAAAAAAGAAGTTTCTATGTCAGGAAAGATGACAAAGGCACACATACCTGTTGGTTAGAAATTGCAGAGTTTGTGTATGGAGTAGAGTGGACCACACAAACAAAAAGAAAAAGAAAGAAGAAAGAAGAAAGGTTTATTGGATGGAGTTTTATGTGTTGTGAAATGGGATGAAGGAGAAACTATCTATCTTCTTGCTTGACTTTGCCGTTTGAGAGAGAAGAATATAGTAAGTAAAATGGTACGATACATTACATATGTTACGCATTAAAGACATCACCAAACGTTGTTTATTTCATTTATTATTCGTCAAGTCAAGTCAATTATTCAAAACTTTGGTTCCATTCCAACTTGGCGGATGAGGAGGATCTTTGCCTTTTTCCTTTCTCTTTCTCAAAAAACATACATAATTCCTCTTAACTATGATTGTCTGTAAAGGGATTAGGGGGTGAACTTTTTTAAACAAAAGCAAACCTTGTTGCTTCATGTACCAACCATTAAGTAACCAAAAAAAAATAAAATGTACCAACCATTAATTTTAAATTTATAGACGAATTGTTAAGCAGAATCTGAGTTCGATTGCACGTGGAACAAATTTTGGTCAACTTTAGACTATCTAATTAAGACTATCAATATTAGTTTAGAAATTTATATGATTGTCATCACAAAAATGTTTCACTTCAACGAATAAACTCGACATATCAATCTAGGATTCGAGTTAGATCCTTAAGAGGGTTCTTAGTTGATATGTTTAAGGTTATAAGCGTCTGGTTAGAAATAGAAGAAACATAAATGATAAAGTAAAAAAAAGGAAAGGAACGAAACATAAAGGCACAAACTGTGCGAAATGAAAATATACTAATATCAATGGATTTAAGTTTTATACATTGTTTTTTCAACTTTGTCACTAACAAGTTACCATGTGATGACATATGTGTTATCTGTTTAGACGTAATTTTATCGAATGAAAATGAACTCTTTTGCATGAAGTTTGATTTTACAAATTAAAGAATAAAAATAAACTAACTTCAAACATCTATGAATGTCATATGTCTTCTAACTTCTAAGAGTCTTCTTTAGCAAAGTTTTCCATATTTGAATCTAGGCACTTAGAAACTTATAACTGCTAGTTTGAAAAACTTCTAAGTGTTAAGAGTTTGTGTAATTTTAAAAGGGTTAAATATGTTTTTGGTCCCTATAAATATACCAACTTTTCATTTTAGTCCCTCTAAAATTTTCCTTCAACTTTTAGTCCCTATAAAATTTTCAATCACTACTTTTAGTCCCTATTTTTAAGTAAATTTTTGT
>Ga0315915_1008666_pt1 | contig 11815 bp, 9 predicted proteins | sample MpolbnodulesMG_FD_207738 | JGI IMG/M metagenome (GOLD analysis project Ga0315915, IMG submission 207738) | Medicago polymorpha root nodule microbial communities from Los Angeles, California, United States - branched nodules | ecosystem: Host-associated > Plants > Roots > Nodule | place: USA... | reverse complement strand
AATATAATTGCTTTTGTAAAAAAAATATATACCTCTAAGAAAATTATAGATATAGTCAGTGCTTAGTTTTAGTCATATATCCCAACTAATAAACAGTAGCATAGTAACCCAACACCCTTGTTATAAAGAGATAATAATAGATTTAGTGAGTTTGTTTAGATACTCATTCTATATGTTTTTAGCGAGATTGAATGATATTTTATCAATTTAGAATTTAGATGATTGAATATCGTTGTGTTTAGAGAGAGACCTATAAAAACAATTATAGATTTGGTTAGGTTTATTCATATAGCTCGACTCAGTGGTCTCAGGGGCACGCCCACTCAAAGCTTATGTGTGGTTAAAGCCACACATCCAATTTTCCTTTTTTAAATTAGAAATAAAACACAATATGTTAAGAATAAAAACAATAAGTCAACAACCTTTCAGAACTCTTTCCCTTCATGTTCCCTCGCGAGAGTCACTATCTCTCCCTCCCTATCCTCCTTCTTTACTCTCTCTCTCTCTCTCTCTCTCTCTCTCTCTCTCTCTCCTCCATATCCTTTGCCACAACAATTATGACCCTCTCTCAGTCTCGACGGCTCTCTCTCTACTAGTCTCAACAACAATTATCACTGTCAACCCAACAACTCTTGTGTGAGAAGAAGAAATGATTCTCTATCTCTTGTTATTTTCCTCTCAATTCTCACGGTCTAACTCACTTTAAGATAAGCCAATTGATTTTTCAATTTTTCCTTCCTTCTCCAATTGCTTGTTTTAGGTTTGGGGTTTCAGAATTGGAAATTGAAATTTTGTTATGATTGGATTTGGAATTGGACTTTTGTTTGTCATGAACAAGTTGTATTTATTTAGATTAGAATTACAATTTTGTTATGAACACTTTTTTTTGTTAGTTAGAATTGAAATTGGAATTTTGGAAATGTTAGTTTTTTTGTTAGTTGGAATTTTGAAATGTATTAACTACATAAAACTAGAATGTTAATTAGTTAGAATGGGAAGATATTAAGATTTTGAAGTTGGTTTTAATCTTGTCGGTAGCAACTACAAGTGTTGAACGTGTTTTTCCAGGTATAAAAGTTGTGAAGAGTCAACTATGTAACAAAATGGGTGATTAAAGGCTAAATGATCGTCTTGTAACTTATATCGAAAGATAAGTTCTTTTAACAATTAACAATGGTATCATTTTAGCTCATTTTCAACAAATGAATATGAAAAGATTTATATTGTAATGCATTGTATCAAACAATGCTATTTCTTATTTTTAATATAGTTTGCATTATTGTTCTTTAAAATTGTAACCCCGCATATACCAAATGACTATATCCACCTCTGAGTGGCCTACTAATCAAGCATCCTTTTTATTATAATAATAATAATAATAATAATAATAATAATAATAATAATAATAATAATCATCATCCAGCACCCTTTTTTTTAAGGAAAGTAAGACCCATTTTTAAAAACACTGTATAAAAGGTATTTTCCATGTAGTGTTGGTAGCCTCCATCCATGTAGTGTTGTAGTGTTGGTTAGCCTCCAAATAAGGAAAGTTTTATTTCAAACCATATCTACATGCTCCTCTCAATCACGACTTTTTGGATGTCGGCAAGAAAAAAACAATAACATCAATATTAGAATTTAGACAGTGCCTCCATATCATTATCAGAATAACTCAATACTTACAATCTTTCATGTCAATTTTCCTTTCAAAAAAAAAAATCTTTCATGTCAATTTGTACGATTGATGTAACAAATTTAGTGCACACTCATTTGCACAGTACTTGGGTAGGTTTTGCTGCCTAAACTAATCCTACTCAATTTGAAGGTTCTGCGATCTATTATTTTCCTGATTGTGTCATATTATTATTTTTAGTTATAAATTGTTTATTAATGTTTGTAAAATTTTAATCAAATCATTTAAGTCATAAAATACTTGTATTTATCAATCATAGTTTGAAACAAAATCAATCAGTTATTTGATTTATGATGTTGTTGATGAAATACTAATTTGTAATATTATGATTGATTTGGGGAACAATTAAAAGAAAATGTATGTTGTACCCAAAATAAAAATGTATGTAAGTATTCATTTATGTGTGTCATAAACATTTTTGGGCCTTCCACTTTAATGCTAAATGATCAAGTAAGTACTTTTTAACAAAGTTTTTGGCAGTGACTTTGTTAAAAAGTACTTACTTGATGGAAAATGAGATATTATTTTTTTAAAAAAAATTAACTTGTTCATTGTTACTAGTATAAAAGATCAATTTCAAACTAAAAAGTCTAAAATGACTAATCAGATACAAAAGTTAAACTTAAAGAACAACATTATGCATTTGACCAAAAATGCATATACTAGATGCAGAGTCATCTTAAACGGTTTGGAGATCTTGTTCTAATCTTAAAAATTGGGCACTAATAAAATGGGGCAAAGATCCTTTTAAGTGGGTAAAGTGTAAACTAAGAAAATCAATGATTGTTATTTTTTTTTTACAAGAATCAATGATTGTTATTGTGCACCTACAATATCTATCTATAATTTGTTAATTAATGATTGATGTTGACCATTTTACACGCTAATTTGAGTTTCTAGTTTTAGAGGGAGGAGTCGAATCCAATAAAATGAAGACCAAAAACACAAAAACAAATACCATATTTCATTTAAATTATAAATAACATAAAAAAAAATTATAAACGCAATCAACAGCATAAAACGAGACATTTTCTAATCAATAACATCAAATTGATGGGGGTATTCAAATCCTAATAAAAAACTCATCAAATTGTCTTTTTTTCTTCGATTTATTCGTTGTTGAAGATATATTACGTCAATATTCAATAATAATTTCATTAGCATGATCTAAGGCAATATAAGAACCATTTTTTCTATATCTCTCAAAAAATGAAATCGTCCCATTTATTTTTTGTACTTGTAGCGAGTACAAAATTGAAACTATGATTTAATATATGATTAGTTCATCCCTTGAGAAAGATTCCAAGGGGGTTATTTATAGCCTTTTTGAGCCTCTTAATATGTGACTTACTCCCTAAGTTACTCACGATAGGGAGAAACACATATATCCCCCCAAAATCCGAATATTTGTCCTTTTTTAAACATCCCTTGCTGCATTTCGAACCTTTCTTTTCCTTTGTCTTCCACTAGATTTCCTTTTTTCGAATCTTCATGTTGCATTACCTCTCACTAGTGCATTATTTGTCCTCAAGATTCCTTCGTCTTCTTCTTCTTCTTCAGGTATCCCTCATTTCTCCTATCCTTTCTTCGGCCTATTTTTTTGTAGAGAATGGTTTTGATTCGAGAGTGTGATGAATCAGGGAGGGTAGTTAGTCTAGTTTCTTTTGAGAAATAATTCACATTGTCGAATGCAAGCACAAATAATGCTAAGCGTCTCGAAGGAACTATCAATTGGGTTATGTTTGAGCAAGGGTATTATTGACATTCTTTGTTGGGTGAGCTTTCGAGTGCTTCTGATAATAGTAGTGACGACTCCTCCAATGAAGATTGTATGTTTCCTTTATTGTTCCCCACTCCCGCGTAGGAGGATAATTTGTTACTTTGTGTCTTCCAATGAATCAGATGTAGAAACTTTAGCGGAGGATGTCGTTCACATGGATTCACTTTACAGAGACGTGAAGCACATCAACTATTTTAAGAGTAAGATAAATATATTGTTTACGGGGAGGGAAGAGGACGTCATCTTGGAGTTGTGCAGACCGGGCGAAAAGGTTTCCATACTGCTCCATTGTGGGGTTAATGATGAGATCTTTCACATGTATTCAACCGTTTTTGAAGATTTTGGGGTAATGTTTCCTTTTAATCCATTCGAGGTGGATGTTTTGAAAGAGCTCACCCTTGCTCCTTCGCAACTTCAACCCAACAATTGAGCGCTCATTCAAGGGTTTGAGATCTTGTGTGAAGTTCTAGGGTTCTAATCTTCTGTGGGCATCTTCTTTTATTTTTATGGAACTAAGTGGGGTTGATAGGCATTCTTAGGTGTCTATCAGTGCGCATCCTAACAAGAGTTTGTTCCTAACGTATGCTTCCTACTACAAAAAACTAGAAGGAGAAATATTTTCGGGTTCGTGAGGCTAAGGATTGTCCCGAGGCGGCCGTCACTATTATGAATTATGACCATGCCAAAAATTTTAGAGAACATTTCATCCTGCCAGAGGATTTTGAGGCTGCGAGGAAAGAGGACCATTCAGGTTTATTTACGGATGTCAGCACTGCTTGTCCTCGCTCGGTGGTGTTGCTAGAGGAATGGAGGAGAAGTACTTAGAGGATGTGATGAGTGTGAAGAAATCCCACTATGGAGCCCTTGAAGAGCTGCACATGTTTCAGGTTTAAGCCCAATTTCTCGAACGTGTCGTAGTATAGTAGATTCGCTGAACTTCCTGGGTCTATCAGTACTCTCTTTACGCTCCAGGTAAACATATGTACCCTGGTGACCATGGGTGCGTCCACATGGGGAATGATACCCATTTGGTCTTTATTGGAGAATGCAAACTCTGATTCGCTCCTAGGGGCTCTGTCTAGATTATTATTATCAATTAGTATAACTTGCCTAACATACATTTTTTGAGATGAGCTTGATTCTCCTCCATCTGAGAAACCTCCCGAAATGGTGTTGAAGGTGTGCTCCTCAGGGGGGTTTCTGTTTGGTTCCAGACCCTTATCTTTAGCCTACCTCGCCTCGCTTGAGCGCCCCTTTTCTTCATCACGACCCCTTTTGACGTAACCAATAAATGACCTCTTTTATGGCCTTATTTAGTTCGATAATTTAGTATTTTCAAACATTTTTATTTGCATTTTACTAAATTTTGTTTGTTTTCCCTTTCTTAACTTATGACCAAGATAATAGGAAGAATGTGAAGGAAATTAATGCATTTGATCAAGTTTTATTGATGAATTATTGATCGATGGAAGTTGAAGACCAAATCAATGCAAAAAAAAAGGTTCAAAAGCCCTTTGTCCATAGCCAAAAGCTTGAAGATGAAAATTTGATAAAAGATGACAATCAAGCACCTCATAGGAACCAGTGTTGTTCAACACAATCGTAGTGCTTGTGAATTTTAAGAAAACATTGGTTACACTTTGCATGATTTGAAGGGTTTGATGCATTGATTTGCAATGAAGCCTTATATGCCACTGAAGCTCGACCCTTGGCCTATAAATAAGCATTTGCTTCATCCTTTAAAACATCTTAAATCATTTGTACTCATTTCCTTACATAGTTTTAACTTTTTCTTTTCTTTTCAAGGAGAGCTATAGTTTCTAGTTCTTGTTCCTTTTATTTTTATTTTGTGTATGTCTAAAATGAGAAATTGTGAGTAGAATCCCTTTATCTTGGGATTGTGGAAATAATCACAATGATAGACTTTCCGTAACTCTGATTAAGTCTTTCTTGTTGCTATATTTTCTAGATTTATAATTTTATCTCATTGCTTTATGATTAACAATCTTAGACATCAATCGAGGTAACAAAGTTGAAGGATGATGTAGGATCTATAAGATAAAACAAATATTTCAAAACAAGAAAATAATATAGATTTCTTTGAGGCGATATAGTGTAGTTTAACATCTTGTCAATGGATCATGCCATGAGAATATAAGGATCCATTGGTTTAAAATACGCTTATGCAACAATAAAAGGGGTCATATGTTATACTTTCTCCGTCTCGTATTAGATGACATATTTGATAATGTGTATTATTGACCTAACATATTTTGACCATATATTTATATTAATATATAAAGATAAATAATATCATATAAGATGTTGTTGAATTCGTCTCGATGAATATTTTCAACATATTAAATTTTTTATAATTTTTTCTAGGCTTAATAGCAGTTTTCACTCCCTAACTTTTACAAAGTTGCAATTTTGACCCCCTAAGAAAAGAAAATTACAAAACTGCCCCCTAAGTTTTGCAACTGTAGCAGTTTTGGCCCCCCAAGGCCAAAAAAAAAATATATTGTTGGGTATTTGTATTGGCTGCATTGTTGCTAAAACAAATATCCTTGATGTGTAAGTTGGAACCAATGTTCCAACATGTGTTTAGGCATCTCTGTAAGATGTTGGATACGATGTTCCAACATCCTGGCACGGTTTAGTGTGCCTGGGTTCATGCCTACTTGTACGCGCGCCCTTTATGGTTTAAGGAAATAATATTTTCTTATCTTATTGACCAAGCAACGCGCATATCTTTGAAGAATCAGCTGTGGAATATTTCTAAAGTAGTTTTTATATTTTAGGAAATATTTGTTATTGGTTTAATCGTTCCTAAAGATGTTCTGACATTTGAACACTTTCCATATTTGTTTCTGATTCTTGTTTTGTAGATTAGCTGAACCGATATGCTTTGTGCTGAAGCCCAACTAAGTATTTAGCCCAAACTGCTTCAGTATATAAGGAAGACTTCAAGACCTAATTGATCATTCAAGCCGTCATACTAAAAAGTTTAGATTTTTAGGGTTTGAGTCTTTATGTGCTCTATTCTTGTATCGTTTGTGATGCAAGTCAAGAACCTTTTGTGAGCCTTGCTTGTATCGTCTGTGATACTTGTTTAGGACTGTTTGTGTGAGTTTGATACTCTTGTGTACTACACCGAAGTTGTGAAACAAGGTGTTAGTTGTTTGTATTTGAAGGTAACTTTTACTTTGAGTCTGTTTAGGTCTGATAGGTCACAAGGGTTGTGATTGACCATTAGGATGGTGAGATGGGATCTCAGATCTATAAGTTCCTAGGTTGAAGTCTATACGGGTAGATCCTAGGTCTTTAGTGTAAACGAGGAGTTTACTGAGAGCTATAGAATAAGGACTACACTAATGGATTTCCTTCCTGGCTTGGTAGCTCCCAGATTCGGTGTGTTTGTCACCGAACTGGGTCAACAAACTCACTGTGTTCTTTACTTTCTTGTCATTTATTTTCTTGTTTTTTATTTCTGTTTATCGCGTGATGTTGGAACATTGAACTGAACATTGCAAACGTTAAAACATCGTACAGAGCATACTAAAACAAGTGCGCTAGAATTTCAAAAATAACACGTGTCACCTCATTTAGGGTGCCTTGTCAGCGTAGACCGAGTCAAAATTGGCCTTGGGGGCCAAAACTGCCACATGTGCAAAACTTATGAGGCGGTTTTGTAGTTTTTTTTTCCTTAGGGGGCCAAAATCGCAACTTTGGGAAAGTTAGAGGGCTAAAATTGCTATTAAGCCTTTTTTCTAATTGATAATTAAAGAAATTAAAAATAAAAAATATGCATTGATATACGTGACAGAGTCAACTATGTTACTTAACATGGGACAAAGTATTAATTTACCTCACCATTAGGGTATTGATTTGCATAGCAAAGAAGCGCTTTTATTATTGTGGAAAACAAAAATACTTCTAGGTTTGCATTGAATTCAACAATATTTTAACTTTTAAAAAAACAATATTTAATCTTCTTAATCAATGTCTTAAAGACACTCTTTAACATTTCTCTTATTTTATTTAGGGATAATAGCCAGTTTAGCATTTGAATGTGTAATGACTAGTCACAAATCACAATAGTCCCTGAATGTATCAAAATTTCAAAATAGTTTCTGATTGTGCACTCTGTTAGACAAAATAGTCTCTGGTGCTAAAATAACCTCTCAATGCTCACAATAACTCTTTTCACATAAGAACTAAAATGACAATAAGTAAGTACTTATAAGACTATAAAGACTAACATGATAATAAGTAAGTATATTGAAGTACCAATATGACAATATTAATAAAACATTTTAACATCAAAAACTATATTATCTAACAAATTGCATAATCAAAGACTATTTTTAAAAATTTATACATTAAATAATTATTATAACTACTCATTACGTATTAAGTGATCAAAGTGACTATTACTCTTTTTATTTATTTGTTAGCAAGTGTTGTAATGTAACGTGACATCAACCACTATAGAGTGTAGACCCACTCTGGCGATTCACTCGCCTCTAACCGGTGACCGTGTCTTTTCAAAAATCAATTCTCAACAAATTTAAATAGAAGCAATGATAAATCCAAACTTTGAAACACTTCATATTATAATATATTTTACTAATCATAGGAAATCCCGACGAAGCATCAAATAATTATTTGGAAGGAGGTGAGCCATTAGATGAATTGCTATGTATTATTCATCCACTTTTTACTAATTACATTTATCATTGTTGTTGCTTTTCTTTTGTGGTGGTCGGAGTTTGAACCCTATATATTTATGCAATGTTTCTATGAACTGAGCTAAGTTCATGATGATCATTGTTGCTGTTTTTTGCCAGCTTAAAACATTTTTTTTTTTATCACATTATCTATGCAAAAGTAGGTTATTTTAGATTGAATTTTTCTCTTTCTAATTACATCTTTCGGTAAATTTGATTATAAAAACATTATTTTGTTGATGTAATTGAAAAGTTATGAATTTATATTATATTTTATGAAAGATGTTATATTTGTTATATTGTTCGTATCATTAAAAAAAATAAGTTTATTATGTTACATTATTAAAAAAAATAATCAAAATCAAATTAACTTTAATAAAAAATTTATAAAAACTATTGATTGTATTTTATATCTGATAGTGCAATAATAAACTGGATATTTTATGACATTTTATCGTAGTTTGATTATAATATTTTATGACATGTTATCAAAACATAGGCTATAAAATAATATAGGAAAATGTTAAGACCTTTACATAGTAAATTTTTATAAGAATTATTGTATTCATAGTTTTAAAACTCAGACAGAACCGGCTGGTTGAACCGGTCCGACCGTGAATCGGTGGGTAAGCCGGTTCGGTTCACTTATTGGATCAGTTATGCTATTGACTCGTTACGAACCGGTGCAACTCGGTCAAAACTGAAATAAACCGGTGACTCGGTGGTTTTCTCGAACCGGCCGGGTTAACACACTTGACCGTTTTTTTTTTGTTTGCAAGAAATAAGGGTCTGTTATATTTTTTAAAAAAAAATCCAACTTGCCTAGGCAGGGAATCAAACCAGCAAACAGGAACTGTAAATGTACAATGAAATACCAATACACCATGCACTCATTATTGGTATTAATTTACTTTTTATTTTTTATATTAATTTCAATTGCAAAAGTTCACTACAACTTATAATTTAATGTTTCAATTATCTTTTTTCATAATTTTAGCTGAATTATATTTTAAATTATATCCAAATATTTTTAACACAAAAAAATACACTTGCTTGTAAATATTGTTGTAATTAATAGCATATTTATTTTGTCAAGAATAAAAATAGCGTAATTTGTTTTTATGAAAACCAGTTTTCTGCTTAAAATTATTTTTTGTATTTGATTGTATTGTATCATAGTCAATGGATTAAATTTGAAAAATAAAATTGTGAAATTAGGTTAATTTTTTTGACTTTTTATAAGTGTAATACTTTTTTTAAGAGAGTAGAATCATATAATGTAATACAAGATTTTCATTATAAAGACCGAGTGACACAATCGAGTCAACTGATTTAATTCGATTCTTTCATGCGGTTCGACCAGTGACCCAATGGTTCGACCATTGACTCAGTGATTTAATACCCTTACCGAGTCGATTACCGGTCCGAGTTTTAAAACTATGATTGTATTTAATGTATTGGAAATTGAAACAATTAATATTTTTAATAGATAATTTATTAAATTAGAATGTTTAAAGAGTACATCAGAATCAGAGACACTCTTAACAAAACCTAATAATATAATAAATTGGCAGGCTTTGGATAAAATAGGGTAGAAGGATGGGGAGTTTATAACTTTGACCTTTCAATAATTCTTTAGTCACATCTTTCAAAAAAAATAATTCTTTAGTCACAATTTTTTTATGTCCAAATATAATTTAATATATACGAAATCCGAAAATATACAAGGTGCTATAGCACCAAAGGCACCTCAGGAACCCACCAGCAAAAAGAAAGGTGGAGAAAAAGAATCCCAAGACCAAGGTTTTGTAACTCGAGAGTTTATCTCAACTCGTTTTGCTTAGGTAAACTCGACTCGTAAATTCGTACTGTTTAGGTAAACTCGACTCGTAAACTCAACTCGAGAACTCGTACGAGTTTATCTAAAATTAAAATTATATAAAACTTATTATATGCATGACATATATAAGCTAATATAATATTGTAAATAAGTCAATAATGCAAAATATGACTTAATTACAAAGGAAAATTATACTAAACTACCATAATAAAATGTTATGCTCAACTTAGCATCAAAATACAAAAATTAACGCACACAATCATAAGTTTCATAAGTCTCTAAGTTTAAGTCATCCATAAAACCATCCAAAAAAGCAAGTTTCATAAGTTCCTAAAGTTGTTAATAAAACTATCTAAAATGTAAACTAATTAATTTCTTCAAAAGGTCAACAAACATCACCACCGTAACCCTAACCGGCGTCGCAATTACCGGCGTCGAAATCTGAATTTCCACCGTCGGAATCACAACCCTCACCGGTATGTGCTCCCATATTCATGGTTTGAGAACTCAGAGAAGAAAGAAAAAAAATGTTTCATTTCAAGAACATGTTATTGTAAAGGTAACTATTCAGTAAACGTTTAAGTTTTTGGGCTTGTAAAAAAGAGATTGAGTTTTGGAAAAAAAGGGCACAAAAAAAGGGCCAATTTTTTTTATTTACCTCCGAGTTAACACGATTTTGGTACCTAAAAACGTAAACTCGATAAACTCGGAGTGTTAACACTCGATTTGCGAAACATTGCCCAAGACCCTTACAAAAATCACCAAACAAAAGAAAACCCCGAAGACACCTACAAGTACAATACACTACACTACAGGAAAAAAAATCAACAACAAAACCGCACAACTAAATAAGGACCACGAAGCAAACTCAATTTTATCAATCAATTGCATTAAATAAGATATACTCCTATAGAACACCAAATCGTTGCAAGTAGATCAGATGAACCACACAACTGTATGTCAGATCAACAAAAACTTCTCCTAAAATGGGCTCTCGCACTAACCTCAAAATAACATTAAAAAAGACTGATTACAATTATATTTGAATATCTCGTATTTTCATACATGCATTCAACATCTTTGTTTATGTCTATTTAAAAGAATATTTGGTTTCCCTAATAAAACAGAATATTTGGTTAGCCACAATCCCAGATACTAATTATATTACCAATAATTATCACTCAAATTGAAATATATTTTTTTGAAGAAGCAAAATAAATCCACATAAATTGACACCAAAGAGAATCAAACTTGAGACTTTGAGAAGAAGCACACTCCCAAGTCCTAAGCCAATACCACTAGGTCAACCCAAGTGGGGTTCAAATTGAAATATATTACTAAACTGAAACAGACTTCCAACACAAGGAGTGTTTAAGAAGACATCAAAAGTGATTCAAAGTTAACATAGAAAGTTTGCAAATCGAAAATACATGAAAGGGAGAAAAAAAAAACTAAGTTACAAATGATATGCAAATAAAAGGATTAAACCTCCTATAGTTATAGTCGAAATTTAAAGTTCAGAAATGATAAATGAACACATATTTTTTGACACAATACAAACACTATGGGTAATCTTGTCATTTTAACTTTAATTAGAAGGGCAATTTTGTCATTTTCTGTCTCCTTCCTCCTTTCACTGTGATATGGCCGAAGCAAAGTAACAACCGGATCTGAGATGATGGAAACGAACGGATCTGAATCAATCGGAGTTCCATCCACCGTCGTGAGGTACTTCGTCGCCGAAACAGCTCGATTGAGCCACCATCGCCCTT
>Ga0315915_1008665_pt1 | contig 11815 bp, 7 predicted proteins | sample MpolbnodulesMG_FD_207738 | JGI IMG/M metagenome (GOLD analysis project Ga0315915, IMG submission 207738) | Medicago polymorpha root nodule microbial communities from Los Angeles, California, United States - branched nodules | ecosystem: Host-associated > Plants > Roots > Nodule | place: USA... | reverse complement strand
ATATATATATATATATATATATATATAATTGGTCAACTTTTATTTAACTCCCAACTAAATTGTGAATTACAAGAGATTCATTTCTCTAAGAATTAGAGAGTTAAAAAAAAATATTATACTAACAAAGTGTGACACAAATGGTAAATATTTATTTAGATTTATTTTATTTTTTTGACAAAAAAAAATAAGATTCATTCATTCAAATTGATAGAGTACATTACATCAGAAACAAACTTCGCTAAAAACGTAAAGGATGAATATACAAACAAACTCATAACATCCAAATTAATAGCATACAATGACAAAATGCTTACAGATAATATGATAAAATCTAAGTTACTGAAATTCTCATGCTTCTGGATCTGCAATGTTGACACCAAAATCATTGATTGAACTTGTAATTGACTGATGTCGATCTTCCAACAGGAACTAAATGAACACCGCGATAAGACGCGAAATCAAACGCCGCACAAGACGACTAAAACCACAACAAAACACAAAAGAAAAAACTTGATATATGTTAAAACCACTTATTTAGATTGAAAGAAAAGAGACAAAAAGATTTAGAGGGGTGATTTTAGGTCCAAAAATAACTTAAAACCACCCCTCCTCGATAAATGGAGGAGAATGAAAATTTAGAGAGAAGTTGGAGTTTCTCTTACTAAAAAACTAGGACCGACTGTGTATTGCACAATTCCGACCCCTTATTTATTAATTATTGGGTTGGATTTTAATTTTTAATTATTGGATTGGATTTTATTTTTGTTTCCAAAAGTCTAGCCGCGTAATTCAATCAAATTAAATGTTGAAGACTGAGGAATATAATTTTTTTTGGAATTTAATTTCTAAAATGTGTGTATGAAAATTGTATAGTAAAAGTTATCAAATTCTAAAATACCTTTAATTTGTGGAATTATTTATTGCGACTTAATCACATTAGGAGAGACAATTTAAAAAGCTAATATACCAGTGAGTCTCATGACTTAAATTATATGCGGTTCGGTTCAGTTTTGGATGATTAAAAACTAATCTGATCCGATCCAAATTAATGCGGTTTAATTTGGATCAATTTTTGGATATTCAAATTACAAATTGTAACTTTTTTTATTAATAATAATCTTATAAAAATATGATAAAATAATAGGTTCGATACAAAATATAACATATGATTTATGTAAAAATTAATAGTGCGGAATAATAATGATTGATTATCTTTAAAACATATGAAATAGAAACAAAATTGATTAAATTAAACTCATACGTAGTATTAAAATAATTAAAAAGAAAAAAATAATAGATTAATATAATATGTTATACTTATAAAAATCGAAGTATATCTTAAAATATTTGTATGTGGTTCGGTTCAGTTTTGAAAAATCAATCTAAAATCTAATCCAATCCTAACGGTTTTCACAAAATGTCATCCAAACACATCCAAAAATATTCGATTTTGTGCAGTTTTTAATTTTTTTATTGGTTTACGGTTTTAATTTGGATCGGTTTTAATTTAAACACCATTAAATAGACCTTTTACAAGGTCCAACATTCAGCCACATTGTTAGAAATCAACCCAAAAATTGTCCTTTTCGAGAAGTGAGAAAATCCAAACTCAAAAAAAAAATAGTCTACATTAGTGGATGGAAGACTCTTATCTTATGACCTAATATCAAATTTAACTTTTAAGAAATTGTATTTAGACAGTCGCCTTAGAATAGACGGGAAACCAAAACGAACAGAGTCGTGCAGAGACGATGAAATCATAAAAACAAAGATAATAAGATTGAAAATAGGTGGAAATCACTTATTCAAATGAAAAAGAAAGAAAAACAATTCGGATGGGTGAATTTAGATCGAAATTGACCCTAAATCACCCATCTTTAATAGATAACCATTGGGGTGTTCTGGTGTGGTTTGAATCAGTTTTGAGGCAAAAATTCATCTGATCCAAAGATAAAATTATATGTGGTTCGGATTAGTCTTGGATGACTAATCTTAAAAAATTGATCCGATTTGATCCAATTTAATACGATTTAATTTGTATCATTTTTTGGATATCCAAATTATAAATTGTAACTTTGTTATTAATAACAATATCATAAAAATATGGTAAAATAATATATTTGATACAAAATAACATAAAATAGTAACAAAATATATTAAATTAAACTAACATGTAGTATTATAATATTTTGGACTTAAAAAATGGAAATATGTATTGAAATATATGTATGTGGTTCGGTTTGGTTTTGTTCGGTTTTAAAAAATAAATCCAAAATATGATCCAATTTGAGCGGTTTTCATAAAATGACATCCAATAATATTCGACGTTTGCGGTTTTTAATTTTTTTAGAAGAGTTTGCAATTTTTATTTGGATCGGTCTGGATTTGAACAGCCTTAGATAATGGTTAGAGTTTGAGAAGGAGAAAAAAATAGAGAAAGAGATATAAATATCATTTATCTCAACACTTTTATCTAGTGAATATATATTATAATCATAACAATGTTCTTCGTTCACAATATTTGTCAAAAAAAAAATGTTCTTCGTTCACAATAGTTCAATGAAATTCTATAATAATTTACGGTAACTACATAGTATAACCTTTCGAAATTCATTGTGAACCCCACCGTCACCCTTATTTCTACCTATTCATTTTGAGGCTATTATTATCATTCATTCAACCACGGTGATAATGACGGGTCAAAACTTGATAGATCACCTAAAAGAAAATAATGATGCATCTAATCAAAATGTTTAATATGAAACGAAATTCTATCGTGTTTGTCTACCTTTTATTTATTTATTGCAATCGAGGTCAAAAGTATTAATCAATAACAAAATCTTCATGACAGAATATGTAATTATACAGCAATTTTGATGCTTGTTATACTAGCTGAAATGGTGAAGTCGTAACACAAAGTCAAATTGCTTTTCCCTACATGCAATTTATATAGGTCTAGGTCCATCATTATTTTCGATTAGATTTTTTTTATAGATACACGAAAGTTACTGTAAACTTACACATATTGAAATTTGAACTTCAGCCATCAGGTCCAACTTAATAGATATAATATTTTTGTCAATTGAGTTAGACGTATTTGTTAAATTGGCTTAAATCGCATCCCAAAAGCTGACTCAATAGATGTGAGTACTCAAACATATTTATACACTCAACAATGCGAGAATCTGAGCAATGTGAGACTAACAACAAACTAGCATACCGTGAGCCTGAGTCGAGTTTCACATTGAAATCCTTAACTCAGCTCTGATACCATGTTAAATGAGTTTGAATCTCATCCTAAAAGCTAGCTTAAAGGATGAGAGTACTCAAACATATTTATACACTCTATAAGCCGAAAACCTAAACAACGTGGAACTAACAACAAACTATAAACAACTTTAACATAATTGACTATTCACAATTTGATTAATTATGGGTCATGCTAATTAGTGCCCTCATGGCACTAGTTAAGGATGTCAAAAATGGAAAATTTTCATTAAAATACAACAATTTTTTGACTTTCATAAATTTAAACATTCCACTTTTCACCAATTTTCAATGCAAAATTTCTATATTAATCTTCTTAACTAGTGTCCTAAGGGCACTAGTTAGTATTTCCCTTTAATTATAATAACTTGAAGTACAAGTTTATGTTTAGAACTGTAAAGTCAAATAGAAGTGCATGTAAGCTTTACGAGCTTAATTGATGGAAAAGTTTTGGATGATAAACTTTCCATACTTGATAGAGCAAGCTCAATAAACACTCATTGTACGTAATGGGGATGAGTAAAATTTTGGGGATGAAACTTTCTTTACTTCATCCTAACTTTAAATGTAAACATCTAAAAAAGTACATATTATGTATGTTTCGAAAATACACTTCTGAAAATATGTGTTGCGTTTTTTGTTAAAAAAAAAAAAAGTGTTGTGTTTGAAATTGAAATTTCATCAACAAAAGTCCGGTGATAAATTAAAAAATCAAAACTACATAAATATAAGGTGGAGTCTCTTCTGTATGTATGTAATTCTGATTATGAAAATCATATTTAACTAAATAATAGGTTGTTTGGTTGGTCTCATGTCAAACATGAAAAAAACTTAAACTATGAAATCAAATTTTAAAAGTTAAAACTAATGTAATCCCCAATAATAGATATGACATACGTGGAAGGTTGTTTACTCCCACCGTCTATGGGGCCAGTGGCATCAACATTGAGCATATAAAAACAACTAAAAGGGAGTGTCTAGTGAACATCTTATATGAGAAAATGTGGACCTCCACTTAGCGTCTTCAAAGACACCGTACTAACTCTTATAATTAATAATAGATCTTTGTGTCTTTTGAATAGTGGCATCCATATCAATGCTAGTTCCCTCCAAACATATTTTTTATTTCAAGCACACCGTATTTCATAACACAAGACCAACACATGGACCATAATATCCACATTTGCATCAATAATATTTCGTTCCAACCACTCTCGAAAAGGTGCATACATGTAATCATGTTAATTAAATATCACACCTAAAGAGAAAACAAATCATAGATGCTTTGATCAATGACACTCCATAAAAGATATGAAGTTGTCTTGTTATTTTGCCCATAAAAAATACACAATGGATCCCACTGATTTCTTTTTTAAAAGATCATTTTTTATCAGTAGTTTTTTCATGTAGAATCTTCCAATTGCAAAATAGACGTGTTTTGGGATACTTTTTTCCCACAATTTTCTGCATATTTGTTGATCAATGTCCTACACTAAACCATTTGAGACAATTGCATCATGCCTTACCTATAAAATAACATACCTTGAAGTACCCTAGACAAAATCATCATGTAATTGAGAGAAAGAAATTGACAATTAAAAAATTTGTCAAGATTTTAAAAGAATAAAAATTTCATTAATCAGAGAAACATTTCAACATCCAATATCATGATGAATGAAAACAGACGTAAACATAAACTTTTATAACTACCGTGTAAATTTAAGAGACTCAAAAAAACACAAGCTCTCCGATAAAAACTTAAGGAGAGTATTGGATAATAATATAGTCTATAATAGAATGTTTGATGCTTATAAGAAAAATGGATAAAGATATAACATGATATAGATGTACTAAATTTATATAGGTATATATATATATATATATATATATATATATATTTTATTTTTAGGTAAAAATTTTATTTGATATGCATCTGATAACAAATTAAATTATATTATTATATCGTGTATTTATTTTTAATCTTTATAGGTCAAGTTCTTAAACAATAGGTTTCCATGCTGTAACATTTCTCTGTAACTACTACATTTAAATTTCATTTTGTGACTCAAGAACCAGGGATTGAATAACGTGAATTTGGTGTCATCATGCAAGATTGTAAGCATGTTCATAGTTCTTTCTGTGGAGTCCAATCATTGCCACATGGCCAACATACATTTGACAAAATGGAAGGTTGCATGTGATGACAAGTAGTAAGATGCATGGTGTACACATGATTTAGTGTATGAGTAACACATGGTGTAGTGCATGAGTGACACATGTTGTGATGCATGCAAGGGACACTTGGTGTGGTACATGCATTGCAAGGGACACTTGGTGTTTTGCATGAAAGGCAAATGACAAGTGTCTTCATGCATGTAAGGCAACTTTGGCTTGCTTCTCCTATAAATAGGACCGTGAGCAAGCATTCGTAACACACCACAAGAGAAGAACAACAAGAAGCAAGAGAGAAAGATATCATTGCTCAAGAGAAAAGTCATCCTCATAGAGAGTTTTCTTGTGAGAAAAATAGTGAGCCAATTTGTGAGAGTGTTCCTTACAAATTGAGAGATATATTGTAGTGAGATCCACCTAAGGATGAAGTTGTTGTATTCCCATTTTCATTATAGTGGAGGTTTTTAAGAGGCCTAAGGGTCCCGTGGTTTTTTCCCTTTCTCACATCTCATATTGAGAAGGTTTTCCACGCTAAAATTCTCTTTGTGTCATTACGCTTATTTTTCACGTTTCCGCTAGTGCCTATTTTGAGTTCACGGAGGAGGGAAATTATGCAGCCATTTCCCAACAGTGGTATCAGAGCACTCGTTGCTCTAGGACTCTGACGTGTCGTATCTGCAAAATAATTCTTAGTATGCTCTGTGGCTGCAACATTGTTTGATCTTCCACATCAGAAAAGAAATATTCTTGTCGCTACAAATAAATTGAGGTAATGATATATTGCATGTGTAAGAAAGTTCTGGAAAGGAAAGACTTAGTATTTAAGTGTGTCTATTGACCCACCTCTCTTACTTGGAAACTTTCTTGGTGTACTATTCACGAACTCATATTTATTCTAGTATACGATACTAGACACACTGGTTAAATAAATTATTACATGTGTAACTCAAGATGGAGGGTTCAATCAACCATGATGGTGATATGTTCAAGCTAACTGCTGACAACTACTCATATTGGAAGCCAATGATGGAAGACCACTTGTATTTCAAAGACTTTCATGAGCCAATCACCCAAAAGGATAAACCCGAGAAGAAGACTGCTACGGAGTGGGAGCTTCAAAACCGGAAGGCAGTGGCCATAATCAGAAAATACATCGACAAAAGTTTGTTCGAGCATGTGTCAACTTATACCAAAGCGTATAAGTTATGGACAAAACTTAAATCCTTGATTCAAAAGAAGACGCCAAGGAACAAAGCCCACCTTGTTAAACGATTGGTGAAATTGGAGTACTTAGATGGCCAAAACATGATTGAGCATTTGAATACCTTCAAAGGTACTGTGAATCAATTAACAAAAGCTGATATGAAGATAGATGATGAGTTGCAAACTCTTCTACTCCTAAGTTCTCTACCTGAGAGTTGGGACACTCTAGTCGTCACTCTCAGTAACTCTACTCCATATGGGAAACTTGTCATGGATTCTGTTACAGATTCCTTACTAAGTGAAGAATCAAGACGGAGGGAAAGAGTCTTCTACAACCAGTTCGAAGAAAATATTGTTGATAATAGAGGAATGAGTAAGAACCGTGAAAGAGGTGGTCGTTGGAGATAACAAGCTCGATCCAAGTTCCACACAAGACCAAGTTGTTATTATTGTGGCAAACTAGGTTACAAAATACATGAGTGCAGATTCTTGAAGAGAGATCAACAGGTTGGAACAGTCCATCCAGATCTGATAAACCCAAAGAAGAATAAAGAAGATGGATCCTCGATAGCAGTCGTAGCAACCAACGAGAATTTATTTCTTGTTGAAGAAAAGAACTATCTAAATGTACCGTCTGATGACTGCATTTGGATAATTGACTCTGGAGCATCCTTTCATGTAACCCCTCATGAAGAATTCTTCTCACCATATCAAAAAGGAGATTTTGGTATGGTGAAGATGGGAAATCAAGTCACAAGCAAGATTGTTGGAATTGGCAAGGTGACTATGGTTACGGAGAATGGCTATAAGCTCGTGTTGAAGGAGGTTAGACATGCGTGTAAACCTTATCTCGACAGGAAAGTTAGATGATGTTGGGATGATAAACCAATTTGGAGCTGGAAGATGGAAGCTCAGTAAGGGAAGCATGATCATTGCTTGTGGTAAAAAGGAAGGCTCTTTGTATATGATGCAGGGAAAGATAAACAAGGGAGATATCAATGTATCTCAAGACAAGAGCAAAGAATTGTGGCACAAACGACTTGGCCACATGAGCAAGAAAGGTTTGGATATTCTTGCTAATAAACATCTTCCAAACATCAAGAGTCAACCACTTGAATCTTGTGAAGATTGTCTAGCAGGCGAACAACACAGAGTATCTTTTCAAAGATTAGATGATGTAAGAAGAAGAAAGTACATCCTAGATCTTGTTCATTCAGATGTTTGCTCTACATCTGAAAGGTCCCTTGGTGGCTCACAATACTTTGTTACCTTCATTGACGATCACTCTAGAAAAGTGTGGGTGTATTCATTGAAGACGAAAGATCAAGTTCTTCAAGTTTTCAAAGAATTCCATGCCTTTGTAGAACGGGCATCCGGAAGAAAACTGAAATGTTTAAGGACAGCTATTGCCACATGGCCAACATACATTTGACAAAATGGAAGGTTGCATGTGATGACAAGTAGCAAGATGCATGGTGTACACATGGTTTAGTGTATGAGTAACACATGGTGTAGTGCATGAGTGACACATGTTGTGATGCATACAAGGGACACTTGGTGTGGTGCATGCATTGCAAGGGACACTTGGTGTTTTGCATGAAAGGCAAATGACAAGTGTCTTCATGCATGTAAGACAATTTTGGCTTGCTTCTCCTATAAATAGGACCATGAGCAAGCATTCATAACACACCACAAGAGAAGAACAACAAGAAGCAAGAGAGAAAGATATCCTTGCTCAAGAGAAAAGTCATCCTCATAGAGAGTTTTCTTGTGAGAGAAATAGTGAGCCAATTTGTGAGAGTGTTCCTTACAAATTGAGAGATATATTGTAGTGAGATCCACCTAAGGGTGAAGTTGTTGTATTCCCATTATCATTATAGTGGAGGTTTTTAAGAGGCCTAAGGGTCCCGTGGTTTTTCCCTTTCTTACATTGAGAAGGTTTTCCACGCTAAAATTCTCTTTGTGTCATTACGCTTATTTTTCACGTTTCCGCTAGTGCCTATTTTGAGTTCACGGAGGAGGGAAATTATGCAGGCATTTCCCAACACTTTCATTATAAATTTTTGTGTTGAATTTACTAGCAGATAAATCAATGGTTACTCATAGCAAGGGAAATGCATATCTTTAACTAGTTTTCATATTTTCAGTAATGCATCCACATGTATTCGAACTATTACTATTAATGAAATGAACTATTATGATTAAAAAAAACATGCACAAGTTAATTGGTTTTGCACCATGCATAAATTTATTTATTACCATTAGATTAACAAGTCTATGTCTATTCGTATTTAATATATTAATAAAATGTATTAATCAAATGCTGAAAATGACATTGTCCATATGGTGTAAGACTTGAATCCTTTATACTCAATAGAATGACCTCGTTTTAGACACTGAATCAATTAATCACTTATTTTACTTGTGTATTATCTATGTTTTTCTACTTTCAGTTTTTACTTAGAGGAGTTAAAAGAATTCACAATCCATGATGGCATAGTTATTTGAAAAAAAGGAAAATGCTGAACACAATGATAAAAAAACGCGAGAACACCACAAAGTAAATTTAATGCTACACAATTGAAAATTCAGCCTAAACTATACCCATCACCCCATGTTTTCTTGCCAATATCTTATTTAATTGGATATAAAGCAATTCGTGAGGACTTCGTTACGAAAAATGTCGCTACAAATAACATTAGTGTGAAAAATATTATATTAGTCGAATACTCGATTAACTTTTAAGTTTGACAATAGTATTAAATTTAAACAAACCTATACACTAAGACTATGTTTTACAACACCAAACATTATCTTATAGTGTAAAAGCTCGTATGATTGTTTGGTTACAAATATTCTCTCACAAGTTTATACATATATATTAGTGTGTAGTTGTCTTTTCAGTAGATGAATATTCACTCGGGCAGTGAGAACTTATATTTGTCCTGGTATAGAAATTTGAATGCTTGGGGCCCGATTATATAAGGACATTTGAGATATTCTAGTTGACGGCAGTCCCGATTATATACCATAATAATAAACAACATAATATAATACTTATATATTTTGTTTTTTTGTAATCTTATGTCACTTTCATAATAGTGCTATTATCCACTTGATTAGATAATGGGCTGTTATAGATTAGGAAGCTAGATTATGCCAAGCTGTTTCATTCTTTGTGATATTCTGTATGATTAGACCACATTGTCTTTCTCATACAAAAGTAGTATTATAGCTAGATGCCTATATGACCTAATTTGCTGCTAATTAATTACTTTGTTTTTGACTCATGCTAATTAATTAATTCAAAACAAATTCTTCACAATTCAATAATCATGATGATGTCTTTTCCCAATTATTTCAGTGACCAAACTCATCCCTACTAATGGCGTGAATCAAATCATTTTTATTTTGAAAGGGTGTGAATCAAATTATTTTATTTGTTTTATGCCGATGAAATTCAGTTTGAGGCACTGCATGCATTCGTTATATTCTCGACTGCCCAATCTTATGTGTGTATATTCTATCCAAATACTATATTCATTGTCAAATTTCCAAAAAAAAAAAATCCATTCATTGTTTCAAAAAAATAATAAAAATAATGTGGATATGGTATTGATCCTAAGAATAAGATGCTTTGACAAGAATATAAATAATTTCGGTTATAAAATACAAACCAAACAAAACAAAAACATTATCATCATGCTATGTACAAAATTCAAACTAGACTTAAAAAATTTCTTTCAAAAAAACTAGGCTTCAAATTTTACTGGGCTGTAACTTCGGTTATAAAATAAAATGCTTGATAAAAATAAAAATATTTATGTTATAAAATACAAACAAAACATTATCATCATGCTATGTACAAAATTCAAACTAGGCTTCAAATTTTAGGGCTGTAACTTCGGTCATAATGCACAGGTAGTATGTGTGAGCGTATTTTGAATTGTAGTTTAGACTTTAGAGAGATAATGTGCATGATAATATCTACGGGTATTCATGCACAATTGAATCTAAAAAAGAAATGCTATGAATGTATCTTATACTCTTCAATGATCTTAAATAATAACGTTTTAAATATCTGTGTATTTAATGTATTGAAAATTGAAGTATTCGACTTTTTAAAAAATAATTTCTTATATAGGATCTTTAAAGAGTTTTCAGGAACACTCGTTAGCAAGACCCTAAAAAAAACTGTTGAAATGGTTTTGGTCAAACTCATTGTCTCTAATCAAATTTTCTTGAATTAGGTTGACTTAAAAACTCTTTTTCATGTCAAATATAAGAACCAATTAAACTTGATGTTGAACCAATTGGTTTGAGTTGGATTGTGCGACATAACTTTGAGTGAAATTCATTTTAGTTCATGAAAAATTGAGATGTCCAATTGTATCCATGATAAAGGGCCAAAACAGGAAAATAGGCCATGAAACTATGGAAATTCATTTGAACCAGACAACTATGTGACGGTGTTATGCTTTTTACAAATTTATCATTAGTGATTCTTGGGGCATAGTCTTTACGAACTTTTTAGTGAGAAAAAAATGGATCAATGGGCGAAGAAAACTAAAGAATCGTCCTTGGCTCACTCGTGATTCGTGCTATGAGTTGCGCATCACGAGCTCTCAAAGGAATTAGCCATATTTCGTCTAGGCTTAGCTCATGTTGCAAACTACAAGCTTCGTGTCACATCTTCTGAAGGAAATGCAAAGTGATTGCTTTTGTCGCAACTCGCTTCGCTAGTAAAAGACCTTGCATCACAGGCCAACTATTCCTGAATTTTAGGGAAACGCTCGTCTATAAATACAGGGCCCATATGTCAGTACAAAAACACTTTTTGGACGAGCAGACGAAGACAAAAATACGATTTAGGTAGATTAAGAGAAATCAGAGCCATTCGAGAGCCAATGAATCATCAACTAGCGATCCTTTACTTATATTTTCTTATTCATATTCATTAGTTTATGTTTATGAATCATGAGTAGCTATTTATCTCTAGGTTAAGTCATGAAAGAGGAACTTCCCTATGAAGGTGAGAAAAACACAAGAAGGGGGGTTGAATTGTGTTCGCTTTCTCTTCTACTGAAGTCACTGTTCAGAAGCAGATAGAACTCAGCTTCTGAAGTGATGTTCAGAAACTAAATGCAGCGGATAAAACAGAGAGAAAGAAGAA
>Ga0315915_1008664_pt1 | contig 11819 bp, 11 predicted proteins | sample MpolbnodulesMG_FD_207738 | JGI IMG/M metagenome (GOLD analysis project Ga0315915, IMG submission 207738) | Medicago polymorpha root nodule microbial communities from Los Angeles, California, United States - branched nodules | ecosystem: Host-associated > Plants > Roots > Nodule | place: USA... | reverse complement strand
TAATTAACGTATAATAATAATAATTCTTGTCAAAAAAAAAATAAAAATAATAATAATAACATTCCTTCAAAAACTTGTAAAAAAACAATCCTTCAATTATTATTATTATTATTATTATTATTATTATTATTATTATTATTATTATTATTATTATTATTATTATTATTATTATTATTATTATTATTATTATTATTATTATAAAATAATAATAAAACATTACCGAGTTATCTTAACGAGTCAACCGATTTAATTCAATTCAGTCGTGCTCTTCAACAAGTGACCCAGTGGTTCAACCAATGAACCTGTGACCCAATGACCTTACCGAGTCGATGACCGATCCCGTTTTTAAAACTATGCTAAAAATCATAGTTTTAAAAATCGGACCGGATCGGCCAGTCCAACCGGTCCGACCGTTAACCGGTGTTGTGGCCGGTTCGAGTCACATAATGGATCGGGCATGCATTTAAACCGATGAGAACCGGTGTGACTCGGCCAAAACCGGTGACTCGGCCAGTTTGGTGAACCGGACCGGGTCAATGTATTAGTTTTGATTTTTTTAAAAAAAAAAAACTAAAAATAGAAGAAAGTAAGAGAATGAAGACAGTGTGCAGTGTAACAGTAGATCTGAAGAAGGAAAAAAACAAAGAAGCAGTTCTATGAACTTGTTTGATAACATCAGAAATTTAATGGAATGTACTCAATCCAAAATATTAAAGACGTGGTGAGATGGGTTAGAAATTTAATGAAAGAATCTTAAAAAATGAGTATCAAGCACGTGAGATATGAGATGGGAGGAAGAGAGGGACGGCGGCACGGAACTACAAGTATGATTTTCTCATTTGTTTTGCCATTTTTTACATTTTAGAAGACCTAATCCTCTCCTGTATTCTTTTCGAGTCAACATAGTCCATGAGTCAAAAGCCCGTTGCTTTTACAAGTTCAGTGCACGTGTATCTTCCTTTTCTTTGTATAATAATAATAATATTCCTTCAAAAACTTGTAAAAAAACAATCCTTCAATAATTATTATTATTATTATTATTATAATAAAATAGTAGAGAAGCACTTTATTATTATTATTACTAACTAAACTAAATTGCACTAAATTTCTTTACGCAGAGCAATTTCAAATCCATTCTTTGTATGAGGGAACATTTCTGCAGGCAGAGTTGTTATCCTTGTCTTGTTGCAAAGCACGACCAAAGTAGTGGTGAAGGTGGTTGTACAATTCGTACACTTATCTTTTTTCAACGCTCTTGAAGAAGTAAACATCTAAGGCTTTGAAAAACATTTACAGACCGTTGTTCCACCTCTTTAAGTCTTTAGCAACTCTTAGACAAGATAAAAAGAGATTCCAGCTCTTGAAGCTTTAAGTTCTTCAGCTCTTGATGAACTACAACTTCTGGTGAGGTTGCTTCTGATGAGGCGCTTCTGATGAACTTTGGTTCTGATGACGTCATCACTTCAGGAGCACTTTGAACTTCAGGAGCACTTCACTTCAGACGCTTCAAGCTTCCTTTTTGTTGATCCTTTTGCTCTCTTTTGTTCTTCTAGAACCTTTTAAGAATACAAAATTTTGTCTATGGTCCTGTACACTTGAAGAAATATTAGCATATCCAATTGACAATTTTTAATACCTTGTTATCATCAAAACCTTAAAGGTGACATATGTTAAACAATTTTTGTACTATCAATTTTCCCTACTCTAAGGGTAATGATTGTTAAACGTATTTTGTTCCAACAAACTTGCACTCAACTAAGCAATTTTCAACAAAATTCTAATTAAGACGGTCATAAGCTTTTTCAAGGTCAATCTTAATGGACATGAACATTTTGTTACCTTTCATTCTAGACATAGAGTGCACCATCTCTTGAGCTACAACAATATTATGATGAATGGTACGACCCCAAATCTCTCCCTTTGTCCCAATTGTCATGAGAAACATGTAAAAATTCTCATGAGTAGTCCAATCAGCTTTGAATCTAAACGGACAGTCTCTACCTACGTTTGGGTCTCCCTCCGTCAAAACAATGATGGGATGGTGGTCAGATTGAACACGAGGAAGAACCTTAGCAAAACCCTCATGGTACTTTAGTCACCAAGATACATTACATAATACTCGATCCAGTTTTTTGAAGACTCTATCTCTCCCATTCCAATGAGGCCCTCTCCAAGTAAATTTAGTTCATGCAGTAGTGACCTCTATTAAATTGCACTCGTTGATCCAATTGTTGAAGTTTATGCATTTTCTAATATCAGCTTGCACTCCTCCTTTTTCTCTCATCCGAACTAGCAATCTCATTAAAGTCCCCTCAATTTTATACATTTAAAAAAAGTATTTTTGTTATTATGTATTTAATTGATATTGTGTTTGGCCTAACTTCTCCATAAAAATGTACAGAGGCGGATTTGTGTGAGGTGGCTAGCCCAGCCCATACCTTTTTTTTTTTTAATACAAAGCGTGATAATGTAATATATATTGTATTTTGAAAATATAACCAAACATAATGTTCTGGCCTAGTGGTGTAGTGTTTGATTTCATGCCTGGTAGTCCCTTGTTCCACACCGACCTTTTGCTTTTGGAAATCCAACGTGTGAGACCCATTTTTTACTCTGGATTTAACATTTATATAAACTATTTTATCATTTTTATGATGTTATTTAAATTATAATTAAAAAGTTAAATTTGACTAAAATATGAACAACATCACTACACAAGGAAAAAAACGTGATTAATGATTTATTACGATTAATACATATGTTGTTATTTGTGTAATTTGTTTTGCCAAAATTTTTAGTCTTGCTTCCTTTAAAAAGAAAAAAAAAATAGCCTCACTAATGGTTTAATCTCAGATCCGCCCCTGAAAATGTAGAGAAGTTAAAAAGAAACTGGATCAAATGGTATCTTAAGACGGAATAAGTTATGCCACGTGTTAATGAGTAATTGGTCTTCTGACCGATTCATGGATGGTGATATTGTAATTGATGTAAAGAAGAATTATAAAGGGCTAAGTGAGGTATGTAACCACGAGATCCCTGACTTTAACAATGGATCGAAAGATATCCAAATGAATGAAGTCAGCTAGAGTTACAAATTTCCTATTATGCACATTGTTGGTTCTTAAAGTGATACAGTGACAAAGAAATACTATACTCGAGAATATACAGGTAGAAATCTTTTGTAATTTGAAGATGTTTCTATATTTCTTTGTATTATTTTTTCTTTTTTGTTTTAATCTTTTACAGAGTTATGTTTACGTTTCTCCAGTTTTTTTTTCCCTCCTTTTATTTCTTGAATAAATTTGAGTTTCTTAAAAAAAAAAACTCAATTATAAATAGCTTTATGTGACGGATCCATGATTTAGTTGATCAATAACGTTCATTAATTTGAAAGAATTTCTTGGCAGGCAATGAAATAAAATGGTTGGTTCAACATCATACCAATTATATAATTGTACTTCAATTATTCAGCTATTGTACTTCAATTATTCATTTATTTAAATCCTCTCATACAACAGTTACACACATTATTTTGAGTGGACAACAAAATATATTACTAATACATTCCAAAATTCTATATATTATTTGTGATCAACTTCCTTATTATAAATAAACTGGACATAATATAACTTATTAAACATTAAATATATTTATCATAATTTATTTCTTTGTTTTGCAAAAGCTACCACTTAGAATGGTGGGATTGCTGGTGCAACTGGAGGTTCAACTGTGAGTTTCATGGCTTCAGAGGATTCTGGAGATGTAGCTATGAACTTTCCAGAATGCAATGGTCCTGGTGCAACAATTCCAGAGCTTTTGATCTCAGCCATTTTTCGACGAGCATTAGCACCTTGAGCCTCACACAGCTTGGGAAGAAACACACCTATACATAATTAAAAGAAAAAATTCAATATTTTTTTTGTAATGCAAATCAAGATTGAGAAATTTAAGCATCATTTGATTCAAATTAATTTAAAGGCTTTGATCTTATTTTTTTGACAAATATGTAAAATTATAATTCATGAAGATAATGATATATACCAAGGTTGTCAAAATCAGAATTTTACTTCACGTCGAAAGGGAGGAGCAAAATCGAGATTTGTAAATCGCAATCAAAATCGAAAGATTTTACCCAACTACTTTTGTAGAATCGATATTGAAAATCGTAAAATTGCAATCAAAATCGATGGATTTTATCAAATAAAAAATAATTCTAAATATATGTTATAAATCGTATATAGTCATAAATGACCAAGTTTAAAGTCGACAAAATACGTGTACATAAATGACTAAAAACAAAAGTAATGCTAAATATATGTTATAAATAAATTGTATATTGTCATAAATGACCTACTTTAAAGTCCACAAAATACTTGTACTTTAAATGACTAAAAAAATGGACAAAATCCTTCAAAATCCTTTAAAATTCTACGATTTTGTATAGATTTCACGATTTTGATGCGATTTAACTAAGATTTTGTTTGTTTTGGGATTCTGCTATGAATTGGAGTCATTGAAGGTGAATAAAGTTGCAAAATTATGAATTTTATGATTTAAGTCGGAATTTTGACTACAATGGTATATACAACAAATTAATTTTACAAAGATGTATAAAAAGAAAACTCTTATTAATATTGTTCAATATATGTGTACCTTCACCAGCAGCAAGGTTGAAGTAGAGATCAACAATGTTGGGACAACTTTTGTAACACTGAGGAGAACAAAGATTTTTTGTGAAACCAGATTCAAGAAGAGAATCAGATGATATTCCAAAGGATTTTCTGTCCAAACCACAAGACTTAATGCATTGGTCACTTTCAATATGGTCCTTTAATTTATCAGCTTCAATCTCTGATGTTCTACATGTATATTTTTCTTCACCATTTCTCTTCACATGCTTCTCAAGAACACAACGTTTTCCTGAAGATGACACTGCAAATGCGCATGTGTCTTGGTTCAAATTCTCACATTCTATGCCTCCTGCAATATTAATTTCACCACATATTAAACTATTAGAGATCTATATGAACAAAACCATTATTTTAGAAATATTTTATTTTTTTTATCTTGATATATATATATACAAAGAATTTTTTTATCTTTCCCAGACACATTTATAAACAAGTTTTGCTTTTTCAGTTATATTAAGAATAACTTATGTATATAGACTATATTATAGTCCAGATACACACAAGTTGTTCAATGAGCCTGAAAAAAACAAAATTTGCTTATAAATGTGATCAGGTGAAGTAATTAACACCGAAAATTAAAGATTAAAATATAAATTCATATTTGACTTCTCGTCACTAAACTTAATGAGAGAATTAGAGACCGATTTTATGCTTTTGCTAATTCAATTTTTTTCTTTGGTCAAGTAGCATAGTGGTTAGAATTCACCTTTTTCGAGGTGAATAAGTAGGGTGTCCGAGGTTCGAATCCCAGAGCCAACTGAACTAATTCAATTTTTCTATCAACCATTAAAAGAAGGTTTTTTTTTTTTCTATCATGTGCAAATTTGCACATGTTAAGAAATTTAAAATAGAAATTTTATATTGGAACTTGTACATTAAATATTAAATATAAAACTTTTGAGTAAATAATTGTTGTTTTCTAAGAAAAAGTTGCTATTATCAATTGTTTTAATTGCACATGTTAGACAAACCCTTAAAAGAATATGTGTTAAAAAGAGAGGATATATAATTTATTGCTAACATTTCTCTTCTTCAAGTTTAGTTATCTACAAGTCATTCTCAACTTCTATGAATTAACTCAAGTCAAATAAGGTGAAAATCACCATTAAAACTATCAAAATTCAAAACTCTTCCTTTGTTTTACAATTTTCTATTTCCAGCATTTAAATTCAAAACTTTACTAAAGATAATGAAATTCATTTTTTTTAATATGAAAGTATTTAATTTAATTAGTACACACACCTCCATGTACGATAGGACGAAATTTCATACAATAGAGTTTATACATAACATACCAAGAGTAGAATTTCATACAGAAAGTCTAACAACTTGTATGTCAATCGAACAATTGATTATAACTGAACAAATTGAGGTTAACATGAATGCCTAAAATTATCTTATTTTAAGAAATATGAATTTATAAACTTGAGAAATGAAGTTTAAGATCATGATGGGTTTTGAGAGATCACTTACCTAGAGTTCCTTCCACTGCAGCAAAAAATACAAAGGCAACTATTACCAAATTTCTCATGCTAATGTTAAGGGCCATAGCTCAAGCACAAAAAAGTGTCGTTGGGAACGGCCTAAACACCTTGGGAATTTGGTGTAATTGACTATGTATGCCAAGTTTATGGTACAAGGAGGAATAATATTGTTGGGATGCATTATACCTTTAGTTACCGAGTGTATTTATAGTGATTTTCTAGAGCGGAAGTTTTGACACGTTTTCAAAAAAGAAAAGGAATAATATTTATTAGTTAGTTGAGTTTTCAATGAAGTCATAAAATAGAGTAGAAAAAAATAATGGTACTACAACATTTAGACTCGATTATAAAAGAAAAAAATTGCATTAGATTAATTTTCTTTTTAATATTTTTTTTCACAAATATATCAAATATTAATCTCTCAATGTAATAATTGCAATGCAATAATTCCATATCAACCCACGAATCATGTAGTTGGATTCAAGGAGAATGTTAACCAGTATCTCAAGGGTATTGGTTAAGTATTCAAAACAAGTAAGATTTTATGAAAAACTTCTATAATAATTACTTGATCAAAAGTCATATTTTATATTTCTAAGATAAAATGTCTATTTGTAGATTTTTTAACCATTATCATGAAGGCACTGGTTAGCCAAACTCTAGATTCAATTGTATATTTACCTACCTTACTTTCATATCGAATTTTTTTGAAATAATGGTAGAAATTAAAGACAAATAAAAATTAAACGAGTCTTTAAATTTGACATCTATAACACAATGCAAGAAAATTAGTAATTAACTTTGCATTTACTATAAATTCATTCAACTAGTGTCAAATGATAAAGTCATTTGACACTTATAAAGTAGAGATATTGGGGTTCGAATCCCAATGATAGTGTCCGGCCTAACAATTTTATATTTTTGTCAATAGAGTTAGGACTTTTGGGACAACATATTTTTCTTTTTAATGGAAGAAAGAATGGAAAACTGGTACTCGTTAATTATTGTTATAGAATAAAAGATTAATAGCTTATATGAAATCAACGTTGTCATCATGTGATGCATGGTTTTGGACCGTATCACAAGTCTCTGAGAGTTGGGTGTGATATTTTACTAGTTTACTAGTCAACTATAGTCAATTACCGCTATCAGTGGAGGATAGATTGATAAACAATTGTGACACTATATATACAATTCTTTCGAAAAAAATAAAATTTGATAGAAAACAAAATAGTATTGATATGGCTCCTTCTATTGCGTCAATAGCGTATCAAGAGGGTTCAACGTTTTGGGCAGTATAACATACGCAATGAAAATAATATGAGGAACAAAATTCAAGTCAATCATGGGTCCCTACGCCTCTCTTGGTTGGTGGTATTGACTTAAGACATTGAAGTGTGTTCCTCTTAAAATATTAATTTTGATCCTCCTTGATGTTAATTTGAATAGGCCGCTAATTCGACTTCTTCAATGAAACAAACATAAATTATATCTGTTCCAAATTATATGACGTTTTGAACATTTCACACGTATTAAAACATGTAATTAATTTTGTATGAGAAAGATATATTATAAGTTATTTTACAAAATTGTTCTTTGAATAAAAACAGAGTAATAAATAGTTAAAGATAGAGTAGAAAAAATATCATTAATGTTTTATTGATATTGTAAAGCGACATATAATTTAAGATGGAGGGAGTAGTAAGCAAGTTTAAGATTTTTTTTTTGGCAAAATAGAAATTAAAATAAGTTTAAGAACTTATACAAAGATGTTGTGGATTATGCTAAAAAAATTCTCTCCTAGGGTTAGTAGAGCCGCCGCTGTTCATCCCTTGTGAGTGTGTTGTTGTGGTTTGGGAGGTTCATGCCTCACCTGATCATTTGTTTTGCTTAATGCCATTCTTGTGATCGTGTTCCCTATATGAGTCTCCTATCATCAATTTGTTTTCTTTTATACGGTGATTCCTTTATTTCAAGTATTCCTTTGTTCCATTATTTCATACACCTGCGATGCCTTTGTGATTTTCTCGGCTGAAAGATGAGTGTTATTAGTTGGATTTGTCGAGGTTTAGGTAACCCGAGTGCAGCTCCTGATTTGAAATATCTTGTTCGACACTTCAATCCGGACGTACTCTTTTTAAGTGAGACATTGGTCCACCGAAATAAAATTGAAGCGTTTTGTTATTTGTTTGGTTTTGATTCTTGTTTCTCTGTTGATTGCATCGGTAGAAGCGAATGTCTTGCTTTATTCTGGCGCACTTCTTTCTAATTGTCAACAGGTAAATTATTCCAACAATCATATTACTATTGAAATGACTACCTTTGTTCTTGGTTTATGGAGAATCACTGGTTATTACGGGCACCCCAATGGGGAACATAGACGTGCGGCGTGGGATTTTCTCTGACAATTGTCTAATCAATATGCAGGTCCTTGGTGTATTTTTGGGGATTTTAATGACATCATGGATGATAACGAGAAAAGGGGGCACACCTCTAGACTTCGATGGTTGATAAATGGTTTCCGTCAGGCGGTTTTGGATGCAGGTTTTTCGGATTTGCCGGTTGAGGGGTATCCCTTTACCTAGTTTAAGAGTCTGGGGACGCCTCGAGCAGTGGAAGAACGGTTAGACAGAGCCCTTGCTAATAATGTCTAGTTCACTTTATTTCCGAATGCTAACCTTGGAAACCTGGTTGCATCGACGTCTGATCACTACCCTATTATCCTGCATCGAAATCCTGTGCCTCGATCTCATCTTCGTCACCGTAATTTTCGTTACAAAAATGTGTGGCATATTGAACTTGGCTTTAAAGATTTTTTCACCAACTCATGGAATATGCAGGATCACGTAAATATTATTCGAAAACTTTCAGCGTGCGCGGAGGACATGACCTCGTGGAGCAAGGATCATTGTCATCAATTGAAAATTAATATTGCAGAATGTCGGCGTGAAATGCATAACATCAGACTTAATAGTTCGGGAGAAAGGCATAATCAGTTACTTGAAGTAAGAAGGAAAATGCACAGATTGCTTGCGCAAGATGATGCTTATTGGCGTCAAAAAGCTAAGGCACATTGGTTTAGAGATGGAGATTGTAATACGAAATGCTTTCACGCTTCTGCTACTGCACGCAAGAAGGTGAATAAAATTGTTACAAAGTTAGAAATGATCTCGGCATTAGGGACCTTGCGAAGAATAATTTTCTTCAATTATTTCAGCAACACCAAAGTGCTTTCGAACCTGTTATGGAGGTAATTCGTCAATCTATTTCTGCCCGTGACAAATTGTGTCTTACAGCCCCCCTTCACCAAAGAGGAATTTTGAATCATAATGTTTTCTATACACCCGGATAAATACCCTGGTCCTGATGGGTATAATCCGAGTTTTATCAACATTTTTGGATCCTTTGTAGCGATGACATTTTTAAAGAATGTTGTGCTTGGCTTAACACGGGTCAATTCCCACCGGACCTAAATATTATAAATATTGCTCTTATTCCAAAAGGTCATTCCCAACATAGTATGAAGGATTGGCGCTATAGCTCTGTGTAATGTGCTCTACAAACTCATTTATAAAGTTCTTTCTAATAGATTGAAAGTTTTCCTCTCTCAAATCCCAATGCATTTCTGATTCTCAATCCGATTTTCTTCCGGGTTGTTCTATACTTGATAATGCCATGGTAGCTATTGAGGTTGTGCATTTCATGAAAACAAAGAAGAAGGGGACTGATGGGTATGTTGCTCTTAAACTGGACATTAGCAAGGAATATGATCACATGGATTGGGATTATCTTCGTCAAGTTATGCTTAAAATGGGTTTTGATCATAAATAGGTTCACTGGATGAATCTATGTGTTGAGTATGTGGACTATCTGTTTTGGTTAATGGTGAAACGGTTGGATCTATTATTTCGGGTCGAGGGCTTCGACAAGGGGATCCCTTGTCGTCGTATCTCTTTATCATTTGTGCCGAAGGCTTGTCATCTCTTATTCGTGATGCGGAGGAGAAGCGCGCTATTACTAGAACCCGGGTGTGTAGAAAGGCGCCCCCGGTTTCCCATCTTCTTTTCGCTAACGACTGTTTCCTCTTTTTTTTGTGCAGAAGAAGATAAAGCTCACATCATGAAGAATATTTTACGAACATATGAGGCGGCTTCTGGCCAAAATCTGAGATTTTCTACAGTCGTAATGTCCTTGACACGAGGAAGAGTGCTATCACAAACATTTTCGGGGTGCGTACAGTTCTTGGAACAGAGAAGTACTTAGGTTTGCCGTCTATGATCGGAAGGGATAAAACAACCATGTTTGCATACATTAAAGATCATGTCTGGTAGAGAATCAATTCCTGAAGTAACAAATGCTTATCAAAAGCGGGAAGGGAAATTTTGATCAAGTCGGTATTGTAGGCTATCCCCTCTTATATCATGAGCATCTTCCAATTACCTGCTACGCTTATTACCGCTATTGAAAGAATGATGAATTCCTTTTGGTGGGGGCATGCCAGATCCTCCAATCGTGGTATGAACTGGTTAAGATGGGAAAAATTGTCCATACATAAAAGTCAAGATGGTTTGGGTTTAAAGATCTTTCAGCGTTTAATTTGGCGATGTTAGGCAAGCGAGGGTGGAAATTCATGTCAGAATCTGGTTCTCTTGTGTCTCGCATTTTTAAAGCACGGTACTTCCCTAACAAGTATTATCTTACAACAACCATTGGGCACAGTCCAAGTTATGTGTGGCAAAGAATTCTTCAGGCTCACATTATTGTTCGCAGCGGAGCACGTTGGAGTATTGGTTCAGGTAACAATATTCCTATCCTTAATGAACCTTGGATGTGTTATGGTGACAATATCGACAGAAATATAGCAGGAGCACATTTTGTTAGCCATGCTTTTATTAATAGTCTTATGGATCCATATGCGAAGCGGTGGAATGAACCTATGGTTCGACAAGTTTTTAGTGACAACATTGCAGCACAAATTTTAAACACTCATCTGTTTGAACAAGTGCAGCAAGATCCTTTGATTTGGAAAGCTGAAAAACACGGTTATTACTCGGTTCATAGTGCCTACCGTTTATGTGTGAACAAACTCATTGACGTGTCACATCTTAGCAGGCGGGGCAATTGGTCTGGAATTTGGAGACTCAAAGTCCCACCAAAAGTGAAGAACTTGGTTTGGCGTATGTGTCGAGGTTGCTTGCCCACCTAGATTAGACTACATGATAAAGGTGTTTATTGTCTAACTGACTGTGTAAATTGCGATTCTGGTCAGGAAGACTTTGCTCATCTGTTCTTTGCATGTCCTTTAGCGATTCAAGTATGGACAAGGGCCGATTTATAAATTGATATTGATTTTTCTGTTGCTGCTGCTCATACGGCTGAAGAGGCTATTTCTTACTTCTGCAGAACCTCTCAACTGTGCGGGCAAAACATATGGTTATGTTATTATGGAGTTTATGGAAACACCGTAATTTAAAGGTTTGGGAGGATGTAATAGAGTCATGTGCAGCTGTGATTTCGAAAGTTCCACACTTAAAGCACTTGACATTAGCTAAACTCGGCTTAGAGCCTCCACCGACTTCATTCTTTTTTCCTTTGTCCTTGTTATACGGTTTCCCAAATCCATGACTCTTTCCTTTCTTATCAT
>Ga0315915_1008662_pt1 | contig 11820 bp, 2 predicted proteins | sample MpolbnodulesMG_FD_207738 | JGI IMG/M metagenome (GOLD analysis project Ga0315915, IMG submission 207738) | Medicago polymorpha root nodule microbial communities from Los Angeles, California, United States - branched nodules | ecosystem: Host-associated > Plants > Roots > Nodule | place: USA... | reverse complement strand
AGCAGCAACAATTCTAAAAGAAGGCCTCAATTGGAAAATTAAATGGATACAGTGTTAAGCATTTGTTTAAGGGTGACAAACCTGAAGATGACGACAATGAGGACTATTAAGTACAAAACAAGTTTGGCTATCCGGAGTTTCTTCTCGGCACTGAGTACTCTAAACACTTCAGTAACATCAATAAGATGCTCTCTTTTCACATACCTGAGCCATTCAAATCAGAGAACTCATGACAAATAACATACAACATATTCAAAATATAAATCCTAAAAATGGATGTACAAAACATAAAATGATTCTCAATTTCTCATTATTGTAATTTGCTTTCTGATATTTATATAACCAAATTAATTCATCAGCATTGTTTTTGAAGTGTAGTTGGAAAATATTTAAACAAGAAAGTAACTTTGTCGTGGTGATTGCATTATACATTCATATCATTGTACACAACCAGAAAACAAGGTTAACCACCTAACAGCACCATAAGTTCATTTCATTTACACAACTTGTAAATAAAGTTACAAATAAATAGCTCAAAAACATAAACTAGTAAAATTAATGCTAAAAAGGTAAACAGCGCGTCTCAATACAATGTTTAAAGAATTACATCTAATTTGTCATCGTGAAATTGACAGCTTATATGAAGAAAACTGGGAATAATCATCTAAGCGAAGACAAGGATCAGGAAATGTGCCCTGCAGGACCTTATTTCGAGCAGGAGGATTTTCAGTGTTGAAGAAACGGGAGGTCTCTAATATGTTATGGATAGTTGTCAATTTGTAGGATTAAGTCTCCTTCTCCCTAAGCTGATCTAGTATTTTATGTCAAAAAAACAGACTCTGAACTGGTGCGCTTTTATGGCACTATCATCAAGGTCGCCCAGTACCCACTCAACCTAACTTTCCATACAGCATTTCTACCCTCTTTTTATAATTATTAATTAATTAGTAAAAACTGTGGCAAATTTCATGCGAGCAATGCATTTTTGCAAAACAGACAAAAACTCGTTCTGCCATAAATTATAAACCTTCTAAACCATTTCAACATGTACAAATTGATGACCATACAAGGGCTTGATGCTGGGTACCTCTAATGAATGACAAGTTTCCAAAACTTCTATATTTTTTTTTAAAGCCTTCCAAACTCCAACTTAGATGTTCACGGCTAACAACGAAGGGAGTATCTCTCAAATCCTTTAACTATACCTCTCATCCAAAGCGAATGTTCACCAAACTTCTAACACATATACTCCACAGGGAAATGGGAAGCAGAAAGAGAAAACTACCACCTTCCTGAAAATACAAACGCACAGATTGCCCTCTAAAGTTATAGACATCGAAACCCTCCTTAATGTTTACTCATGCAGTACTATCCTACCATTTGAACTCCTTAACTCCAAAATTCATTGAGTGCACAACTTTCATTTTTAAACAAAGTGCTTCTAAGTCAAAACATGACCCATGGTCTCCCACAAGTTGCATTTGTAGCATACTCACTCACAGTCACATGCCAAACAAGAATACAGATTTTATTCACCCCCTGTAGTCAATGCTGATGCGCAAATTCCAGGACAACATCCTGTTTTGACAATACATATCTTCAGGAGGAGATGAATATGGGGAAATATAGGTATTGTAATTGGGATTCCATACTTCATTATTACCATTTAGATACCAAACAGAAATTGTAGATCACATGGCCTCAGAACCTAATACTCTAATGTTGTTAGAGTATATGAAATATTTCAGAATATTTTTTATATTGTGTCAAAATATCTAGTTTTTTTTTCTTTCTAGGATCAACTTATAATTCTAGAGTTACTTAGATTATCTCTTAGGATTAGTTTCCATATTATTTAGATAATTATTATGCTTTGTTTTCAGATTTCCCTATTTATTTGGATTTGCAGTCTTGAATATCCCTATATATAGGGATTAGCGTTTAGCCTTTCTAGTATCAAGTTATTATCAATAATAATCACGCTTTTAGTATTTACATTCTCCTGCTAGCTAAAACACATAACTTTAACAGTCTAAACTCTTAAGCTTATAATTTTGAGAATTCTCCACCATCTCCCAACCTGAGACTGAACCTTGAATCTAATCTACCTCAGGAAACCGATCCATGGGAGAGACAAGTCCAATGATGTTCTTTCACTAAACACAGAAAAGAAAACTTAAACATTTGTGACATGACTGGCACTAACTGATTTGCAATAATGACAACGAAAACTATATTTTGTAGAGATAGAGACAGCATAACCTGAGACATATGCAGATTTGGATATCTCTATTGCCTCTTTAAAGGAACAAAGAGCGTGATCACAACATCGCATTTCTAATTAGCTTAACAAATGTCATATTCGAGGCATTTGTGACTAATGTTGATAAGGCGGAAAATTCCTAAGAATATACCGGATGCAGAACATCTGAAATGATGGTGATTGAGTGAGTGAGAACTCCTTGAGGAAGTAATACAAGGGATATTGTTGACCTATCTGACAGGAAGAAAGGAATGCAATGCAAAGAATTTCACAATCCAGCACAAGCAGATGGCGGCATAGAGAAATTCAATTCTGGATGAAGAAATTTTTAGAATCCCACTTTGTTTGAGAAAAAGGAAATGACGAGGAGTACATAAGCTGAGAAAATCTCTCTCTACGGCTAGTATAATCCTCTCTAACAGTCTATGCTAATGACATTATCATAACCAGAAGTGACTTGTTTGAGATCGCACGACTAAACCTAACATTTCATGAAATTAATTCTCAAAGACTACCTGTTTTGATAAATAGCTTAATCAAGCATTTATCATATATAAGTACAAACAATTTCCATAACAAACGAGAAAATAGAATTAAACAATTTTCATATAAGTTGAATTCATAATCTTCGAGTGTTTATGGAAATAAGCTGAAAACAGCCTATGGACATGTCATTAATTTTTACATAAGCTTTGCTAAACAGTCTCACAAGTACTTATATGAAGCACGAACACTCCGCGGATTAGGCGTGTCCCAGTGTCGGACACGGACACTTGTAATTACACTGAATTATGTGATTTTTTTTCAAATTATTAGCTGTGTCCGGATTCGTGCTTCATAAGTACATAAACTCAAATAAGCTAATCCAAACAGACCCTAAAAACGAAGACATGGGAACATTTATAAGACTAGCCAAGACAAAAAAGAGAAACAACAATAGCTTTACTTACAGCATGGCATGATAGCAAGTAACAGGAACATTGAGCAAAAACATCAACCAATGACCAGTGAGGAGACAGAGTGCGCATAACACTCCTTGTCCAATGAACTCAGGTAGAATGAAATAGTTAATCCGAGATGAAGCTTCAAATGGGTTGATATAGTCACTTTCCAAGTCAGATAAAATCAACACCTTAAACCCCCAAAAAAGTAAAAACAAAAATAATTAGTAATAAATAAAATAAAAAATTAACATTTAATAAAAAAATAAAAAAAGGTGAGAAGTAGAAAGTGAAAAGAAAGAACCTGGTAGAAATTTGAAGCGAGAAGAGCAATGTTGGTAGGGAAACAAATCACAAGCCAAAAGAAGAGGTTCCAACCCATTTATAGAAAAAAGGAGCAGATTAGGGTTTATGAGAGAGAGAGACGGAGAGTAAAGGCGAGTTCAGTTCAGTTCCATGTCTTGACTTACACATGCATGAATCACTTTTCTTATATCCAAATTACAAAAGGAATTATATTATTTTTGGGTGCTTCTTTTCTCACCTCCTCACTTTTTCCGCATCCTACAAAATTCTAAATACTCTCATTTTGATTATTTAATCTGAAAGTGACAGCACAGAAACAGAACATGTGTTAATTACTTAATACTTTTTTTAGGCAAATTAAGGAATCTTGGTTGATTTAAACATGACTCGAAATAAATTATGAGTAAAATATTTAATAGAAGCATATGAAACAACACAAATTAAACATCAATTAAAAGAGTAGCACCGATATTCAAAGGTTACAACAAGATTTTTATTTATTTTTTTGACAAAAAAGGTTACAACAAGATATTCATACACAATTTTTTTCCCTCAAAAAAAAAAAGATATTCATACATAAATTATTCAAATGTTACATCGTCATAAAACTACTAGGTAGTTGGGCCACCCTTACCAACCCTCCACCTTATGCGATAAATCATCCCTCTCCGAACCTCATTTAGAATATTCTCCAAACATAGTCATATCGAACTTCCCCTCTCCACCTGACCATCGCCTATTATAATTTGGACATGATCTTTGATGCACCTTAGTTGTGCGCTTATGTCTAGTTGTTGGTGGTCTCCCTGCTCCTCGGCAGCAACCTCCTCAAGAGCCTCCTACTCAGATAGCCTCAAAGCATGTACATCCTCCAATGTATATAAAACGTTAAAATATCATCCAATGCATTTGATTGTTGTATTTATACAACCTAACCCATGTCCTGATCAGACATCACATGATCAAGATATTGTACGTAACGCTGAGACACTTGTCGGGTTGTCATAGGAGAAGTAGACTCGTGTTTATGTTTGGGAATGGTCTATGTATATTCAAACTGAGTCATCTTGAGTAGATGTTGATTCGCTCGAACGGTTGTGTTTGGCAGTGTTGGGCATACATGTAGAAGACATTGTTAGTAGCTATGATGCGATCTTATTAGAATCATGACAACATGACCCTTCGTTGGAGCAATAACTTCTATAAATGCGTAAAGATGAGCTATATTATGAAGTCTAACTATTACAACGATTTGTTTCATAATTTAACATGATACTAGTACCATATTAAAGTACGGTTGAGTCAAATGGCAAAAATCTTGGCTCCCTTCGCCTAAAGAGTAAAAAGCAATAATCTTATTTGTTTCATAATTTAACATGATACTAGTACCATATTAAAGTACGGTTGAGTCAAATGGCAAAAATCTTGGCTCCTTTCGCCTAAAGAGTAAAAAGCAATAATCTTACTAACAATGGACAATGGTATTTTTGATGTACTACATAATCTCTCATATTACTGGCTTCTCTTTTGTTCCTCCATTATACTAAGAATTCAATTCCTATCTGCAAAACAAGATGTTCACTGCTACGATATATCAAAGTCTTGACAAAATCTATTGTTGCCGCCGTTTCAGGACATCTGCACGACAAGGTACTCATTCGTTAAGGGAAAGGAAAGTAAAAAATTCACAATTATGTACAATGTATTAATGTGTAAACAATAAAACTCACACAGGCAAAAATAAATAGTCTCTGATTACAGCTACATCAAGTATTTTTCGACTTTCAACTGCTTGAAATCCAAAAAATGAAAACACAATACAAAGATAAACTTAAATGTATTTTAAAGTTCAGAGTACCAGACCCAAAAGTGCAACACGACTGCAACTGGCCTTACCTCCACAAACATTAAGAGGAAAGAGTAGTGTTATTTGAACAACTCTTTATGTACAACTTTTGGGACAACGTTGTTATTCTCTCTTCTCATTGGTCAATAATAATAGAGAGAAAAAAAGGAAGAGAGATAATAAGAAGATAATGTGAGTATGAGAGAGAAAATTGTACAAAAGTTGTACAAAAATGGTTATACAAATATCATTTCTCAAGAGGAAATTACCAGAGGAAGGAACAAAATGTGCTCAGAAATAGAACACAGAAACACAAAGGACTATCAATAAACCCAAACGGAAGAGGGAGAAACTAGGTTTTTTTTTATAGTTGATATGTTAGCTCTGAGCCCAATAAATATTTATATGATTTACAAGAGCATAAGAGGTAGTTGTTGATAAAAAAAAATCGCAAAATAGGAAACCAATCAGGGAAATTTAGCATAAAAACCTAAAAAAAATAAAATCATAGTATAATGTGTTCATAGGAAATGGTCAAAACCAACATGTGATCTATTGACATCATGCCTAGTTCAGGAATAAGTCTTAGACTCTAGGAAAAAATTTCTTCTCACTTCTGATTCCAAATTTATTTTTTAACCCGTTTAGAATCTTAGGATCCCATAAAAAAAAAACCAAGAGTGCATTTCATCAATTAGCCCTCGTCATGCCCCTTAGTTGTCTAAAATTATGTCCTCCTGATTTGATTTGTGTGTAAATTTGTGGGTGGATATATAGGAGTGTGTCCTCAACACTTTGATCCTCATATTCTGGACAAAAGGAAAGGCAAACCTTGGTTGGAGGAGGATAGTCTTTAGCAAAAAGGATACATATATGTTGAATGCTGAGCTGAGGAGCACAAGGGCCCGTCTTATCATAGTTGTCATAACTGTTTTAACGGTTAGTTTGTTATAACCGTTAAATATAGTTGGGTAGTTAATCATGGTTTAGTTAGAGAGTTGAGTTGCTCTATATATATGCGTGATAAACAACTCATTGTAATCTCAGATATTGCGAATAAACTTTCTCTTTCAATTCAGTTAGTATTGGTTCATAGTAGTCTTCTATGCTAATTAATTCTCTCATACATGGAGAATCAAATTCACCCTTTTACAATTGATGTGAGTAGGGAGGTTACAAATTGCATTATCTCCTAGGTTTCTGAAACATGTGTTCATATCCCCTTGAGTTTCATTTATATGAAGATGTCATTTCGAATTGATTTTTCATTAGATGGACGTTGGAAAAAGTTCAAAATAAGTCTCTTATGCATTAAGATGAAAAATCAAAATAGGGGAAATAGTAAAGTTTAGGAAACATAACTCCTAGGGCTACTTCATCTCACTAACCAATGGAGCATAATAGATAAGAATGGGTCACGAGTGCATCAACAAGACCAATTGATAGCACTTCAAGTATATCAAATACACATCGCATATCGACTATTAACAAGTATATCAAATACACACCGCATATCGGCTATTAATAACGACATACTTCCTACTTATGAACTATCTCATTTTCGCCTTTCACTCTCAACTTATATATAAACACTTGTTCTATTAGCTTTGAATAGTTGAGTACTTGAATAGTTTAGAGACACACCCACTCTATATTCTTCAAGTAGTAAACCACACACACCAGTTGAACTTGTTCGTGCACCCGCAATTCCACTTAACTTTCAATATTCAGAGTCATTTACACTAAACTCAAAGATCGTTGATCATAGTAACAATTAATGTTTAGGATTCTCTCTTCAATTAATTAATTAATTACACATTACGCTGATATAAAAACAGGACAAGTGCACTTCCCCTTTGTAGCACCAACACTTCTGATCGAATGTGTGTCCGATGTCTTACACGTGTTTGTATCCGACACTGATACTGACACATTTGATTACATTAATTACATCATTTTCTTAAATTTGTGTCACTATCGTGTCACGTGTCCATGTTAGTTTTTCCTAGCATATCCATAATTTTGTCTATGTAATCCAATAGACGTGTACAATAAATCAAAAGAGACACACAATTGCAATAAAAAAATCGCATATATCAAACCAAATTGAAAACCAGAGTATACAAAATTTATATCAATAAGCACTACAACTAATTGCAAGTGATTGAAAATATTCATAAGAAATTGTGAAAGACCTTAAACTTAAGCAACAGTAACAAGTTGTTGCTTGGATGGCTGAAGACCCTTGTTAGAACCGCCAGTAAAATCTTCCATGTTATAGATGACAGTTATGTAGAGGGAGCAGCTAGGGCAACGAGCTATCTCCTCACAAAGTTTGAGATCTTCCTTGGTGATCTGGAACAACTCCTCACATGGACATGGATATGTGTATTACTGTAATTCTTCATTCCACTCCATGTCTTTGATCTCCATGTCGTCGTAAGACATTGTTTCGTTGTGGCTTTAACCGCACTAGGTCTTCACGGGCAAAAATAAACAAAAGAAAAGTAAGTGTTCTTGTTGAGATAAATAACAATAGGGTATAGACTCTCTCAAAACGGATACTACTTACACCCCAAAAAACCCAAGTTACATTTGGAATGACCAATATACCCTTTAATTGAAATGAAAAGTTCGATTTAATCCAAAACCCTTTCATTGCTGATGTCGCTTAATCATTCAAACCCCAGAAACTTAGTTCACGTATTCATCACCCCAACCCCAGAAAAATTGATTGAAACTTAGGATAAAAAAAAAGTGAAATTGATAGAAAGATGGTAGTTTTTTAAACTATGTAAACTCAATTTACGTAATTAATGTAAACTGAGTTTACATAAGTAAACTAAGTTTACGTGTGTGTATGTATAAATGTTCACGCGCACTCTACATAAGTTGTACATACGTAAACATAATTTACACTAACCTCTCGTAGTGAATAATTGTACATACGTAAACTGAATATACACTAACCTCTCACAGTGAGTAATAATGCCTACGTAAAATAATATTACGTTTACCTTAATAATTGATATGTATTCTTAAATTACGTTACTTTACTCTACCGAAATAATACCTACTTAATCTAAATTCACGTCTACCTTATATGTCGCCCACATAGGCAGATCTCATAACAAGACAAGAAAATACACAACGAACAAGAAATAAATAGAAATTCACGAAATCCACTACCTTATATGTTGATTCAATCTTTGATTTTGGTTGCATATCTACGGTGATTTTTGGGTGAAAGGGGGCAAAGGTTCAGAATGATCATGAAAAAAGGGTTTTAGAAATTTACATGGAGAGGGCAATTTTGGTATTATTGTAAAATTTAAGTAAATTTGAGTGTAACTAGAATTATATGGGGTGAGACTAGAAAGAGTCCTCTGATAATTTGCAAGTTGGGGAAATTAAAATTGTTAAGTGCATGTTTAGTAGTGTGGCACATATGTTAGAATCATAGTGAACCACCATAATTTTGACATACACATTGCAGCGGCGGATCTAGATATTTGACATACGTGTGGCTAAAATTTCAAAGAAACAATGATGAAAATTATACTAAAAGTAAGAAATAACATTGTGCACTAGAATTACAATGAAAATCGTCTACCATTCGATTGTTGAAAATGAGCTAAAATAACGTCATTGTTAATTGTCAAAAGAACATATCTTTTTATATAAGTTACAAGACGGTCATTTAGCCATTGATCATCAATTTGGTTTGGCAAGAGCAAAACCAACTTCAAAAACATACAAACTATAGCAAATGTGTTGGTTCTTTATAAACCTTATCATAATCAATTCCTTAATTTTTCAAACTTGTGAGTTATTTTCTATAACAATGAGCTTATTCTATTCTTGGTTCTTTAGTGTTCATAATCAATTCCATAAAACATCAAAAGTCTTACAACTATGAGACTTTTGATGTTCCATAACATGGTTATTCTTTAAACATTTCCCTTAAACTTGGATGGTTCTTTAGTGTTAACAACATCAATATGTCACGTCAAAAGAACCAAAACCAATTCCCAATTTATTCCTATAATCTACCAATTTTCAATTCACAATATCTTGTTTTATTCCTATAATTTACTAAGCGTTGTGTGACTATAACATCACTCAGTTAGGGAATGAACATGTGGCTATAGCCACACAACGCCCTAGAGTGGGTCCACCCATGAAACGCTGTGACACCAAACATACATTTACCCTGTCTGAATAAGAGAGACATAATAACATAACCTCTTCAAACACAAAACATAGCTCCTAAATTAGTTTTATGGACAATTAATAACCGAGTTCTAAACTAAAGGGGGCAAAAAACCCAAAAACTGAACCAAACCATTGAACTGAACCGATCCAAACTGGTATTGAATCGAACCAGTACATAAAAAATCTAAACCGATCCATACTTAGATGTTCAGTTATTTAGCTGAACCGTTTTTGAAAAGAAAAAAGAAAAACTAAAGTTAACCCAAATCAAACCAAAAAAACAGTATTCACTCATTTCTCGGGCGCACTTCAGTGTCTTTGGACGCCAAAGGCATGTGTCATTGTCCCAATAAAAACCTGCCACGTGTCCTGCTTCTTTAAAAATAAAATAAAATAAGATATTTGGAACAGAGAAGCCTGTTATCAATTTTCACTGTTTTTTTTTTTTTCTTTCTTTTTTTCTTCTCACAAAACAAGCATCCAAAGACGGACGGAGTCGGAGAGTGGCAGAAGCGGTTGTACTTGTTGATGGTGGGTGGTGGTTGAAGTGAAGTTGCAGATTGAGGTATGGGTTATATGCCGTTTTAAATTTCTTCCGCAGTTAGCGTTCTCTCTTTCCTCTCTTCCAAATACCCAGTTTTTGATTATGTGTTGCAATTCCTTTCATGTTTGTTTATTGCTTTTGAGTTAGATTTAGGCCATGTTTTGATGAATAGCTTAAATTGAAGCTTATTTATAAGCACTTCTTTATAAGCTTTGTGTATAAATGAAAAGAGTAGAAGAAGCATGAATAATTTCAGCAGATTTGAATATTTAATAAATAGATGTAGTGATTTCAATCTTAAATATATGTTTTTTTAGACTAATGCAGCAATGACATTAGTTTCAAATAAGCCAATCCAAATAATTTGATAACAGCTTATAACTTGTTGATTGTTATTGTTTGATTGGTGATTTGTAGTTGCTTTGTTTCATTTTGTTGACAGCTTATATCTAATGTATATTTACGTTAAATATATTTACAAATTATAGCTGCTAAAAGTTTATAGAATGAAGAATCAATCTTCCTGCTTTGAACTCTTTTAGGTGTTTTTATTAGCTGATTATGATGATCTTAATTTGGATTTCTTTTAGGAAAAACTGTTTGAAGTACCAGTTCAGTTTTTTTTTTTTTTAAATGAAACAGTGCACCATTTTGAAGTAGCAGTTCGGTTTGGTTTGAATTGTTTAATTATAGTTCAGTTCGGACATAGTTTTGGGTCTGAACTGAACTTTGCCCATCCCTAGCTTTCACCACAAGTCACAGCCAGTTCACTCTCTCAACTCTCTCTCTCTCTCTTCATTCACTCTAAGGTAAACCAATTGATTCTCCGATTTCTTGTTCCTTCTCCAATTTCTTGTTCTAGGGTTTCAAAATTGGGAATTTCATGTTATTATTTTGACATACAGAAGGCAGACATCCATCCATTCATGGGGACATCGGTGCAAGTAACACCACTTTGTGGAGTATACAATGAAAACCCTCTCTCTTACTTGGTTTCCATTGATTCTTTCAACATCCTCATCGACTGTGGTTGGAACGATCACTTCGACCCTTCCCTCCTTCAACCCCTTTCCAGGTTGGCTGTTACTCTCTTTCTTCTTTCTCATTCCATCATAACTTTGCTATTTACTCTAGGTTGGTTGTAACTGATATGTAGGGTAGCATCAACTATTGATGCTGTTTTACTTTCACATCCTGATACACTTCACCTCGGTGCTTTACCATATGCCATCAAGCACCTTGGACTTTCTGCTCCTGTTTATTCAACTGAGCCAGTATATAGATTGGGACTTCTCACTATGTATGACCACTTCCTCTCCAGAAAGGTGAGTCAAATTTCATTCTCATGTCCTCGTTCAAAAATGTACATGTCATTTTGCAATATGGTTTGGTTGAGACTTGTGACATCTCTCTCGTTCTTTTGCAGCAAGTGTCTGAGTTTGATCTGTTCACTCTAGATGATATTGATTCTGCTTTCCAAACTGTAACAAGGCTAACATACTCTCAGAATCATCATCTCTCAGGTAGGCATTTCATTTCAATGTCATATATCTAAACAGTTTCCTCAATTTATGACATTTTAACCAATACTAGGAAAGGGGGAGGGAATCGTGATTGCACCACATACTGCTGGACATCTTTTGGGAGGTACGATATGGAAAATTACAAAGGATGGTGAGGATGTCATATATGCTGTTGATTTCAA
>Ga0315915_1008661_pt1 | contig 11821 bp, 9 predicted proteins | sample MpolbnodulesMG_FD_207738 | JGI IMG/M metagenome (GOLD analysis project Ga0315915, IMG submission 207738) | Medicago polymorpha root nodule microbial communities from Los Angeles, California, United States - branched nodules | ecosystem: Host-associated > Plants > Roots > Nodule | place: USA... | reverse complement strand
CATCCAAAGCTTTGATTTGGACAGAGGAAAAGTAACAAACTTGGCATGATAAGGAAAAGTAATATATAGTGTTCAACAAAAAAATAGCAGTTGTTCAAAATTTGAAAAGGGAAATTGATTGACAAAAGGTATAAGCCAAGTTAAGTAGTTCACAAGCCAACATACATGGAAAGAAAGATATCTGTATTAGATTAAATTGTAAAGGAGATCCACAGAATCAATAACTCAACATGGTTCGCCGAGTTTTAAGTCTTATATACAAGTCTTTTCATAACAAGCAACTATAACATGCATTTTGTGATCAATTGATTAAATACCTTGATAGTTCAATCTGCAGAACCAGTACAAAACCATGTATTGCTGGGATCAACTGCAATAGATCTCACTGATCCAAAGTGAGCACTAATGATGACCTATAGGAAAAAAAATCATGGTCAATTTCTCAGCTAAAATTATATCAGAAATATTACAGTTTAAAAGGTTTTCCGAAAATTTGTGTATGTCAGACCTGATTAGAATGAAAGAATCAAGATATTAGCAAACAGAAAAACCAATTATTTCGAATATTATGTTAGCGTATGAATAGCCAAGCTTTCAAATTGAAATTTGAGATGTTGAGCAACCACAAATGATTGAGAAATTGTACTCCTATTTGCTGTAAAACATTACCAGTTCTATGCTTTAAATGAATCTAAACTACTAGCTTGTGCACCAAACATCCCCAAGTACATTTGTTTTGGTTCACAAAATCTGAGAATGAAAAAGACCAAACCCTTGTGCCACTCATCTATCATTAAATAGTGTTAAAAAAAAGTGGTCAAGTAGTTCTCACCTTGGAGTTTCTCCATGGTGCATGCCACTCAGGTTGTGGCCAATTACTTGCCATGCTTTCCATCAAAGCAAATGCTGAGAAATTCCTGTAATATAGAAACTACAACAGTTTAGTCCGAAAGGTCCCAGCAAAATGCCAATCCTGGATACATTCTCTGCAACACTGTGTCATTGTATAGAATATAATATAGAAATGCACACTAAGATACTATAAAATGGTAGAATCTCAAATAAAACCTAAACAATCAGATTACTTAATACGTCAATTAACTAAACCATTTATATACCTAGCTTTACCGATAATACCTACTAAATTACCGGATAAATTTTTTACTTCTCCTTTGACTATATCTCAATACCTTAATACTTTAATATCATCTTCATACATACATACTCAAAATAATATTAATAGTATAGTTTCAATTCCACAGTTTCAAAAGCCAAAGGTTGGAATAGATATGGAATATACTTCTTTAAGTTGAGATACATGAAAGACATCATGCAAGTTTGACAATGAAGGAGGTAATGCCAACTAGTATGCTACATGATGACCCACACGTTGGATGATCTGTAATGGTTTGATGTAACGTGGACCGAGACCATTTTCCTGAAATTCTATTAATATTTCATGTTTAGGATTACTCTTAAGACCTTCTTCGAATTCTAGAGGCCTCCTCCGATTATCAGCATAACTCTTTTGTCGGCTTTGAGAAATCTTCAATTTCTATTTGATGAGTTGAATCTTTTCTATGGTATTTTGAATGATTTTCGGTCGATGAGGATTCCTTTATCTCCCACTTTTGAGCAACATAAAGGTGTGTTACAATGATATTATGTTATTTTCCTATATTTTTACTTAAGTTTTATTTAATAAATTAATATTTTTATTTTTATTTTACTGCATTTTCTTTTGTTTTTAATAAATAGATAATTCAAAAGAAATATGAGAAAATGATGCAAAAAGATGAAAAACACTTAAAAGATCGAAGACTTGTTGACCAAGTTAAGTTATGGAGCAATCTTCTTTCAATGACTAAGAAGTGCAAAATAACTCATCAACTCTTCAAACTTCATGGCGTTTAGTTCCAAAACTGTTATCAAAGAAGCAAGAAGCCGAAGATCAAAACTTTAAATTTTAGTGGCTGTTATGACCACTTCTAAGTGTCACACATCTTAGCCTTGCAACAATAGGAATATAGGATAGAAAATAAAAGGCATGTGGAATACAAACCAAATGCCCTGCAACTAGTACTAATAACACAAAAGTGTCCTACCAACCAGCCCATACATATGAAATAAAATGGAATGAAAGTAGTTATCCATTCCTTGTATACTTCAAAAGTGATTCGGAGAAGGATTCTTCACAAAAGGATATATACATTTCTTTACCTATTTGTCAAGACTAGAATCATAATTATGCTTGAAGACAATTCATAAGCTATATATATGGCAATATCTATATTGCTTTCACTTTGTGTGCTAAATGATTTGGTAGGAACATTCATCTAAATAGTTCTTTTTCTTTGTGGAAAAGGAATACAACTCAAGTATGAATCAACTGGTAGCAAAGTTGATCAATTTATCCCTTTCTTCAAATTATCATGAAGATATACGAAAATTCATCTTAGCTTTCATATCTAAGTATGATTTAAATATCAAGACGACAACACTGGCCGTTGTTATTGTCATCCTTGGGAGTCTCTCTCTTTCGACTTATGTGTTAAACCGAAGGTCGAAGTTCAAGCTCAAGCCCAAGTCCAAACACTTTGACCGTACAAGGTCATGGATCGTTAGAGAAATTCATAGTGGAGAACCCATATTGAATAGATTGAAAGAGGATTTCAATAAAGCTCGAGTAAATCCTGCAACGTTAAAACACACTAAGAAAGTTTTGAAGGCTTTACTCAAAGAAGAATATCTTGATTTAATAAAGATTCAGGTAACATATTTTACAAGTTCCTTCATACTAAGATTTACTGTTAACAATATCCTAAGTACGTTACATAATTTGTTTTAACACTTAGAAATGACAATGTGTCTAACTAAGAGATATGTTGCAGCAAGCTTTGGAAAAACTGGAAATGAGTGGAAGTGAAGATTCTGCGGTGGAAATACTGGAAAAGGCCGTAAAGAAGGCTGAAAATGCGAACAAACCACATGAAGCTTACGAAATTGAAATGTTCCTAGTAGAAATGCTCATCTATAAGGTTGAAAAATCTCAACTTCTCACTATACTCTATTAAAATTTAAGTTTATTTACATTTTTGGCCTCTAATTTAGGTATATATGTTTTGGTTTGTCAATTTTTTTTTTACTCTCAATTGCCTAATTTTTGCATTTCAGTCCCTTCAAAAAATGACCTAAATATGGATCTATACAAAATTTATGTTAAATCTTGGCCTAATAACTTGAAATTTTAATGATGTAAAACAAATTATTGGACAATGGTGTTGCAAATGACATAGGGGTGTGTACTTTGTTGAGAATTCTTTATCTATATATGAAAAGAAAACTTGAATTGGCAGGGAGAAAACTTTCTGGACAGTGCCTTGAACCGTACATGCTTGAAAGATGATTCGCTTAAAGATGCTCGACGCCCACTGTACAAGGTAGGTACATAATGATAATATTATTTCTTTAGTAAGAAAGTTGATTCATCATCTCCTTATCATTTCAACTTGCATACCTCTCATCTAAATTATCAAATAATCTAAAAAAAAAACCTTCTACTTTATCGGATCATTCGTAACTCCCGTTCACATAAAATTTATATGGAAATACAATTCGATCAATGGTTTTGTTTTTTTTTTTGCATCTGATCATTTATCACGATCAACTTATTTCAAAAGTTGAACAATCCACTAGGAGCATATAGCAGTTTCCAATAATCGAATGCACATCTTCCTTGTCGATTCTTTGATTAAAAATATATATAGAGAAAGACTTGTCAAATTAAGTTTGCTCATTGATTCTCTTTCTTTTTTTACAGGCAATTATATACCAAATGAAGGGAAACACGGAAAAAACCAATGAATGTTGGAATGAATTCCTTGCGGTACAAGATCCTCCTTGCACCGGATTTTCTCTTTATAAGTTCCAAAAAAATGTGGAACGACTTCAAAGTGCAATACAAGAATTATCGGGGACGAAGGGACAATAAAACATGTGATTGTGATCATTATATGATAGATAATAGGCTATTTGTAATTTACTGTTTTTAAGAGTAGTTTAGTTTTTTACTATAATGTTTACTGTGAGGTTAATTACGATAAGAGTAAATGTAAAATGTTTACACCGTCAACAAATCACAGTTAATCATGTGTTACTTTATAAGTAATTATAATTGAAGTCGGGCAGATTTTATAATCTGATAGTTATGATTAATTGACACACTAAAAAAATTATATAAATGAATTCTCTATCCTCTAATATTTGCATGAGTTTGACATAAAAATATATATATTTGTGTGAGTTTCGTTTTGATGCATTGTCAATATGAAAAGTCTTACAATGTCAATGAATCACAAGCATCCATATGTTCGACTTTATAAGTGGTTGTGATTAAAACTTAAAATCAAAGAATATATATGATTAGATAGTTTTGATTAATTGACAGTGTAAGACTTTTCCGTCTTTGTCATAGAGAAACTAAAATGTTGCCTCACGAGAGAGAAAGAATGGTAAGATGAAAGATGAGAGTGGTCAGGTGAGAGAGAGATCACATCGGTGCAAAGCAAAGTGATATGAACAGATCTGTCAAATTAAAAAGTTAAAACTCCTTCAATCTCATATTTCTCAACTTCTATCCAAAAATATTCAAACAAAGAAGAAGAAGAAAAAAAAAAGAGATTTATCAATTTCTATGTTAGATAGATTTTTTTGTCATTCTTGATCTTCCTTATTTCTTCTTTTAAGCCCTGATTTCCAATATGCGAGAGCGATGAAGTTGTTCCTTAGAAAAAAGAAACCTAAATCCCCGATTTCTATTTTTTTATTGGTTTTTTCTCTTTCTAATTATTGACTTGAAAGGAAATGTCGTATTCATTGTTGATAGAATGAAAGTGAGTAAGAATGGTGAACCGATTAGTAAAAAAAAGAATGTCAAAGATGAAAGAAAATGATATGATGATGGTCATAGGAGAAGAGAGTGAGCAAATAACTAATTGCAAATTTTGCTTAGGAGAAAGAGAGTGAACGAAAAAACTAATGCCAGATTTTGTTTACGTTCAACAACTTTTCGTTTGAGACATTTTTGTCCAAAAACTTGGAGAACCCATTACAAGTTAATGGAATCGAAATAATAGATGATGTGGCAAATTTTAATTGGAGTGTGTTAAAAAATATGTTAGAGGATGTGCCTCATGTGACCCTAACATTTCTCTTTTTAAGAAATTAGGTTTTTTCTATTGAATAATAGTTCAAAGTTAAAAACGTGTACAAAAGTATCCCCTTGTTTTTTTTTTTTAGTTTCATGATATAAATTTTGTGTTTCTTCTTTCATTTTTTTTTTTTTTGTGTTTCTATTTAATTGTGGGTTTGATAGTTTAAATATATATTTAAAATTTACATGTGTGTCAATTACTCCTAGTTAATCAAGGTTTTGGAGGTTTGATTCGAAATGATAATGGGGCGTGGATCCTTGGTTTTGTTCGGAATATTGGTTTTTCTAATATACTTCATGTTGAATTGTTGGCAATGTATCATGGCCCGTGGCTTGCTTGGGAGTTGGAAGTTACAAACTTGATGTGTTATTTAGATTCGAAAACAATCATTAATTTAATCTTTGCAACGGTTAATGATTGACACCATTATACTCTGATTATTCGGAATATTTAGGAGCTCTTGGCAAGCAGTGGCGGAGCCACTTGTGTGTGAGGGGATGCACCTGCATCCCCTGGTTTTTTAAATTTCCACCCAATAATATGGTTTGTTTATACATTTGCACATCCTGAAATTGTATTCACGCACCTCCTAAGACTCGCACATCAAACTTTGTTGACACACTCTACCTTTTAGGTCTTAAACATTGATGATGTTGTTATAGATGACAGTCATACCTTGTTGCTTTTACATGTTGACTTTGTTATTTTTATTTAATATTTGTAATTTGTAATGTAACTACATTTTTTTTAATTAATATAGGTAATTGGTGTTTCATTGTGAAGTTTATTTTCAACAAAACGTAAAAGGAAAACTCTTTTATGGTCACAACCTCAAATGAAAAATATTTGGGCACATTCACATCAAATGAAAAAATAAAAATAAAAATAATATAATCACATCAATCAACATCATCTACTTTTATTTACATTTAATTTTTTTTATTTGATGTGAGTGTGCTCAAATGTTTTTTTATTTAGGGTTGTGTCCATAGAAGAGTTTCTTAACGTAAAAAGAACCCAGTGAATTAACTAGACTCGAATAACCACTACTAGGAAAAGCAAAATTAGGGAAGGATTTCACGTTTTCTCGCTCTAAATTTTCCTCACTAATTTTTGTTTTTTAGTAGTGAACTATCCTTAATTAATTAACTAAGCCACATTATCATGTAGCTGCTTGCTCAATTCAATCCTATAAAATTGATAGGGTTAACTAAGTTTTTCGTTTTTAAAAATATTGTGAATTTTGATTTTAGTTTCTAAAAAATATAAAACGAAATGTTTTTTGTTCTCACAATTTTTATTTTGTTTCTAATAGAATCATTTTGACACGTCTTTGACATTTTTTGAGTATAAAATAGACATATATATGTTACAACAAAATTTGGTAAGACACGAGACATATATCTTCACACATAGAGACATAATTGAAGTTTTAAAATTTTGCATCCCCTAAGCCAAGGTCCTAGCTACGCCACTTGGCAAGAGATTGGCATATTCGTGTTTGCAAATAGATTGATGGAACATAATGGAACGGAGCGGAATGGAACGTGATGGAATGGAGCGGAATGGAATATAAAATCCCACTTCATTGTTTGGATATTTTAAAAAGTGATGAAATAATGTTTCCATTCCATTGTTTGTAAGATGGATGGAAGACGGTAGATTATAACTTTCTATTTCATTTCTACCCTTATTTTAAAAATACTGTTTTTTATGAAGTATTATTATTACTACTAAAATCTGATCACCTTCAACAATTTACCCACCAAAACAAGATCTGATGGAGCATCTATCACAATTCCTCTAAAAAAATAAATCTGATGGAGCATCTAAATTTGATTTAGTATGCCAACCCAATTTTTACCAATTCTTTTCTTTTTAATTTATTTTTAACTAGTCATTCCATTGTGGTGTATGGTGGAATGAGACGATAATCTAACTATATATCATATATTGAGATATAATTACATAAAGCACAAACACAAGAGGAGTGTTTATTTGTTATCCTGAAACAACAGTTAAATGAGACAATTGACACAAACCGAATTGAACTTAAAGAAAGTAACATATTGATGAGATTAAAGCTTTGATACCAGGGCAATTAAAAGAACACGAGAATTTGGGAGAACACGGAGAAAAGATGGGTTACCATGAAAGGTTGCAGCATATAGGAAGTCCTATGTTTTGAGGAAAATGTTTTACGTGGGTAAAAGAGTATATTTCAGCTATGATGTTTGATTCCATTGCATACCCCCTAAATTGGGGGGAATGAAAATTTGAAGGATTGAATGGAATGTGATGGAATGGATTCCATTATGTTCTATTTCATTCCATTCATTTTTTGTAAATCCAAACAATGGAATTTAATTACTTAACACTTCATTCCATCTCACTCAATCACATTCCATCAATCCAAACATAACCTAAGGGAGGGAAATGTGTGTGCAGCTTATTTAGCTAAATTTGGTGCAGGCAGCCATGAGTCCTTCTGGTCCATCGAGCATCCCCTGCTGGAATCAACATGCTCCTACTAGTTGATGTTAATGAGACCTTCTTTTCTAGATAGTTTTTTCGTTCTTTGTTTTTGATTTTTTTTTCTCCAGTTGTACCAAAAAAAATTACTCCTGCTAAATCTTTTCAATAAAATTAAGGGTTAAATAAGTTTTTTGTCCCTATAAATATAACGAATTTTAATTTTAGTCCCTATAAAATTAAACTGAATGTTTTCATCCTCACAAAATTTTTTATTTTATTTTTCGTCCTTAAAAGATATAATTTTGACGTGTTTTTGACATTTTTTGAACATAATATGAATATATAAATATCGAATATAATAAACGGACATAACATGGATACAATTTGAACATAAAAGAGTTATAATTTTGCCATTTATATGAACATAAAATGACCATTAAGGACGAAAAACAAAATAATTTTTTTTGTGATGATGAAAACATTCAATTTAATTTTTTAAGGACTAAAATCTAAATTCGTTATATTTATAAGGACGAAAAACTTATTTAACCCTAAAATTAATTATGGATAGTACAAAGTTTTTATTTTCTTTTTGAAAGGAGGAGAGTACAAAGTTAGGTTTTGAATTAATGTAATAAAATAAATAATTGTTTTTATGTAAGTTGCTCGTGAGAAAGGCCACTTAGATAGCAACAAAGTTTACATTCTTGACGAAATTGACAAGTAACCGTCTCTCATTGTGGGTCATTCAACAACCAAACACATGATCAATCAAAATCCCATTCTCCACTTCACAAAAGTAGAATCCATGTCACACAAATCCCCAAAAATAATCACTTTTTTATTATTCATATTCATATTATGGGGAAGCTAATAGCAACTTCCAAACCTCTCATTCTCAAATCAAAACTCCTCTGTTTTTCACTTTTCTATCTCTTCACCACTCTTTTTCTTGCTCTTTACACCACCCTCTCCCAATCCAAATGCTTCTTCAGATCATCTCCTTCAGATCCCATTCTCAATTCTCTCTTCAATTACCCTTCTTCTTATGGTGAACACAAATACGCTGTCTCAACCACTCGTTCCACGTGTTCTTCCCCTGTTTTCTTTTCAGGTAATTTACAATGACCCTTCATGTTTTTATGATCAAGATCATAAGTTTTTGTTAATGGGTTGTTGTTTATGTATTCAGATTATTGGGATGTTGTCAATGAAATCGAGAATTTTCGGAAAAAATCTCGAGGTAATGAACAAGTTCTTAGGTATTTGCTGGGCAATGTTAATACTTTTGGTGGGAATTTCAGCAATTCTAAGAGGTTTTCTTATTTTAATCATCAAAATGATAGCATTGAAGTTCCATGCGGATTTCTCAAGGAATTTCCAATCAGTGATTCTGGTTAGTTACGTATAAATCTCAATTCACTTGGAAATATGATGAGAGTATCAAATATGAAACTTTTTAATTAATATATTGGTTTTAATTAATATGATGTTTCTATTGGTTTTAATTAATATATTCTAACAAATTTTAAAATTGCTGTCGCGATAATAATCATGTTTGCCTCGCGATCACGGTTAGTCATCGTGATTGCAACAAAAGCTACACTTTGGAGCTTCACACTATCACACTGCCTCAGTGATTTTGCAAAACTCACCGCCAATCCAAACATACAAGAAATTGTGCTTCATGCGATTTTAACCGCAATCATGATATAGCCATAGATAAATAAAAAAATATTGATGTTGTCACATACCTTTTATTAAAACCCTGAATTTAAGATTTTTAGACATGGAAAATTGTTATTCCATGAAATTATTTAGATCACAATGCCTAGAAATTAAAAATTCATTGTCAAGTTATTTTTTTTTAACCATTATTTAGGATTGTAATTTGCTTATTTGTGTTTTGATGCAGATAGAATGGCCATGGAAAAGTGTGACAATGTAGTAGTAGTTTCAGCAATCTTCAATGACCATGATAAAATAAGACAACCAAAGGGACTTGGAACCAAAACACTAGAAAACGTGTGTTTCTTCATGTTTGTGGACGATGTTACTCTCAAAGGTCTAGAACATTATGGTATGATTTCAATAAAATCCAAGGAATACAATATAGGTGTGTGGAGGCTTGTGAAGGTTGCAAAAGATGATTTGTATCAGAGCCCAGCAATGAATGGGATTATACCAAAATATTTAGTCCATAGACTATTTCCAAATTCACAATTCAGCATTTGGATAGATGCAAAGTTGCAACTCATGGTTGATCCTTTGTTGTTGATTCATTCACTTGTTATAAATGAGAATGTAGATATGGCTATATCAAAACATCCTTTTTATGTTCATACAATGGAAGAAGCAATGGCAACTGCTAGGTGGAAGAAATGGTGGGATGTTAATGCATTGAAGGTGCAGATGGAGACATACTGTGAAAATGGATTGCAACCATGGAGTCCTAGCAAGCAGCCCTATGCATCAGGTAACTATTTTTTCAAATTTTGGACACCTAAATAATACTTAAAGAATGAAGATTAAAGCAGTAAATCTGGTAGAGGATTCGAGATATCACATGCTCGAGCAAGCAAATTAGTTGCCAGGTAAGTGCTTGGTTGGACTTATAAGTTAAAAATTACGGTGATACCATAGTTTTGTTGAAGTTCTAAATTATAATTTTTATTCCTGTGATTTTTTTTTATAAAAAAAATCCATAACTAATCCAAACTTGTTCTAAGTAAGTTTTTTTGCCTTATCCTTGGTTTCTAGTAAAAAAGTCTTAATAATCCAAAGCTTGATTGAGAGGTAAATTACGTCTTACTAAAGATTATTACTGTTAAGATTCGAACTTATGTTATATCCAATAATTCATCCTTAATAGAGTTTATTAAACTGTATAAATAGAATCCCTTGGTAAAGCATTAAGTAATATAAATCTAATTCAAACTTATAAATCAACATCAATCTATTTTATGTGCTGCATATTATGGAATATTTAATTTAGTTATACCACATATACCTTTTTGGCTTCTGAAAATATACTTCATAGTATTTTATAAGTACCAACCTGGAAGAGTGTGAAGAGGATATTATTTTAATAATGAACATGAGAATTTTACACCACCATTTGATCATAAAAATAATGTTGCTCAAAAAAGTTTTGGATATTGTCAGTGATCAATTCTAAATTCTTACAAAAGCACAATGTTTATTTAACCCAGTTGATTAAAATCAAGAGTGAGATTCACTTACTCCACCCTTCAACTAACAATATGATGAGAGTATCAAATATGAAACTTTTTACTAATTGTATCCATGACTAATGCTGTTTTGGGTGCACAAAAGTTTGAAAAGTGTCCTGTTTCAATTGGCTTTGGCAGATGTACCAGACAGTGCATTAATATTGAGGAGGCATGGAGTAGGAAATAACCTTTTCTCATGTCTAATGTTCAATGAGTTGGAGGCATTTAATCCGAGAGATCAACTACCCTTTGCATTTGTTAGGGATCACATGAATCCTAAACTGAAGCTGAACATGTTTGAGGTGGAAGTTTTTGAACAGGTGGCAGTGGAATATAGGCACAATCTAAAGAGCAGTGATGGGACCACATTGAAGAAAATGTCTAGTTCAAGAAGAACCAAAAGGGCAGCACCAGATTTGTATGTTCATAATGGTAGCTGTTGTGGTGGGTGCCACAAGTATCTTTCTACAATGTGGGGTGATTCCAATGATTGATATTTGATTCACCTGGCACAAGAGTAGAAAAGAAGTCAAAACAAAAACTAAAGATAAAAGAACCTAATAGTATTAGTATTTTTTTTCTTCTTTTCATAGTAAGTTTATAGGTGAGTTGGTTGTCGAGGCTCGGCGCATAATGCTAACGGATGTACTTATAATTTATTCATCAACGAGGTCTTTAAATTGGTTGTCGTGTCATTTTTCGGAGATCAAGCTATTTTATTAGCATAGACTCATTAATTTTTTCACGACCGAACATTTGTTTTTTTTTTAAGAAAAAAGGGGAAAAAGTTCAAACCACCCTTTTGAAAAGATTTTGGGTTCGGGGGTTAGTTATATTTAGGGAAGGTGTTAGCACCCTAAATATCCATAGTATTCTATGGGAACCTCTTGATTTTATTTA
>Ga0315915_1008660_pt1 | contig 11821 bp, 7 predicted proteins | sample MpolbnodulesMG_FD_207738 | JGI IMG/M metagenome (GOLD analysis project Ga0315915, IMG submission 207738) | Medicago polymorpha root nodule microbial communities from Los Angeles, California, United States - branched nodules | ecosystem: Host-associated > Plants > Roots > Nodule | place: USA... | reverse complement strand
ACCCCACAAAGTGTAACACTTAAGACTATCACATAATATCATCAACTCTGTTTGCATGTTAAAGATTCCAACGATAAAATAGTACCTGTAAGTCCAAGATGTTGCAAACATTACTAGATGAATTACTAGATGAATTAATCAGTAATCAACAATTTAAAAATGAATCAAACATTAAGATCAAAATTAACTTTTTCAAAAAAAGTCAGTTTCCTAACTGCACCGTAGAAGCTCCCTAAAACAAAACCCCTAACTCTTTATTAAAATTGAAGTAAATTGAAGTTTTGAGTCATTAAATTGATACATTACTCCATTTATCTCATAATAATGTTTAAATTTGCAAACAAAGATTGTTTTACAAAAGTGGCACTTTCAATTTTCATATAGTTTTGATTGACTTTTTTAGCATTACCTTATTGATATCATACACTTTCAAGTTAGTATATTCCACTTTACCTTTTTTTTTAAGGAATATTCCACTTTACTTTTATAATAATACAAATTCACATATACTATTAATAATGATAATTTAGTAAAATCACAATAATGTTTGGATTGTTAAATATTGATAAAGATAATTTCCATATCTATGTACACAAATTCACATATACTATTAATAAAGATAATTTCCATATATCTATGTATAATACAAATTCACATATACATTTTGTCAAAAATAATAATAATTAAGAGTGTGTGACATTAAATATGACCATCTCTCATAATGTATGTTCCTTTTTTTAAGAGAATGTTTGAGACCTTTGATCACTTAAATTATAGAATCAAAATCTTGTCTCATTCAATGTTGGTATGTGCAAGTGCAACACATCTCAAATCCAGCCGGCTTCATATAATTTTTTACAAATGGCAATGCCGTTTCTAGTTTTGTCCATTGCATTATTTCCTCTCTATAAAATTAAAAGAATTGCATACATAGAAATTTATTTACATCATACAAATTATTGGAATCCTTATAGACAACAAAAATGTCACATGAAATTATTGAGGAGACAGATGAAGAGTCTCATTGGTTTATCAACACAAGAGATCAGAAAGAAAAGATCATGAAGATTATTCAATACCAAAAATCTCTATATTTATCATCATCATCTTTATCATCTTCAGCTGCATCTTCTTCATCTTACTCTAAATCTAGTAGCTTGTTGGATTTGATGAAAGGTGGAAGCACATCTATGAGAAGATTATTTGACATGGAGCATACAAGTTTGTCAAATCATTTTGATTACTATAGTGGTTCACCTATAATTAAGTCTATTACTTTGTGGGATAGTGATTCAGAGAGAGAATTTCAAGACCCTTGGGCCTTGATCAAGAAGTTTGGATCCAAAAAATTTCATGTTATTGATAGGGAAAGTGAGTTAGCTTCAAAGGGTAGTCGCATGGATGAGGATTTTGCCTCTCACAATAGAAATGACATAAAGGTAAAGCATAAATTGACTAGGAAAAGAAAATTTAGGAGATTGCCTGGATTAGGTTTTTGGAGATGTGGAAGATTTAGATTTGCTTTAAGATTAAGAAGAATTAAATTTCGAATTTGGGGTAGAAAAATTAGTTAGAGCTTTTCTATTGATATTGAATTTTGATTTTTGATATGATTGGAGTAAAGGTCTAAGCAAAAGGTTAACGACTGCGATCTGGATTGTAAGATCAACTTTTTGGATATCTCAGCGACATCCGCACAACCATGATTAAAGTCATATTTATTGCATTTAATCGTGATTGTCTGCAATATCAAGGATGATGCCACCTTGATAGTTAAGTCTACATTTGATCACATTGTCAAGAATATCAAAGATCGTGATGCGACCATCATTTAAAGCCTTAAATCGGAATCATCAAGTAGAGAAACTATGTGTTAAAAGAGAATTCTTTCACAACTTGTAAAGCTAGTTTTTACATCACACAAGTGTTCCTATACATGAGGGAAAAAAACTATTACAGCTTACAAATGATACAATGATTTGATACAAGTCTTGCCATGACACTTCCTTCTTCAATAACCAATCCACTACTCTGTTTGTTCCATAGATGAACCCCAAAAGTCTCACCACTAAGTTGCCTCAATTTGGCTTCAACCCATTTTTCTTCACTTCTAGTTTTAGGCTTCCTAAAGAAACCACCTATCTTAGTCCAACTAACTGGATAAAAGGCCATAGGTGGCAAAATTGTAAAATTGAAACCTTGTCTTTTTGCAAGTCTTTCAACAACTCTAGAAACAAGGTAAGGACCATTATGCCCCCATTTATTTCCATCAAAAGTCAAAGCAAATTCATTAATGAACCTTAGAAGAAGTGGATGATTCTTGTCAAAAATAAGAACAGCATTGTTTAATCTAGTCCAATGTTTAGTACCAAAATCCATGCTTTGTGCTCCAATACTATTCCTCAAACCACTCAAAGGTTTCAATAGTATAAAGTCTATGTCTATATAAACACCACCATATTTATAAAGAACAGCTAGTCTTATCAAGTTAGATAGATTTTGAAACAAAGGAATCTCACCAGGATCTTTTTTTCCTTTCCTTAACTCATGAAACCATGTTTCAGCTAGAGTACCTTTTAACAAAAATGACAAGTTTGGTGTTATAGCTTGAACTTTGAACCCTTTATCAATGAATGGTTTGAGAATTTTGTAGCCATGAATTGAGTCCAAAGTTCTTGATAAGATTGTCAAGCATGCTTGAGGTTGAACCTTGAAAACACTTTCTATAGACAAAATTTCTCTTGATCCAAATGAACTTGAACGTGAAATCCATGTCATGAAGAATTGTGACTCACATGAACTGTTTTTGTGAAATCTTTGAATTCTAGCATGGAATTGCTTTGCCAATTTATTTGACTTAAGAATCTTGAAATCTTGTAGATTCCCTTTGAACCATGCAATTCTTTGTTCTATGTTGAGATTTAATGGAGCAACTAGTACTTTTTGATTTGAATAATCAATTTCTTCCAATTTCTCTTTTTGCATGGAACGTAGTAAAGGTTTATTGTAATTGTAACCATCAAGAGTAAGAGTTGACCTTTGAGCTTGCAACATCACAAGAGGTTCTTTATTTGTAGCATGGAGTATAAGGGAATCATGGTAGATAACATGATCACCTTGTATGAGAAAAAATATGGTAGATAATGTGACTAGAGAGAAGATAGAAAAAATCTTGGCATGTTTAATCAAGGGATTAAACATTCTATTAGAGGTCGAAGTTGTTCTATTTGTGATGAGAGTTTTAATGTGAGAGATTTTGTAGAATAGACATAGCCTTAGGTTTGACTTTCATATTGGGGTGAAGATCTTCAAAATAATTGTATTCATTTTTGGTGATGTTTTAAGGAAATTCTTCTATATTGTATTTGTTTGAAACATTCAAAGTTGAGTGAATGTTGAATTTCGACCATATGATAGCCGCCATACATACGCACGTCTTATCAAATATGCATTATTTTTTCTTTTTGAAGGAAATATGCATTGTTACATATGGATAGATGGATGTATCATGCAGATGCATAATTCAACGCTTCCTATAGTTTTTTTTATTCTAGTAAAATAGTTTTTTTATTTTTTATTTCAAATTATCTAAACTGTTTTAATGTAGTATTATATTGATGATGATTTTTTTTGAAGAAGCTAAAATGAATTATATTACTACAACAAAAAGCCTTCCTAGCACAAGATGTGCCAAGGAAGAAACACCACAGTCAAAAACAAAGTAAAATCAATATTTACAAGGCAAGAGCCTGAGCCACACATCAACTCAGAACACTACAAAGATTAGCCTATGCCTAGTAAAGTAAACGGATTAAGCCACCAACCATGATAATTGAAGAGAACAGAAGCAAACTTCACCTTCAACCACTTGAAGGTTAACAACTTAATCATGTCCACCACCTGCATAATTGAGTTATCTTTTGCTGATGATGATTATTAGTCCAAAAGCCTAGTTCAATTAGCAAAAAAAATGGAAGTTACTCAAACACACATCGGGATAAGATTTTTTGATTTATGACCTCTTCACGTATGTGTGCGAGTTTCAATAACTATTTGTTATTTTGTCTGTCCATTATTATTTTTTTTTTTTTTATGATTATTAGCCAACACAGTATCTTGTTAAGTTTGTATAGATGAACATTTATTATTTGAGGGATGTCAATCTCTTATATAAATTTTTCTCTAGTAATCTTTAATTTTGGTTTTTTCTTTATTTTTTGCCAAGGAGAGAAAGACAAGACTAAGTATCCGGATTCTCTGCAACCAGGGAGTTCTGAATTCACACAATCAAATCAATTGGGTCATTGAAAAACCAAATGGCTGTTTGTCCTAGGCCAATTTAAATCAAACCTCAAACACACCTGGATGGTTCACTTCTGTCTCCGTCTTAGGCGAAAGCAATCTGACCCAAAAAGCAGTTAGATGAAATGGTTAATTTTTTTTTTAATCTAACCTTAAAATACAACAATGTTAAATCTCTTGAGTTAATGGTTGAAGAAGTTAGAGAAATTAAATGATCATGATTCAAACTTAAATGAAAGAGAAAAATATTAAATTACTAATGATTAACTACTAAATTAATTATAAAAAAAACTAACATTTTGCATATTAAAAAAAAAGTGAAAGAATTCGCCAAGCATTTGGTGAATTCGGACAGATCAGGACTAAATAATCGATCAATTTTATTTTAAATCAAGATTAAATAATACATTCAAGAACTCTAGTTCTGAGTGCGATGAATTTGAACATAATATTAAACGTCCAAATATAAACATTTACGTAAACACTTTTTAAATGAGTTTGATGAAAATATGATCATCATTCAGATATTCTCTGACTTCAAAAGATTAATTTATAACAAAAAACTTAAAAGCTAACTCATATAAATATCTACCTTAAAAGACCAAAGATGATATTTAGCTTAAATTTTATTTTATGACTGCATGGTACACCCTGATAGAAGCTTGAGTAGACTAAACAACGTGCAAGAGGTGATATTGCTGGTTGTTTAATTAATTAATTACGTTTACTGTTAAAAAAAATTGGCTACTTATTGTCATTTATAATATGGAATATCATATATTGTTGGATGAGATTTCTTGGCAATTTAGATTAATTAATATTCTAACCAAGCTATTTTATTCAAGCTATCCCACTTCGTTCCCATTTCTTGTTGCATATATTTTGATAACAAAAGTTTTTTTTTTTAATTTTTAAATCAAGAGCACAATGACATCAAAGAGAAGAAAACATCTCAATAATTAAGATGTAAAATAGAAGTCAAATTGAGCTTACATTATTGAGATAAACATTAATAGATCCTGCTCAAAAGCAAGAATAATTCCTAAAAGCTCATCATCCAGGAAATAAACATTATTGAGCTTACAATAGAAGCCACTCATAAATGTGCCACAAAAGTTACGAAAAATACCAACGTATACAACCATGCACATTACCAATATGAACCATATGTGTTAGGCTTTAACCACCCAATAACATAATTTTTTGTTAACAACATATAATATATATGTTTTTCATTGATTTTCTTAGCGGAAGATAATTATCTTATTCGAAACACTCTCAAACACTAAATATGAATGTCTCTTTTGTTTAAAATTTGAACATTAACTTGCTATACACTAGGAGAATTTAGTCTCTTCCACTAGACTTTAAATTGGCTATATGATTTATTTACTATTTAATAAAAAATTTAGTTATAATCTCAAATCTTCTGTTTGTGTATCACACAACAAAGCAATATAACATGCCGTTTTATTATGAGGATTTAAAACAAAATTTGATAGATTTATTATGACCAAAAACTTAATTCCCTTTTCAAAAAATAAAATAAAAACTAATTGAAATAATAAGAATAATACTAAGAATATAAATGAAATAGTCATGTGTGACGTGTTTGCATTTTGGCCTTGGTCTTAATTGGCACAACTACTAATGTCTAATGCTTTCATCACTCTTCTTTTCTCCATATTTGTGATCAATGATATTTTGAACAAACTCAATAATTTCCATGGAACTTACAAGTCTTAATATCCCTTTAATGTGAATTGAATTGTGTACCTGCCTCCACCTTTGACTTACTGAAATTGGCATTAAAATCACCATTTCTAACAAATCAAAAGAAAGAAAAAAAAATCACCATTTCTGAATTCTAAATTAGCAACAAAAAAAAAATTATGAGCAATTCATGTGTGATCTTCTCCAAGAAGATATTATTCCAATTCCTTTGTGGTTTTCTTTTACACATTAGCAAATATCACTACTCTTCAACTGCATCAACCTTACAAGGAAATGAAACTGATTTACATGCTTTACTTGACTTCAAGAATAGAATAACTCAAGATCCATTTGAAACCCTAAGTTTATGGAATGATTCAATCCACCACTGCAACTGGTTAGGAATCACCTGTAACATCTCCAATGGAAGAGTCATGCATTTGATCCTTGCAGATATGACACTAGCTGGAACACTCCCACCATCAATAGGAAATCTTACATACCTTACAAAACTCAACCTTAGAAATAATAGTTTTCATGGAGTGTTTCCTCAACAAGTTGGAAATTTACTATATCTTCAACATCTAAATATTAGTTATAATTCTTTTGGTGGTAGCATACCAAGTAATCTAAGTCGGTGCATAGAGCTAAGTATATTATCTTCTGGTCATAACAATTTCACAGGAACAATTCCAACATGGATAGGAAATTTTTCTTCTTTATCTCTACTTAATCTTGCTGTGAACAATTTGCATGGAACCATACCAAATGAGGTAGGAAAGTTATCAAGGCTAACACTTTTTGCACTAAATGGAAATCACTTGTATGGAAAAATTCCTACTTCAGTTTTTAATATTTCTTCCTTATCCTTTTTAACCTTTTCTCAAAATAATTTGCATGGTAACTTACCTTCTGATGTTGGTTTTACTCTTCCAAATCTTGAAACATTTGCCGGTGGAGTCAATGATTTCACTGGAACAATACCTGAGTCATTATCAAATGCTTCAAGATTGGAAATTTTAGATTTTGCTGAAAATAATCTCATTGGAACACTTCCTAAGAACATAGGAAGATTGACCCTTTTGAAAAGACTGAATTTTGATACCAATAGACTTGGATATGGTGAAGATGGTGACCTGAATTTTCTTACTTCCTTGATTAATTGTACTTCTCTTGAAGTTTTAGGTCTTGCTGAAAATAGTTTTGGAGGAGAATTGCCTAGCTCTATTGCTAATCTTTCCACCAATTTGAACCAACTTGATTTAGGTGAAAATGCTATATATGGAAGTATCCCTATTGGAATAAGTAACCTAGTTAACTTGACCGGTTTGGGAATGGAAAAGAACAACCTAAGTGGTTTTGTTCCTGATACAATAGGTATGCTTCAAAAGCTGGTTGATTTAGAATTGTATAGCAACAAATTTTCTGGTGTGATTCCTTCCTCCATTGGAAACTTGACTAGATTAACAAAGCTACTCATAGACGATAACAATTTCGAGGGAAGTATACCAACAAGTCTTGAAAATTGTAAACGCTTGTTGATGCTAAATTTGAGTCATAACATGCTCAATGGTTCCATACCAAGACAAGCATTTTCGTTGTCTTCTCTTTCAATATACTTAGACTTATCTCATAATTCTCTCACAGGGTCCTTGCCCTTCGAAATAGGTAAGCTAGTTAATCTTGCAAATTTGGATCTATCAAAGAACAAATTGTCCGGCATGATTCCGTCCTCACTTGGAAGCTGTGCTAGTTTGGAATGGCTGCATATGCAAGGTAACTTTTTTGAAGGAACCATTCCTTCAACTCTACAAAATTTGAGAGGTATACAGCATATTGATCTTTCATGGAATAACTTATCTGGCAAGATTCCTGAATTTCTTGGTGAGATTAAAGGGCTAATGCAACTAAATCTTTCTTACAATGACTTGGATGGAGGATTACCGATGAACGGAATCTTCAAAAATGCAACTTCCTTTTCAATCAATGGAAACATCAAGCTTTGTGGTGGTGTTTCAGAATTAAATTTACCTGCATGCACTGTCAAAAAAGCAAAATTTCATAGATTAAAGGTGATTATTGCTATAGCTAGTGCACTTGTTTTTCTACTCTTTATCTCTTGTTTTCTAATAATCATCGTGATAAAAAGATCAAGAAAGAAAGCTTCAAGAGAAACTACTACTATAAAGGATTTGGAGCTGAACATTTCTTACTCAGAAATTGTGAAGTGTACCGGTGGATTCTCCGACAATAACTTGATTGGCTCAGGAAGTTTTGGTTCTGTGTACAAAGGAACTCTTTCAAGTGATGGAACAACTATTGCAATTAAAGTGTTGAACCTTGAACAGCGAGGAGCTTCAAAAAGCTTCATTGATGAATGCAATGCTTTGAAAGTTATAAGGCACCGCAACCTTCTGAAGATCATAACTGCTATCTCAAGTGTCGATCATCAAGGTAAGGACTTCAAAGCACTTGTGTATGAGTTCATGTCCAATGGAAGTCTAGAAGATTGGTTGCATCCTATAAATCAGAAGAAGACACTAACATTTGTACAAAGACTTAACATAGCAATTGATGTTGCTTGTGCACTTGAATATCTTCACCACTTTTGTGAAACTCCAATTGTTCATTGTGACATAAAGCCAAGCAATGTACTACTTGACAATGATATGGTAGCACATGTTGGTGACTTTGGTTTAGCTACATTTCCGTTTGAAGAATCATGTGATTCTCCCAAACATTCAACTATGTCAGCTAGCCTAAAGGGTTCTATAGGGTACATCCCTCCAGGTATGTCTTTCCCTTAATTATTATCTAACTAATCCGGATTATAAGCAAAAAATTGACTTAATTTGTTGGACTCAAATTACATTTAGTGTTTTTATTTCGATAATACCCTTAAATTAATTCTTTAACATTGAGAGGTAATTAGGGATAGGTTAATGAATGCATTTTCAGTTTTACATGTAATCATCAAAATTATGTGCATTTAACTACTATTTATAATAAGTGTGAGAGTAGGTATTTTTGCTTATAACTAAGTCAAGAGGGAGTAATTTTGTTGAAGTTCTACTGAATTCAATTTGATAGCGTAATATCTCAATGCTTCAAATCGCAGCCTACATCCTGATCTTGTGGACAACCACAGTCAAATGCAGTTGATACAACCTCAATTGCGGCCGCGCTAGTGCACATGCATTTAAAACCTTGATGTTGCATTCCAAAACAAGCTTGTGGACCCTTTTTAATACATTTACAATATTTGTGTTACAAATTATGCAGAGTATGGAATGGGTGGACACCCTTCTGCACTTGGAGATGTTTACAGTTATGGGATACTATTGCTAGAGATTTTCACAGGAAAAAGACCAATAAATGAGATGTTTGAAGGTGGCATGGGAATTCAACAGTTTACAGCCTTGGCTTTACCAAATCATGCCATAAATATAATTGATCCTTCATTGCTCTATTATCAAGAATTTGATGGAAAAGATGATGATTACAGTGAAGAGATAGCATTAAGGAGAGAGAAGGAACCTGGAGACTTATCTACTATGGAGAATTGTTTGGTTTCTGTGTTGCAAATTGGAGTGTCATGCTCTTCAACTTCACCAACTGAACGAATACCTATGACTTTGGTTGTCAACAAACTGCATGCAATCAAGAACTCATTTAAGACTTAACTTGTCAAATTAGCATAGATGAAAAATAAAAAGTAGAAAGATGATTTTGTAATGAAATTTTTGGATGACAAGAGAAGGAGAGAGGAATGGAGAATCATTATTCTATACTTCATATGGAGTTGTACTTTTTAATTTCCTATATTTATTTTGAAACTGTTTCGAAACAATAGCAATTTTTTAGTGTTTCGTGTCATTACACTGTAGTTAGTTAGAGTGTTTCAGAAGCTTGGTTAAGAGTTAGTTACTCAACTAAACTCTCTATATAGGAACACTCATGTATCATTTCAATCATCTTTTATACAATTGTTTCTTAGTGATGACTCTTAGAAAGAATTACACAATCTACCTTTCTATTACATTTGATCTAGAACCATGGAATTCTTTGATTCATAATTCCTTCAACGAGAGATAATCATGGTTGAGGTACCGTTAAGCACAACAAACACCTCTTTCACAAAAGAAAAGGAAAAAACTGAATTTGAATTCACCACATTATTAGAGAGTAATCTCTTCTATGTAGACCTGATCTTAATTGATAGACACAAAATACATCCACATGCATTTTCTTGAAATTTTACATTCTGAAATTTAGTTTCTAACGAAAAAGGAGCCAATCTTTTTTTACATTTTAAAACTTTAACTTCAAAATGACAAGATCAAAAAATAATATTAACTTCCAAAACTTAACTCGGAAATCTTATCCATGCATTCTTGAATCTTAAATTTTTTAGGCACTAAAATCTTGCTTTTAGAATGTGTAAATAATCAGAATACAATCATTAAAATTTAAAATTTGTGAAAAAAATCACTGCGAAAATAGATGTAGACAAAGTAGGGGTGCAAAAAGCTACCACTTCTCTCGTTTACATCTCAAGACTCATTCGAATAACAAAAGGAGAAGATGGTAAATTCCAAACAATTAAGAATTTAAGATTGAAAATTGCTCATTCCGTTGATTCAATGGAGTTAACTCACGCTCGGCATTTTTCAACGTGAGTTAACTTCCGCTGACACTTTTAAGATTGGTTGACCCAACTTAAAAAGTTATTGAACGATTTAAAAAGTGTCAGTGAGTTAACTACCGCTGAAAAATATCAAGCATGAGTTAACTCCCACTAATTCAAGGAAATGAGCAATTCTGAAAGGGAGAAGAACAATTTTCCAATAATTTTTGGTATTATATAATTTAAATTATTCTTAAGGAAAAAACTTAAGTACAATTTCTTAGGTGTTTTTTGTATGGTTCTTAACTAAATTCACCATGATTTCCTTAAATCCATAATTTTCTAAAAGTTTGTTATATCCATAAAATAAAAAGTATTTTTACTTAAGAAACATACAAAAAGCATCTAAGAAATTATACCTAAGTTTTGTCCTATTCTTAAAACCTTTCTGTCAATCTCTATTTTGAATTTCACTATGGAAATAATCCCAGCTCAATATCAACTCAAACTTATATACTGTTTCAATTTCGAAATATTAACGACAGTACTTTACTTTTGATTGCATTTTCGCTTGCACTCTTTTACCAAAGTTTATCCCATCCAAAAAATTTCTATATTGGTAATGGAGAATAATTTTGATGCTCTAAAACTTTTTACACAAACCATCATTTGTATGAATTTTAAATTAGACTAGACCATTGACCCGTGCTCCGCACGGATCTTACTGACTAAAGAGACATCAATTTGTTTGTCCATAGTACTTGTCAAGAAAAACATATTATTCTAAAATAAAATATAGTTCTCATATAAGCAATTTTATAAACATAAATTCACATATAAGTCTTATCATAAATATAGTTCTCGGATTAGCACATTGTGGATTAGTGTGAATTCACTAACAAATTGAGAACACTAAATTTGCACACACACTAATCCAATTTTTAAGCAATTCAAATCTGATTCACTAACAAATTGAAGTTTTCAATCCCACTTGTGGTCAGAATCATTCAACTTAAATTAAAGATATCAATAGATGCAATCGGTACATGCCATTCATTGTTAATTGTTATGGAATGTGATATGTTCTTCAAAAGACACCCCCTAGTAGTTCTGACTTACAAATTTCATTACATACATATATCAAAATACATAAACCATAGCATAATGAAAGCTTAAGTT
>Ga0315915_1008659_pt1 | contig 11823 bp, 9 predicted proteins | sample MpolbnodulesMG_FD_207738 | JGI IMG/M metagenome (GOLD analysis project Ga0315915, IMG submission 207738) | Medicago polymorpha root nodule microbial communities from Los Angeles, California, United States - branched nodules | ecosystem: Host-associated > Plants > Roots > Nodule | place: USA... | reverse complement strand
CCCCTCGTGGCTCTGAACTAATGCGTCAACCCCTCGTGTCTTTGAACGCCATGTCAACCCCTCGCGGCTCTGAACAGTTTTAAGTTAACCCCTCGTGGCTCTGAAGTAATGCGTCAACCCCTCGCGGATCTGAATGCCCTGTCAACCCCTCGCGACTCAGAACAATTTTAAATCCACCCCTCATGGCTCTGAACTAATGCGTCAACCCCTCGTGGCTCTGAACGCCCTGTCAACCCCTCACGGCTCTGAACTAAAAACATCTATACGAACAAAAGAAGAGATGATTAATCTAACGTCGCCTACAATCCTACATTTCGGCCACACAAGTTCACTCCATAAGACAGAGACTAACGTATAAACAAGCGACTGGCAAAAGTAGCATGATAGATCTCCTCAGGAAATAAACAAGTCATTATCTACGAACTCACGCCAGAAATAAATTAACATATATAATTCGGAGACGAAAAAAGGGGAAAAGTCTAACTAAATAGCAAACCGATCTCCAAAGAAATCGCTAGGAGTATGTTAAGTTACAAACTTGCCATAGGGAGGCGACAAAAATAAAGTAGCATAAAAAGAAATTGATAAATTGCAACAAAAAAGAGGAACGGATTATCACTCCTCATCTACCAACTCTCCATCAACTAGCACCTTGAAGGGATTCAACCCATCCACCTTCCCATCAGGGTTGAAGTGAAGGACCTACTCTGTGGCGCGTTTGAAGCCATTATCAAAATAAAAGACGAGCGCCCCTCTACCCGCCTCAACAACATTCTTCGCGGCCGCCAGCTCTACTTCCAACTCACCAACATTCTTTTTAAAAGAATCCCTCTCCGGCTCAACAACCTCCTTCTCCTCCTTCAGCCCACTGCCCTCCTTCTCCTCTTTCAAAGCTTTTTTCAACCTTGTTTCCATGCTCGTCACTTTGTACTTCCATATCACCACATCTTCAACGACATCTTTGCATTTTGACTTCAGAGCGCCATGTTTCTTTTCCATAGCATGCCCCATGAGAAAGACCTGCAGTGCTGACACTCCTGCATCCGCCACTAGGTCACTGAATTTGGCCTTCATACCCGTGTCGATGTCGACTACCGCCAAAGGCACTTGATCCGCCATATACCTACAGAAAATACAAAGCTCTGAGCAACATATAGAAAAGAAGTTTTTTAAATAAACAAGTTATCAAACAAAACTCCTATACCTGCGGAAATTAAACTCAGAATGCTAGAATGACTCCACGACTTGAGCATTTAGCGAAGTACTACCCGCTGCATCGTCTTTCCCGCCTCGCACATTAGTAGGACGCGTTCTCCCCGATTCAACGCCCTTGCCAGTCTTTGCTTTCTTGGGGTGCGGCAAACCAGCTTGTGGAGTTGCGACACTATCGCCAACAACGTCTACGTTATCCAAGTCCACTGTTGTGTCCCCAACACCAGCATCAGTTCTTGCAATGATGTTTTTCCTCTTCAGCTTCCTCGTCAGAACTCCAGCAAGATCACTGGCGATGTAACCTTCCGCAGCCAAATACTTCCTTCGCTCTACACGTGTCAAAGGATAGGTTCTGCTTAAAAAAACAAACAAGCAAGGGTAACTCAGTCACGGAAGACAATAAAATAAAAACACGAGGCACAAGTTAGATTCAAAGACACTCACGCAAGTAAGCCTCCATAATCTTGTCATCCCTCTCTCGGTTTAGCAACTCATTAATCTTGATGAGCGGGAACTTTTCCGAAAAGCACACCACGCCTTGCTTATATGGCGTCATTTTATCGAAGTCAAAACCCATCACCGCCAAGGGGCCATGAGTCCAACAAAGGGGAAACTTCGGTTTTCCTTCCTCCATTATTGAAGTAGTGGAACATTACGCTGATCCTTGTATCCGTGCAAAGGAGTCTCGCCACTCTTTCTGAAAATTTGAAGCATAAAGGGGAAAGTGCTTCTTACCCGGATGGGCGCTGATGGAGATCCATGTTCCCTTATTAACATCCGTAGTCCCATAAAAATGGAAAAAGACACCAACTGAGGGTTCCAAGCTTAGAGCTTTACACAAAATCTCAACGCCTCGGATGAATGCCCAACTATTAGGGCGGATTTGTGATGACGCCACATTCAAAAACTTATTGACATCCATCCCAAAATTCCTAAAAGGCACCTTCACACCAAACTCTTTTAAGACCGCCGCATACATAAAAAATGACTCATCTACGGCGCCCGCCGACTCTTGGTCGCACACTCGTTCGTCCACATTGCAAGATAGGACCACCACAACTTCCTCATTCCCAGTAGAAGAGATGTCTAGCTTACTCCGGAAGAAATTGAAGTCAGACACATCAGTATACAACGAGTATTCCCGGCGAACCTCTTATGCAAATTGATTCATTTCAAGCTCGCTAGGGTAGGTAAAAAGCAACGCCTTTCCCTATAATGAAGATGTTGAAGGCTTATCGGGACATATCTCTTGACAAATTTCCCCCTTAGGATCTATTCCTAAGGTAGCATACAGAAACACACAATCTCTACCTGAGCTATCACTACTATCGTTATCAATAGATAAAGCACTAAACAAATTTTCGCCGTAAACCCCTAATTCATACACTTCCCAGTCAATCACTCCATTCGACCGGGTTGCATGCCATAAGCAATCCCTTTTCAACTGGTCCCTCTCAGAAGAGTTAGCGGGTGAAATCACCCGACCCGTATCTTCACACTACCTAATCAAAACCATCCCTAAATGAAAAGCTAAGAAAATTTTAAATAGCGAAAAGGACGAAACGAAGAGTACCTTAGAAGTTTGAAGAACTTGGGGTTGAAAGATCCAGAAAGCATCAAACAATATCGTACGAAAGCTGTAAGGACGAAAACGGAATAAGTGGAAACGAAATAGAAGAAATGGAAATGCAACACGCTTTTATAGGAAAGGAATTAAAGTCGCCTCGAAAAATACGCTCACCTTCGTCATGAGTGGAGACACGTGGAAGAAAGACACCATGATTGGACCACGTCAACGCCATCGAAAGGTCACAAAATCTGGACCGTTGGATCTCTTAAACATTTAAAGAGCTCGCCTTAGATTCTTTCGATATACTCGCCCTCAAAAGATCGCCATAAATGAGCCAATTATTTGCACCGCTACAAACCACCTCGTCTTTTCCAAGAATCGTGCTTGGGGAGCTAGAAATGGTCAACCTATAGAATAATTCGAACACATACCCCCTGGGGGGCTTTGAAGGAAAGCGAAATCCCCCTAAGAAGACTCTCCAAAATCCGATGATAACACCCAAAAACACATACAAAGTATAAGCAGAAACATAGCCAAATTTTTTAAAAGCAAATTAACCACTTCGCGTTGTCCCAAGACTCATGCTTGGGGGGTTGTGGACCATCAATATATTCCTAAGGACCTAAAATACCTCCAGAAGGGATTTTAAACCCTGTCAGAAGCCTCAACACCCTCCAGAAAGGCCCTGAGACCCAAGGCGCGCCCTCCCTAGGGCGCCGACTCTGCGCACTTCTAGAAACCTCTAGAAGGTGCCTAAAATATATAAATACCCCTACTACTTACTGCCTAAGTAATAACAAATCAGGCCCAGAGAGGGCTATAAATACAACCCTTGAGAGCCTTCTCAAGGCATGACCAATACAATACAAACTCTAATTATGATTATTGTACTTTTGCAACTACAAAACCAAACCAAACCATGCGGTTGAGTAAAAAAATGATCTGAATACATCCGAACTAAATGCGGTTTTTTGCGGTTTCAGTTTGATTGGTTCGGTTTTGAACACCTCTATTTAACCACGCCCCACACCATGTTCAAAAACATTAACATGCTAAAAAACCAAGGAAACATTTTACCTATATTTTGTTAATTTTTATTTTTTTTTACAAATTTATCATTTAATTAAAACATTTCGTTAAATAGATAGAATAGGTTTATTGGTCAAAACTAAGTGGACGAAGTTTGCTCACTTACATCTTAATATTTTTAAATGGATATAAATCAACATTACCTTTTATATATAAGTTAAGATAAAAACAATGTTGTCACAAATTGCAAATGCAATAAGAATTTCCAAAATTAAACAAAGCGTTGATCCAATTTTTATGATGAAGTTGGACAATTCTGGATTTTGATTTTAAACAAAGTGTGGTGCAGCTTTACAAACATAAGAAAATTAGGAATTTTAAAAAAAAATTGACAATTAAAAAAAGGGAGCTTCTACGGTGCAGTCAAGAAACTGACTTTTTTGAAAAAGTTAATTTTGATTTTAATGTTTGATTCATTTTTAAATTGTTGATTACTGGTTAATGATCAATAGTAATTCATCTAATAATGCTTGCAACATCTTGGACTTACAGGTACTATTTTATCGTTGACATCTTTAACATGCAAACATATTTGATGATATTATGTGATAGTCTTAAGTGTTACACTTTGTGGAATGTTACACTTAAAACAAGGTAGGATAAAATTAGATTAAGTGTAGTTTTGTTAATCTGATGAATTACTGGGGGTGTACTTTCTCTGAAGGACACATTCTTCTATATATCTGGATTATGCACATACTCAGGATGCCAGAAACATGTATATGATCAAAGAGATGAGTTGACCACACTACGACATGTATAAAAATTGAATATTATTGTGTGGTATGTTTTAGAGATAAACGGGGTTGTGTCTGATCTCAAATTAAATATCAGAAATAAGGTTTTGCAAGGCCCGCATATTTTCATCATTAAACCATTACGTGGTTTATCAAGTTTATAAACTTATATAATATATATAAGGAAAATGCTAAAGCAAGCGAATTTGCTTATAGCAAAACTTTTCCAGAGACACATGGCAGTTTTTATTACACAGTTGTTTGTTGATTTTCCATGTTTTATGTCATCCTCCCATGTATTCCGCCCAACCGTGATTTGTGATTGGTTGATTGTTTATTTTTGATGATTTTGTGATACTCCCTCTCTAGATCTATAGCATTACTCTAGATAGAAGCAAGTAATAAACAAACAATGTTGTTAATGAAAATATCTTACCCTCCAAGTTGTTTCCGTCAAGATATAAATATTGAAGTTTGGTCATGTTTCGGATGTCACCTGGAATGGGTCCTCTGCTGAAATTGTTGTATGATAGAATCAACCCTTCCATCTCTTTACATTGATGCCAATCATTCGGCATGTCACCAGAAAGGCCATTATAACTAAGATCAATATATGTAATATTTGGAAGCCCTTGACAAATATTTGACGGAAGACTGCCCAAAAGATTATTATTTCCAAGTACCATTGTTTTCATATGTGTAAGATTCTCGAAGATCCCTTTTGGAATTTCCCCTTTAATTCAACAATATAAAAGGAAAGACATAGACTTAGTTAGATAGTTTAAACACCAGGCTAGAATAAATAGGCTCCTTTAAGCAAGAAACCTCACAAAATATTTTTTTGCTTTATTTATTCCATAGCTAATTTAGAAAGAAAAAAAAAGTAAGAAAGCGTAAGAAACCTTTTTGCCGTTATCTTGTACATTTTTTTTTTCTTCATTTTTTTGTTCATCTCCGCCATGGGCAAGGTATATCCCCATTTCTTTGTAAACTTTTATATATATATATATATATATATATGAGTTAGATCCATTGACACCAGATGTCAACGTTTAAGTTGACACCAAATCTTATAGTTGATACGATAAAACACTAGCAACTATACATTTCCAAAGATGGATGATTTTAAAGAATTTGGATCTTTCAATCTTATTGATCATTGATCATATGTGGAAGAAATTTATTGGGTATTTAGGATTAAGGTTTTGGTTTGTTAATTTTCATTGACTTTTTCATCATTTATGTTTAACGTTCTTGGTTTTCTTAGTCACTAAAATTGACTTCAATTGTGGATGATAAATGTCCTAATGCATTATGATTGTTAGGGTGGGAATAGGCCAGGCCGACCTACGGCCTAACCTACGATAGGTCAGGTCAGGTCAGACTTTTTTCTTAAATAGAGAAGGTCTAGGCTTTTTTTAACTTAAAAGACCAAGTCACAGGCTACTCAAAAAGCCTTTTAAGCCTATTTAAGTGAATATAAATAATATTATTTATTATTATAATATATTTTGTACTTTGAATTAAAATAAAAATTTGTTAACTTTTCCAATAATTTGTTAACTTTTTAAATATATATATATATTTATTATTTATACATTAATTTTTTGCATATTTAAATGTATTATTATAAGTTAGAATTGAAATATGATACAATATATAGTCAAATTCCTTAAAAACTCATGTTGATTATCAAAAGAGTTTAATCTTTTGTCAATAAAAAGAGAGTTTAATCTAATTGATATATTAGTTCATTCGTCTATTTAAACTTATATTGCATTGCTTATTTAAAGATGTCTATATAAAATAGACTTTTAAACAGGCTAGCAGATCGTAATAGTCTTTCAGAAGGTCAGACTCAAGTCTAAAAAGTAAGTCTATGACACGCCGCATGCCAAGTTTAGGCCTTCCAAAAATTTGACAGACCATATTCAGGCCTAGCAAAGTCTAGCTCGCCTAACCTATTCTCACCCCTAATCATTGTCATTGTACTATCTTTATTTTATCACATGAATAAAATTTATTTTCCCGTAAAAAAAAAAACGTTGGTATTGCTTTTGAAAAATATTTCCTACTGTTCCAACTTAAAATCGCTATATTGATGCCGGAACTTGCATCCCTTAAAATATGGATAGTGGGATTTATGTGGGTATCCTCAATTTATGGTTCAAAAATATTAGAATAATTTAGTAAAATCTCGTTTGTTCATTTATCATTTGCGTTTGTTTAGGTAATCTAGTGGCTCATCTCTAAAAAAAACAACATAGTGGTTATTGTTGAAAGCAAAATCTCTTTTAAATGTTTTAAGGATTATAAATATCTTTAAAATAAATCATCTTGTTATTACTAATGATTTTTGTGAGAATTGTTTCATTAAGAAAGCTCTCAAGATCAATTCTGCGCCATAAGCAAAGTCCATGGCCATTCATCACTACTAGAAAAAGCAAAATTAGCGAGGGAAATTAGTGACGGAAAAAATGAAATTCCTCACAAATTCCTTGGTCGCAAAATTTAGTGACGGAATTAGAGAGGGATTTCACGTTTTCCATCACTAAATATCCTTCACTAATTTTTGTTTTTTTAGTAGTGCATGCAAAAGAACAAGCTTGGACTTTTGAATCAAAGACAATAAATCATGAAGATCAAGAAGTTAATATTTTCTTATCATTTTAAGGAAATTACTAGGAAATGATTTGGACAAATAAATGGGCCTTAAAAGAATGTTTTGACCCATTAACAGAAAAGATCCATATCATTAAATATCTAATTGACATATGCAACATGTTATGGTATGACATCATCCAAGTCACTTCTCCATGAGTTGTAACATGCAAATACTCAACAAAAGAAGAATTATGCGCGTGCTCCTTTTCCCATAGTTGCTGAATTTTTTCAAGATCAATCTAGACAAAGCAAGATCAATTTGGTAGTGCAAATTCTCATAATTTCTCTCAAGCTAAAGTTTTGGAGCGCAAATGAGTTTTGAATTAAAGCAAGGCCAGTTGGTTTTTAAAAGTGGACAACAAGTATCTCACTTATGTAAATAAGGGAATACATTGAAGTCTAAAACCACGAGATTGAAATACAAAGCACTTATCTCTCTCAAAGCAAAAAACTATCAATCTCTTCATCATCTTTCTATAATCACAAAGCAAACTCCATAATCTTTTTCACTATATTTATTTTTATCTCTTTTGTTTGAGATATCTTTTTGAGTTTGTGTTTGTAAAAGTCTTTTTTGTTTGAGACATCACGATCTAAATCATCATCCTACAAAGTGTAAACTAGAACTCAAGTCTATTGGGCTTAATAGTTTGAGATAGGAGAGTTCCAACCTTTCTTGTGTGATCAAGAATTGTAGAAGCCTGCTGAGGTTGATAATACAGGGTGTAAAAGACTAATCTGGTGTGATCAATACCTTATAGTGCTAGTTAGAAGTTTCTACTAGCTGAAGACTATAGTGGATAATCTCACACAAAGTGTGGGGACTGGAAGTAGTCGGGTTTGATGAACCAAGATAACTCTCTTGTGTTATTCTTCTTTCTCTCTCTCACTATATCTACTTTTTATTTAAGTTACACTATCACACACACTAATATTTATTCATCTCCAGAATATTCTGGTCCTAATTAATCTCAACCAACTTAATCCAGAGTGTTCTGGTCCTAATATAACTTTTACTTTAATCATTCTAAATTGTCTCTAGAACGTTCTGGTCCAAGATAAAACAACTGCATAATATTTAACTAAAGTTTAAATTTAGTATAAACTATTGTTTTATCATTCTTACTTTATAATTCTCTAGAACATTTTGGTCCTTGTTTAAATATAACTTTATATTTCAGCTCAATATTATTTTTTTCATTCTGCTTATATAATCATTCTTTAGAACATTATGGCCCTACATATATTAATTATTATTTATCTGTTGAACTAATATTAACCAAGAACTTTCTTGAGTATATAAAACTTAATTTAAATTTTCAGAAATAATTTTAAAAGGGTTACAATTCAATGTAAATATATCATGTAATGTCACTCAATTCCTTTCTCATCTTTTATTAATATGTGAAATATGATTAAATGTGCAACAATTATTGTGGAACTAAATAAGTAATAATAAATCATTCTTTAAAAAAAAAAGTAATAATAAATCATATATTATGATTCTTAATTTACATATGTTGTTAAACAAAGAAACTAGGAGTACCTGAAAAGTAGTTAATATCTAAACGAAGATATTCAAGTGAAGACATGTTTGAAATTGTTTGAGGTATGTGTCCAGAGAATCCGTTGCTACTAGCATCCAGTATTGTCAACCCACGAAGGTTACCGATAGATTGAGGGATTAAACCACTAAAATTGTTAGCAGCAATATACAAATGTTGAAGTTGTGATAAGTCCCCCAACTTTGTAGGAACTCCTCCATTAAATTCGTTATTGTTGATCTCAAGAAACTTTAATCGGCGCAACCGACATATCTCTTTAGGAAACTGACCAACAAAGGTATTGTGGGAGAGGTCAAGTGTGACAAGGAAAGATAGATTCCCCAGATTTGGGGAAACAGTACCTCTAAGACCCATGTTTGTGAGATTCAAACTGTGGACTCTACCGTGTCGGTCATCGCAAGTTACACCAACCCAACTGCATACTGAAGAGGTGGTTGACCAATTATTTGCCAACAGATTATTGGGTTCCGAAGTAATTTGGAGTTGGAATGCTAGAAGAGAAGATTTATCTGTAGTGATGTTTTTCGTATTTGCAGCAAAGGAAGCCACAAAACAATGCAGAGCAAGCGTATAAAGAAAGAGACCAGATAATAGATTAACCATTTTCCTGTAGTGTTTGCAAGAGGCTCATGGGGATATATATATATATATATATATATATATATATATATATAGTGGTTTAAAATTAAGTTTCCTACGCTATTATAATTATTAATATTACTGTTTATTTCACATCCAACTTTTTGTCATTTTTTGTAAATGTGAGTGAGATTATAACGTTAGTGGGGCTATGTGGCTCAAATCGACCGAGTCTAGATAGGTAGATGTTGGAATGATTTTTATCTTTGACGAAAATACAATCTTTTTTTTTTGTTAAGTAATCTAGTCGCTAGGGTTTAGACAATTTAATTGTGAAGAAGTGAAGTGTCTGGAGTTCAAACCCCAACTTATGTATATAATATGCATATTCCTATCAACTGAGTTAAACTCACGGGGATGAAAATACTATCTTTATTAAGGAACATAAGTGAAGGGGTTTTCAACTTCTTTATTACCATTGATTTAGTTGTCGACACATATTTAAATAATAGTTAGACTCTCAATGAATTTATTAGGTGGGTGAAGTGTGTATGAATTTAGACTTTTTGTAAAAGGTTCCATCGTTGTAGTATTTTAAAATCCTTGTTTGTTTTGCTTCGGATTAGTTGAAGATGTTCCTTGCATTTTTTTCGGATTTCAGTAGTTTGTTTGTGGCTTGTAGTGAGATCTTATGATGTGTAGTCTTTTATTCCGTCGGCAGTTCCTTTGGTCAGTTTTCATGCAAGATGTATTATGTTGGAGCTTTGGTATATGCTTGTATTGTGAAGTTCTTTATCAGTGGCTGGTCATTTTGACATAGTATTTGTTAATTTGGAGTATTCAGAGGATTTTGGCTTGCTAATTTGGTTCTGTCTGTGGCAGTGATGTTTGCAAAGGATATGGCTTGATAATTTTGTGATGTAGTATTCTGTTTTGTTTTTCAAAGGACTTGTCGATAAGTTGTCATGCTTTCATGTTTCTTTTGCCTTGATGGTAGCAGCCTCTCGCCATATATATATTTGGAGGAATAATATTTCTACATTTATTTTAAGACAATTTTTTGTGACAACTTTCTCTCTTATATTTGCATTATATTTTTATTTTCTCTCTCCATGGTTTTGATTTTCATGTCAATACATATATTTCTTTGTAAAAATATGGTTGTCACATAAGTTGTTAAAAAAGTGAATGTTCAAATAACACAACTCTATATCTTGCACCGTTTGGTTTTGTATATTATCTTATTTGAATAAAATTTACTTTCTTTGCCTATTAAAAAAAAAAACACAACGGAAAGAAACTATAAATGTAGGGCTTTCCACTTATCTGCAAAATAATTATCTTAACATTATTAGAATAATTAAATGATATTAATTACATTAATTGAGAATAAGTTTTAAAAATTGTTAAAATGAAAATATTTTTATCAATTTTTTTTCAAAAATATGAGTTTCAATAATAGTGACCACCTTATTTCAAAAAAATAAATAAATGATAGTGACCCCATAAAACTTTGTCTTAAAAATGGTAGACCCTCGTTGCTATTGAGATGACAGGAGACATCATCTCACCAGGAGGAAATAAAAGAACAAGCCGACGAAATCAATCAATTTAAAAGTCAGTAAAGGAAGAAGGACAAATGCAAAGAGTTCTCCCTTAAACGTTAAACCTTTCCAAGTTGCAATTTAAAAGTCAGTCAAGGGAAAAATCTGACGATGACCATTAAGCATCGATTTTCTACCTCTTAATTCTTTTTTTAATCTAAATATCTAAGACCATGTTCAATGGCAGTTGAAAGTGTGTGTTGAAAGTAGGATCCAACAACAATAAGTCTTCAATGGTAAGTTGAATGTTGAGTTGGATGAAAGAGAGGATGAATGGATTCAACACATTTAATCTGCTGCGACAGGGACACGTGTAGCGACGCGGTTGGCCAGAAACGGCGTGTGCAGCACACGCGCGGACAAAGGCGCGTGAGGCTGCAGGAGGTGGAGAGAGAAACCGAATTCTGGATAGATGGGGACACGTGTCAGATTCTGATTGGTTGTCCGGATTATTATCATTTTAAACATTGGACCTCAATTATTTCGTTGTAAATTAATTTTTTTTTAAAAAAAAAAATTACCAAAATTCATAAAAAAAAATTCTCTATAAATAGAGACTTGGTTCATTTGATTTGGACACAAAAAAAATCAAATTTTTCACTATCTTAATCTTATTATTATCTTTCTATTAGCAAACTAAGTGAAGTTTTAATCTTGTTTTTAGTGAAATGGATCCCAATAATAACCATTTCAACACCCAAAATTATTCTAATTACCCATTTAACTACCAAAATCCCAACAATTATCAAAATCCAAATCAATTTTCCAACCAACGTCCTCAAAATATACCTCAAAACATACCT
>Ga0315915_1008656_pt1 | contig 11824 bp, 9 predicted proteins | sample MpolbnodulesMG_FD_207738 | JGI IMG/M metagenome (GOLD analysis project Ga0315915, IMG submission 207738) | Medicago polymorpha root nodule microbial communities from Los Angeles, California, United States - branched nodules | ecosystem: Host-associated > Plants > Roots > Nodule | place: USA... | reverse complement strand
GACCACATGAAAATATCTAGGGTGGATTGGAATTCTGTTTGCAGGAGTAAAGAGGTTGGTGGTTTGGGGGTAAGGAGAATTAGAGAGTTTAATACCGCTTTACTAGGTAAGTGGTGTTAGCGGATGTTGTTGGAGAGGGAGAGATTGTGGTTTAAGGTGTTGTCAGCTAGGTATGGTTTGGAGGAGGGTAGATTGATGGGTGATGGGCGTGATGATTCATTGTGGTGGCGTGATGTTCATACTCTCTGTAGGGAGGAGTGGTTTAGTCATAATGTCAGTCGTGTTATAGGAAATGGGAAAAATACTATGTGGTTGGGTGAGGTATCCCTTCGTGTCAGGTTTCCTAGATTATTTGATTTATCGTTGTTTCAGGATGTGTCTATGTTTGATTTGTGTCAGTTAGGTTGGGGGGTGGAGGGCCAGGCGTGGTCGTGGCGGAGGAGGCTTTTTGCGTGGGAAGAGAAGGTGGTGGGGGAACTAATCTTTTTACTTCCAAGTGTGTCTTTACAGGTTGATAAAACTGATACTTAGTAATGGAAGTTGGAAACATCTCATGTTTTTTCTGTCCGAAGTGCTTATAAAGTGCAAATTTCTCAACCTATTGGTGCTCCTACGGTGGCGGTGTCAGCTTTTTGGAATAAACAAGTTCCTCTTAAGGTCGTGTTGTTTGCGTGGCGTTTGTTCCGCGATAGGCTGCCAACGAAGGATAATCTCCTCCGTCGTGGTGTGATTCCTTTCGACTCTCGGTTGTGTGTTGTTGGTTGTGATTCTGTTGAAACTAGTACACATTTGCTGTTACATTGTTCTACGTTTGGTTCAGTTTGGCAATTGTTACTAAGGTGGCTGGGTTTTTCAACGGCCCTTCCTTTTGGTGTGATTGGTCATTTTTGGCAGTTTTCTTTCGATGGTGGTAATGTGAAGGATCGTGGTGCAATTCTTCAGGTTATTTGGTTTGCAACTACGTGGGAAATTTGGAAAGAAAGAAATAGCAGGTTATTTAATGGCAATGATTGCCCAATTCCTCAAGTGGTAGATAAAATTAAGTCGCTCGCTTTCATGTGTTTGAAGGAGAAATACCCTTCTCTTCCATTCAATTATCATATTTGGTGAGTTAGTCCGTTCACCATTTTGGGCATAGGTTAATTGTTATCTTTGTTACTGTTTCGTACTGTTTTAAGCCTGTAAATATTGTTCTGACTTTGGTGTTTCCACCCTGGTACACCTTGTGCTAGGGGGACCTTTTGTTGCGGTAATATAATTCATTTTAGCCTCTTCAAAAAAAAAAAATTGAACTATTAGGTCCAAATCCCATGATATCAACGAGCGTGGATTATAAACTTATAAGGGTGCTTTGGGTGCTTTTGCCATTTAATTTTTTACGCCTATTAATTTTCACCCTCACTTTAGTTTTCAATCAAGCAAATTCACCCCTACCATGCGTTTTCCGGAAAACTTTTTTAATCATTTTTGCATTGTATTTAATTTTTCGGAATACTCTAATAAATATGTCCGGTTCACATTAATATTTCGAAAAACACATTTAATCTTCAAAGTCATCACAACACATCACATGAAGCATTTCAAAATCAAATTATTTTCTTAAGGGAATACAAAGAGAATGTCAAGCGTGAAGTCAATGTACCCTATACCAAGACTCCATATCAAAGTGCTGATATTTGATTTGAAGCTTGAAATTTAAATTGAGTGTTAAAGGTGTGCATTTTAAGGGTTTATTAATTTTGCGAGTCCTCAAAATATTGTTGATTTTTTATTTATTTATTACTATTCAAACAAGTTCTAACTCAATTCATAATTAGAAGATATAAAGGGTGCCAACTTAGTTAAATGTTTCGCATTGATGTCATTATACTCATGATTTAACAAAATAAAAATAAAAAATAGAAAATCGTAAGTGACAACCATCTTATTCGATAAAGATTTATACACTACTCAACACATCGTTTCCTTTCATGTGTATGCTACTCTTTTGACAACGCAGCTATCCAGTGAAAAACTTCGTGGGTTGTTGCAAAACCCCAAAGCCAGCCATCACACCAATAATTAATGGTTAACGAACAATTTATTGTTATAAGTTTCTACTTGCTTCCAAACTTCAAATTTTAACAAAATATTGTTGATTAGTTTTTTTTATTTTATTTATTTATTCAGATAAAGTTCAAGCTCAATTCATAATTAGAGGTTATATAGGGTGCAACTTTGTTGGATGTCGTGCATTAATGTTATTGTAAAAAAAAAAACTAAAATAGAATATATTAACTAAAATCCTTGTAAATTTAGCAGAAGGATTACATCAAAAAGCAAAAAAGAGGGAAAAAGAGGACAAAGTGACCTTGTTACGAAGTAATTCTCAAGCAAGCTAAATGATTAAGCCACTCAAGTGATGGGTAAAAGCAAAATTAATTATATTCGTTTTCAGCACCAATAAGATTGAAGCTTAATTTCGTCAAGAAGTTGTTGAAGTGATAACCATCTTATCCGATAAAGATTTATACGCTACTCTACACGTAGTTTCTTTTCATGTTATAAGTTTCTACTTGCTTCCAAACTTCAAATTTTAACGAGGATACTTTTTTCCTCTCCATTTGGAATCAAATAGGAGAAGGTTCAGTAATGCACAAATATTGTTTGATCTGAAGAATTACAAGATCTTTTATTAAAGGGAAATATATAAAGAAGGCGAAGAGTGAAGGAATTGAAGCTTGAGATTTAAGTCGATTGTTAAAGGTGAATCGTAAAGAATTTGTTACGATTTCTTGGAATACGAATGTACATTAAGAAGATAAACAACTATTTACTTTATTTCTCTAGAGATTAACATTTCACATATTACATCATCATGTCTCTTGCACAAGCTGTTGTAAAATTTGGCATAAGAATATTTCTACAAGAAATAAACGATATATAAATATAAGAATCAAATAGACATAACAAAAAGAACAAGATCAATAAACTTATTTGTCTTTGATGTTGTTGTATAATTAGGTCACGAACACAACTCTATCAACATTTTTAACAATTCAAATCAAATCTGCTACTGAATCAACTATCAGGATCTGCAAAAAGAACAAATGGTAAAATAGTTTGAGACACGCTGATGCTGATCGCGCTGTCCATAAGAATTTTCCGCGTAATTATACGCTAATCTCCCATGATTTAATAGACCCTTCTTGATGTAGAATCAAGGAATCAAAACTGGCAATAAGACATATTTTTAGGAAGATGTAACCCATAAAAGCAATTGGAAGTGAACGACATGTTTCTTGGTTTGATACCGCTCAAAGCCAAGTGAAGAAACGTTTTTTTTCTTTCATTCAGTACGTGCAATTCATTTTACAGGCACAATATCATTATTGTAAGAATTAGGAATGACAAATAAATGTTTTGTTTGCTTTCTTCTCGACTGATGTGCTTCTAATCCATAATATTTGTGTTTCTGTTCCATTTTTTTTCCGCTTCATATTCTTATTCAACTCATTATCATATCATGTCTCCATCCTATCATACTTATCAAATGGACCTTGAAAATATAGTAGCTTTATTGACGTGTGAATGTAGGCTTATAAATTTTGGTGTAAATTTTAGATTATATACTTGTTTACCTGTGTTTGGCAAACAATAGGGCTGGTTTTGGTTATTGCAAGAAGGATCAAACTAGAAATCCTGGGAGCATGCTGTGCAATGATTTTCTAGAAACTAATTGGACGTTCGTCATATTCATAGGTTGCTTTATGAACAAGGTGAATATAACTGCTTTATTATGAGGATGACTGCCTTTCGACAGAAATAAGTAAAGAAAATGCAAGTAGATAAACATAAAAGTTTAAACACATAAACTTAAAGAAAATGTAAATTGCATTGCATTAATGTAAATGTGGTACATCAAATCAGATTACATACATTCTGTGACTCTTTTCTTTAGACGTTGGTACTTCGAGTGCTAGAATTTTATAAATGATTTGTGACCCGTTTTTCATATGAAAAACTACTATACATACATAGTGAAAATAACTGCAAAGACCTAAATTGCTAAAAACTGAAGGTCTTCGACGGAAACTGCCAGCTCCCCACGTCTTAATAAGAAAATGCTGCTTTTGAATTTGAATTCTTTTCCTTTTGACAACAACTGCTTGGCTTCGACCATTCTTCTCTTTGAATTACCTCTTGTCGAACTTCAAAGCTCTTAAACTCTTCAAAATGCTAAGTCTCATACTATGTCGAAATCTTAATGCTAAAGATAACATCTTTAATTCTTGAAAGAACAAAAGTCAACTCTCATTGATTGCATTAATTGAGCCCGTCGAAATTACATGCTAACAAGAGTCAACTCAATTTTTTTTATTAAGTATTAGAAATACTTTTTTTCTTTAAAAAAAACATACTTAATTTAATTAAAATTATTATAACCGGAGATATAATGTTAACTTTATGGATGTGGTGAAATAGTTAAGGAGTAAACCTATTTCTAATCTTATCCTAATAACATTTTCTATTTTAATCCTTATATATTTTGGGTTGTGTTAGCAACCTGATAGCATAAGTATATCAGATGCGAATTTTCTATTCCTCGAACGAGCCTTCTCTCTTCATCGCTCTTGCCTTTCTTGACTCCACTCTCGTATTTGTCACGACTCCTTCCTCTCTTGACTCCACTCCACTCTCGTCTCCAACCGCTCTTGGCATCCGTTCCATATTAATCGTCGCCTCCTTACCTTATGGTAACACCCCTCTTTTTGATTTTGGGAACTATCAATTGATCATGTGTTGTTTATTGTTAGAGTTAGGAATGACAAAGAAACATTTTGGTGCCTTTCTTCCCAAGCGATGTGTTTCTAATCCCTGATGTTTGTGTTTCTATTCTATATTTTTGTGCTTCCTATCACTATTCAACTCCTTATCATATCATGATTTTGTCCTTTTCATGCTTATCAAATGGACCCTGAAAATATACAAGGGAGGGAGTGTTTAATTTAGAAAATTTCTCAGTTTAATTCAATGTAGTTTTTTAGATTGACGTCTAATATGAATATGGTATAAATGTTAGTCTTGTAAAATTATAGATCTAATAGCATGGATTTGAACACAAATGTGGAACAACGATACTAAGATGAATTAAACTTTTTTTTTTATCACGAATGCAATCAACAATAAACTCTGGAGCACGTGTTCTATAAACACATAAAATTTGTTTGAAACGTGTGAAGAGAGACTTTATTCGTCAGAAACAATATCTTAATTGAAACTATCACTGTGAGCATAACTGAATTGATAAGGATAATGCATTGTAATATCAATAAGTGAGGGAACTATATAACTGAATTGGTATTGAAATCAACAATTGAAACCGAGATATAAGAACATCGAGAAAAATGTACAAATGTACAAGAAGTGGTAACTACAAAAATGAAACTGAAGCAATACACTACAAGAATTAGAAATGTAACGTTGCAGTAACCCAAAATAAAAGGAATAAAACATCGTTCCATCTAAAAACCACATTGTCCATTCCGTATATCAAATTCGTGTTAAGCAGCAACATAAAAACGTGGCAGGCTACATTTCAGAGACAATATAATATTTGTATATCTATTTTATGACAATTTTAAACTCACTCACATAATGTTATTATTATCTCTCTTCTTTTTCTCTTTGGTTTTTGATGAATAATAAGAAAATATAAAATGAAAGTTGTCACACTCCAACATATTAAAAATCATGTGAGAGAATGGAACTTGATCAGGAGTACACTCCAAAGTCTCCGGCCAACACCACGAAACCAACCAAATGGGGATGATCGAACTCAAGCATCAGATTTCAGTAGAAATCAACTGGCAATTTCAATACAGAACAGCATACACAGTATTTCAAGACAGCGTACGTAAGTAATTTCCTTACTATAAAAGGATTCATTATCAAAGATTTTGTCATTTTCAAAACCCTATTTTGTTTTGTTGTTAGAAAGAACAATCATAATGGTGTCCACCGGCGTATTCATGGATCTCGAGAACTGTTCCATTCCTCCACAGTTAAGAAGCTATGGATTGATTAAACAAAGAATCAGTGCTTCTCTTCGACTAGGCGGTATACGAGTAGAAGGCGGAATCACTGTGAGAGCATTTGGAAATGTTAAGAAGATAAGCGCTGATGTTCGAAGGCAATTCAAAGCTGCAGATGTTGACTTGATTGATGCGCCTTCCGGCGGAGGTTAGTATTGTTTAACAATTCATTTCTTATGGTTTATTTTTGTATGATCGTGTATAATTGGTCCTTGAACCCATTTTTTTAAGTGTTTTCTTTGAGACTTATGAGTTTGATTTAGTTGTTTTAGACTAACAGTACTTTGTAATGAGCTAGTTTTTGATTGTTGACGATAATTTGTATTATTAAGATTAACAGCCAAAGAGGAATGTGAAATTGATGATTATATGGTTCTGATGTTATGATTAATGTTGCGATTATATGATTTGCGATTTTATTTCTCCTTACTGACTATCATGCTTTTTTAGGTGTAAAAAAAAATGGGTCTGATGTTATGCTTATTAGCAACATGCATTCCTGGTCGCGTGAAAATCCAAACGGAAATATCCTCCTAATCGCGGGTGATAGTGATTATGTCGAAACCTTGAAGTTTATGGAAGAAGGTGGGCATACAGTCATGATCGCCGGGAAGTGGGATGCCTCAGAACTTCTGATGGAATACGGAAAAGTATTGTGGAACTGGCCTAACATAGTCCTTTTAGGGTCCGGGTGTTCTCCCATTTACTATCGAAACCCGGTTAGTTTCATTTCAACTTACTTCTTTTTGCACTGATTTAACATTCCTATTTTTGGAAATGAAAACATTGAGAGAGGTAGTAGAGTTTGGTAATTTTTTTACCATTCCTTTTCTATCCTTAGGCTGTCTCATAATAATTGTTGGATGATGTCATATCTTGAATATTAGGCTGCATATCAAGTATTAACGTGTGTGTATATATACATTCTGCATATATTACGCAAATACATGAATGGTGTTCAATGCACAATTTTCAGTTTTCCACACGTACAGCGTTGGCAGACCAGCTGTTAGTAGGGTGTTTGTTAGGTGTAGTAGAACTGGAGAATTAAACATGTAATTAGAATTATCACAGTTGTAATATAGTTGGGTAACTAATTATGTTAGTGATTCTATTAGAGTTATCACAGCTGAGACTAACTAATTATGTTAGTGAACAGAATTATAATTAGACTTTGGAGGGAAAGCCGCTCTTCAATTAAATATTGCAGTTAGGAGAAACTTACTGTAGGATGGTATAGCCTGGAGGTGTCTGTGCCTTCTCTCTTGAAGAAGGAAACATTATGCTAAGTAAAACCTAACAATAGAAGTATAACATTCATGTAGCTTTCACCATGACTGTAAGTCTGTAACAAATCTAACCATTTCAACAAGGCTCACCTCATGTAAAATTATTCAACAATAAGCAATATACTAACATTCATGTAAAACACCTCTCTATATGTTTTTACTTCCAACATAGTCCTTGAGTAACTTTAATTTATGAGGAAAGAGTTTAAAATTGTAATCAAACGTTAGGTTTTAGGGGTTTTACTATAGTTGGACCCAAGCTGTATCTTTTCCGGTCATGTTATATCGACTTGAACGCACGATTCAACCGTCTCTATGATTTTTCGCGGTCCGTGCCCACCAAATCTTGATTCTTGAGCTACATGAGCTCACCAAGGGTTTCTAGATTGTGAACTCATACGATCTTATGTCCTGAAACATGATCTTGTCTACCTAGATGAAAGTACTAAGTTTGTTTTCTCCAATATAAATAAGAACACTTTTTCCATTTTTAAATGTTATCAGGTAAGATTTTATTAATTTTCTAGTATATCCCTTGTAGCCTTTTACCAGTACGAGTACAAGGTTTGCGACTAGACTAGCTGTAAAGCATTTAAACTTAAAGGTTTTTCCCTTTATATTCTGATAAGCATCTGTTGTGCCAAGGGTCAAACCCTTACAACGTATGCCTTCAATGCCCATATGCAATTTTAGACATTGATTGCTAACTTTTGTTCATTTACAGGATGAGTCAGACTCAAAGGAGAGATTGGGTCCCATAAATGTTGTTATTCGAATTTTGCAAATTTTACAGCTCGAGCATGTATTTCCTACACTTGAAAACATCAAAGAATGCTATTACGCTAGGGCTGAACTCTATTCCAGGAATAATATAAGTATTGATAATGCGTTGCAATGGGCATGTGACCACAGGAAAGTTATCATTGAGCGTACTCGAGTTCCAAGCCACGGCAATCTTAGTTTGTACAGATTAGCTGACAGCCACCTTGGAATTTGTTCAAACCCTAAGGTTGGGACCAATATTGATTATATAGAAGTGTGGCCACAATTGCAAACTTTTTTTCTCGACAATATTGGTGAAGGAAATCGATTAGAGCCTGGAAAATCCATGTACGTTTTTTATTTTCATTTTAATTGCACTCTTTTATATTTTGTCCAGTTCAATGATTTATCATCGAAAATTAATGTTAAGAGATGATTGTGTAATTGTTGTTATATTAAATATGAATAATTTGAGTAATTGAGCTCAATTATTTCCTGATTGAGTAATTGATGATCGAATAATTTGATATGATGATTGGAGTATAAGTTGAAATTAAGATTGAACATTTTCTGTTTAGGTTTGAGTTTGCTGGAATTCTCCGGGGGAAGTTCTTTAATGACTGTAACTTTGGTGAAAGGTTTCTGATCGGTGAGATATTAACTGTAATCCATGTCATGCTGAAGCCTAAACTCAATGGTGGTTTAGAATGGATGGGTAACCGTCCCGAGCAATGGGCTCCAAATTTCAAGATGCGGAATATTAGAAGATATAAAGGTTGTGTTCATAAATATTTTTGGTAGCTACAAAATTGATAATAAGATTTATTTTTAGACCTCTAACGTTGTCGATTTTTGGTTGTTTCTTTTCAGAGGAAGACATTGTAGGCGTAGCTTCAAGACCTTGACGCTGCTGTCATAACATGTTTTCAGCTCGATTCTCTTAACTTTTCATGACAATGCTTTTTATTTATTTGTAAGCTCGATTATTCGTGAGATGAGCTACTTGAGAAGACCCTTGATCTGCATTATTTGTAAGCTACTTGGGTATTTTTCTTTTTGTTTTTTCAAGAATTTCAGGTGCAACATGGGGATATTTTGAAAATCACATCCTATTGTCATGGTTATTGGTACAGGGTTGTTACTCAAATTTAGGGTCAATTTGTTTGAAATAAATGCCCCATTTGTTTTGGATATTTTTAAAATAAAAAAAAAATCACTTTTTTCATTTTTAAATGTTTGTTTAGGATTTTTAGAAAAATTATTTTATCAAAAAAAATCTATTTTGACCTTAAAATGAAAAGCTTTTAGGATTAACATTTCTCAAAATCTATTTTTCTCAAAAACAAGGAGGTAACACATGTACATGTTAAAACTCATTTAAAAAAAATAAAAATTTATGGGCAGTAGGCAAACAAAAAATAAATTCAGATTTTTTGTTAAATCACTACAAATTAATCTCTAGATTCTTTTAATACAAAATCTATTTTTTTTAAACCTAAAACAAACGCACCCAAAATCTATTTTTTAAACTAAAAAATTACTTTTTTTATTTTTTATTTTTGTAGTGTTTGTCTAAGATTTTTTAAAAAATCTATTTTAAAAATAAAAAAAAAATCATTTTTAGCCTCAAAATGAAGGTGGTTTCTAAGGTGAGGGTTCAATTAAGTCCCTCACCGGTGAAACACGACAAAAATACAGTAAGATTAGATTAATGGTTTTGATCTATTGAAAATAAAAAGGGGAACATCTACATTTTCTCACACCTTATATTGCTCCACCTCTCTCCATCTACAGTTGGGATATATTCTGATCTTCCATCTTCGTGCTAGTGATACCATCCTAAGATAAGTACACTTAGACTCAAAGTGGGCAAAGATGCTAACAAATTGGACCTTCATATCCAAAGTACATCTAACAATGGTTCGCATGTCAAAAAATCTGAAACTGAGCAATTAAGGGTTTGAAAATAAAAAAATGTCCTTCAATAATTATCAACAGTTTCTCATCTTTTGCTAAGCGTGTTTCAGGCGGTATTATTCTCACGCACGAAGGAATTAATGGAAAAGTTCTTACTTTATTCATAAACAATATCATAGCGGTTGAGGTAAGGTAAGATTGTATGTGAGAAAGTGTAAATGTTTTCATTTTAATGTTTGATAAATCATGACTATTAAGCTAATCTTACGGTAAATTTGTCGTGCTTCACCAACGAGGGACTTAATTGAACCCTCATCCTAGAATCCACCCAAAATGAAAAACTATTTCAAGTAGTTTTTTCAAAATCTATTTTTTTTTTATATACAAGGAACTCAAGTGCAAGATTTTTAAATATTAATTTTTTTTATATCAGTAAACAAACAAAAATAACTTTAGATTTTTTTATAAAAAATCTCTAAATTCTTTTAACCCAAAATCTATTTTTTTAAAGCTGAAACAAACGCACCCATAATCATAGTTTTAAAAACCAAACCGAAAACCGGTGGTGTCCGGTCCGAGTTGCATGACAGATCGATCATGCATTTAAACCGACGCAAACCGCATCGGCTTGGTTAAAATCAGTGTAAACTCGGTAAACCGACGGTTTAGAGAAACCAGACTGGTTTGAAGCAAGATATAATAACATATTGTTGGATAAATAACATATTGTTGGATAAATATCATATCTCGTCGAAATGTTTTTTTACTAAAATCAAAATAGCTTTCAATTTTAGTTTAGAGAAATGATATCTGTACAACCATTTTACAACAACTTTTAGACATTTTTCTCTCTCTTACTCACATTATAATCTTATTCTCTCTCTTCTTTTTTCTCTCTCCATTATTTTTGACCAATGAAAAGAGAGAAAAAGAACGTTGTCAAATAGATTGTACCAAATAGTTGTTCAAATATCATTGCTCTTTAGTTTATATCTTTTGCTGATGAAAATAACTCACAACATGAACATATATAATCCTTTAAAAAAACATATATAATTGTTTAAAGGAAAACACAAACATATATAATCTTTATCAAAAACATTAGCATATATAAATAAAGCTCAAATATTTTATTCAAAGCTCATAATAATTATTATATAAAATTATTTCTTTTTCTCTTTCCGATAAAAATAACTCACAACATAATAATTATTCTATGAAATTGTTTTCAATTTAAAACTTACTCTTTTTTTTACCTTCTTAACCGGTACCTTGGTCGGTTAACATGACCGTTAAAAAAACCCTCATTGTTAAGTCGTTTACAAATGTGTTGGTCCCATTAACTAGTATCTTGATATACCAACAACTGTTTTGAATACTGCTGGTTGACCTCTGCCATTGAGTACGATTGAAACTCGAATATGTTTTGAAAATTAATTTCCCTAAAATTCAACTTTCTAAAGGTCCATGTATTTAGACCATCTTCAACTTGTCTTCATAATAATATCCGATAAATAAGGCACTGTGAGACCTTGAACAAGAGCAATCCAAACACGTGCCACATTCATCATAAACTCAGCCACCCAACTTCTGTAGTGCCTTCCCTATCAATTTGCGAAAGAAATCATTTACTTATACGTAATTTTTAACGTAATTAAACCATGTGCAAACTTAATCTCTAGTTTAGCTGTAACATTAAAATTTAGCGTCACGTAGTGCTTCCTATAAAACCAACTTAAATTATATATACCACAAAAAAAAAAAAAAAACTAATTGTTAATC
>Ga0315915_1008655_pt1 | contig 11826 bp, 4 predicted proteins | sample MpolbnodulesMG_FD_207738 | JGI IMG/M metagenome (GOLD analysis project Ga0315915, IMG submission 207738) | Medicago polymorpha root nodule microbial communities from Los Angeles, California, United States - branched nodules | ecosystem: Host-associated > Plants > Roots > Nodule | place: USA... | reverse complement strand
GCATCCTTTTTGTTTTAATTCATCATCATGCATACATATGAGTATGTGCCTGGCTCCCTGTATGCCATATACGAAGCTCATTGAAAAATCAATGACTTTTGTGGATGGCGTATGAGGAGCCAAGCATATTCCATGTCCATACATGGAGATGATTCATCATCAATAACATCAGATTTGATATTATCCATATTCATTTTTATTTTTATTATTAATCAATATTGATTGTAATGAGTAGGACATACAGATATTGTTCAACAAAGCAGTCACGGCATTGTCATTTTCAAAGTTACAGGGTTGTGCTTCCTCACTGCTGAACAAAGGTACATCTCTTTATCGTCCTTTTTCATCATTTTCTATAATTAATTTACAATGAAGATATTTTCTAGGGTTTTTTGATATGTTGTGATGCATGATATTCGATTTGCTGAACATTAATCATGGGGGAACATATTCCTTTCTTCACATATTGTAATAATGTTTTTGATTTTTTTAAGCAAAAAAAATCACACATTTTAATGTTGTGATTTTTGTATTTAATTTATTTATATGTTATGGTGAATTAAAAAATAAAATTGGTACAGTAGTAATGATTTGATTACAGTTTGGAAGGAAGGCACGGGGAAAGCGCAAGAAGGGGGAAGTTACGGTAAAAAAGAAGTGTTGGTGACAGTCAAATCAATGAGTAACAACATGGAAGTTATAAAAATCATTACTACTTTGCTTCATTCACCATCCATGCTTGTCTGCGTCTCATGGACATTTCATATGACCTTCTGAATATTGTTACCCTAGAAACAACTGTGTCATGTGTACATTTACTGCTAACTTTATTAATGTCAAATATTTACTATTTATGAGACTTTACAGTTGTTTATTTTCATTTGGTGTAGTAATTTGTTACAAAATATTTACTTTTGTTTCCTTATTGACATTGTTATTATTATTGATTAATTATGGACATCAATGTTTGATTCCAATTTATTGCCTGAGATATGGTTTTTTCCATGGAAGGTAGAATTCCTTAATTAATTTATTCCGTTTTTACTGTGAGAATAATGTCTTTTTTCCCTTCATTAAGGGTCGTTTGTGAGTGTATATTTCTCAATTAGCCCTACATGATATCAATTCCTTTATGACGCAATGAACTGTAATTTAATCGGTTATCTATGTATGTCTCATTAAAATTTCATTTATACGACGTATAACAAACATTTGTAAAGTAAAAAAAGAACTAGCATTTGCGTAAAATAAGCAGTATATTAAAATATTCACAAATTTTATTTAATAGCAATATATTCATTACTCCTGTTTAAAAGATACTCTATTACTTGACCGAAAAAAAAAAGTTACTCTATTATACTCTTTACTAGGAATTAGTGAGAGGTATTATATCACACCGTTAATAAATTAATCAATCATTTATTGTACCGTTTTTTTATTAACCATGCCTATGATCAACATTGTTGTTCATTTGCTGATATTAACCAGCTCAAATGGTACTTATAACCTACCTTCTTTTGATACATTAGAATATGGAAATACTATACAAGTGGGGGTGCATCTCAAAAATAGTTTAAAGGCGAACTGGTATCATTTTTTGTAAAAAGAAACTGTATTAATAAAAAATGGAGAACAAATGTAATGTTTTATTTTTGTCAAAAAAAATGTAATGTTTTATTAAAATTTACTAAAAAAATGTAATGTTTTTATTACATATTGTTCACTTAATTGATGAAGATATATGCACGTTCAAGCTGAAGTTAAAATATCCAGCTTTCTAAAATTCACGTTGAAGTGGTAAACCGGTGTGTAGTGTATGTTTGAAATCACAATGCTATTAACAAAATTATTGTGACATCTTGATTTTTTTATCGCTGCTCGGTTTCAACTAGTTTTTTTTTTGTCGGAAAAAAAAAACTGTTACTGGTAACAATTTTATCAATAAAATTGATTTGGCTGTTGCAAACAAAAATGTTACTTTTGACAAAACTATTTTTTTTTTTTAGTAATGATATATGTACGTTCATTTGAAGACAATTTAAATGACAACCTTGTTTTTCTTTCTTTTTATTGATCAAAAGCAATGGAGAGAGAAAAATGAAGAGAGAAGAAAAGAACATAATGTGAGTATGAGAGAAAAAGTTATGACAAAATAGTTGTACATATATCATTTTTTTTTAGGGGTTTTGACAAAACTATTGTCCTTTCAAACATGTTATCATGCTGATCAAATCTTATTAATCGGTGAAATAATCCTTCGATGTGTACAAAGTTTTTTGTTTTCTTTTGATGTACTACTAGATTAAAGTAACCCTTGTATTCCGTAGAATTCCATTTTGCTAATAAAAATTATCTTAATTTAATGTGGTAATGAAGAACCAATATCGATATACTCCAATCTTATTTAAACTAATACTCCCTCCGGTCTCAAAAGTAAGAAAGAAAAAAAAATGCACACATATTAAGAAAGTGGATTGACCACATTTAAGTCATTATAAAAAGTGATATTTTTCTAATTTTATCTTTGTCTTGGAGTAGTAAAAACATTAATGAAATGTGTTTAATGAGGGTAAACTTGAAATCGTGGCATTTAATAGGTTCATTTTACTATACTTTTTCTTATATTTGAGACCACCAATTTTATTTTTTTGCAATGCAAGACTATATGAAGCTAAACTAGATAGGAGTACTATGGCTATAAATTGGTTTTGTTGAGCCCTGATCTTGAGAGACGAGAGTCACTCAATACACTATTTTAGGGCACTATGTGTCTGTGATACACACACGCATGTCTGGGAAGGGACAGGGTTTGAATTGAAGAAGGTAATAAAATAAAGGAAAAAGGAAAGGATCCTGGGAAAAGCAAAAGCATGATTGTAATTTGTAGCTGCAGCAGCAGGGAAGAGAGAAGGAAGGATTATCATGATCATGCTGCCCACTGCTGTGCTGGGGAATCTCATCTCATCTTTCTCATATGCTATGCAAAAAGGAATTGGACCACTTTTCTTTTCTCTCTCTTTTTTCAATTGGTTTTGAGGGAATATGGTATACGGTCAAAGCAGCTCAAAAGCTTACAAAAGGACATTATGCCCTTCAGCCTTTTGTGGGACCACCCCTTTCCCCCTAACACTTTCTGTGCTCATATCAAATTCTATGCTTTTCTATTTCTCTTCTCCCCTTCTAATTCAAAGTTTATATGTTATTTTTCTTTTTTTAGTAGACTTGCTATGTTATTTGCTGTATCTGTATGGTACTTAACATGTTTATTTATTGTATATACAATGCAAAGAAAATGTAATAATACTAAATAGAAATAAAAACGAATTTAATAACCTTTAACTAGAGTTTTTTCATTATGTATTTGTGTTCAATAAATATATAAATAAAACATCAAAGAGGTATAGTTTGACTATGTAACTCAAGGAGAAATTTCTAGGCATGACAATGGGGCGGAGTGGGGGCGGGTTTTACATTCCCCGTCCCCATATCCGATTCTCATATGCTTACTCGTTACCCTATACATAACCAACGGGGATGAGAAATTGTACCTCATCCCCGTCCCCAACGGGTTCGGGTATCCCCGCCCCATCCCCGTCCCCGCATTGAATAATTTTTTTAAATAAAAAAAAAAGAAGTTTTTTTGCAACCCCTTGAGAAATGTTGTAATGCATTATCCAACAATATGCTCACTTTAACATTTGTTAGACTGATTGATTTAGTTGCTCCTTTCAATATCAGTGTTAGTTTTTATAACACGACAATTATCAAACAAAATAACATGGCATATCAACACAAAGTAGTTTTCTGCATTTAGGACGGGTTTGGGTATGAGTTTGGTTCGGGTGGTTAACCACGGGTATGAATTTTGTTGTCATGCCTAGAAATTTCAAATCTTATACTGTGAAGTAAAATCTTATAAAGACCGTTATAAAAAGTAATTATTAGTGTCATTATTTTTTTAGAGGCATTTCTTTCATTGTTATTATTAATGACTTCTCGTTTTACAAGCTTTTTCTAATAATTAATTAAGGGTCTTGTTAACAAGTGTGTTTAAGGAACTCATAAAAAGAAATTATAACTTAAAAATATAAGTCAAACACTTGTTGAAGTTATAACCGTACAATTTTCAATGCAAAAGTTGCTACTTTTAATGCTTAAACAATGCCCTTAGGCACTTGTTAACATTTTCCATTAATTAATCACAAAATGCTTGAATATGATGAATCATATTTCCTCGACCAGTAGTTATCACTATAAATTTATAGCTTCTTGATTTCAAATCCAACCCGAAAAATACACGGTGTTAAGATTTTTTTTTTTTAAAAGGGTAGTGTTAGGATTTTTGAGATACAACTATAGTCCATTTTAGTTTTGAGAAATGAAATTTTTCAACAAGCTTGTAACAACTCTTTCTCTCAATGTGTTTAAAATATATATCCTTCGTTCTTTTTCTATTATTTTTGTCATAAAAGTTGTCTAAAATTTAGTTGCAAAAATATCACTTATCTATAGTTTTACTCGACTTGAGGTAGTATTTATATGTAGTTGCATACGAATGATATTTGGTTTATATCGAGACTCTCTCACATTAGATAAGATATCAAATGTGTTTAAAACTAGAATTCATTTCTTTCCAATACAAACCAAAAGAAATAACAAGAATTAGTTATGGTAAACACAAATTATTATAATTATAATTGTTTACATATACATAAATGAGGGAAGATAACTTAGGTAGGTAGCAAACAATTCAGTGAAAGCAAGCAATGTTTTGTTAAGGAAACTGAGGATGCTTTCGGCTTATGCAGAGTTATAACCTGCAGTAACATAGGTGAAAATGAAATAAAAGATGTGAGAGAGATAGAATAAAATAATACAAGAAATATTCAATCATTTGATATGTAAAGTGTTGGCTAGGCCCGTTTCCTCAGTGTTTGATGCCTCTGCTTGCCAGATTAATTGTACTCTTCAATTCTGTCAAAGTAGATTCTATACTATTCCTGTCGACCTTTACTTTTCATTACCAAAATACCATTTCCTTTTTATTTTTCTTTTAATATAAAGATAATAAAAAAGATGAATGTGTGTTTTCACTTTCCATCTAAATTTCTTCATGATTCTTCTCAGTTTCTTTCTTTCCCTTATGGTGAAAACTGTAAATATATCTTTTTTTGTTCATCTTCCGGGGCCCCTTCATATCACTTCATTTCAACTATTCAAATGCATTACGTACACATATATATCACACATGCTTTCCTTTTCTACCCCTTTCTTTTCTATCTATCTAGGTATGTAATAAAGTGTTTTCGTGTAATTGTAGTTCATTTGGATAAAAAGAATATTGGTTGATGCACTATATAGTTGTGCTAGCTTTTAACTAATTTTAATTTCATATTTTCTTGGTACTCTCCAGTCATTAAAAAAATTGCATGCAGAAGCAAATAGTTCAGATAGATTCTTTTGATCTGTGAGGCAAAATGATTCTGCAAATTCTTCGAGTGGTTAGTAAAATTATTTTCAATGATGGATGCTAAAAAAAACTCTCCAGATATGGCTAAATTTGTAAGATTTACTGCTATAAGAAAAGTGCAGCGTCCTTCTGTCTAGTAAGAAAGAGTAGTGTATGATTATGTTAGGAATTAAATGGAACAAAGTACAACACTAATAATTCGATATTCTTTCTAGCAATTTTAATTGTATTGACAATTTCTTAGCTTTGTGACTAACTGTATGTTAGACATTGTGATACCATGGTTTACGAAAAATCACGGTAACACTATAAAAGAAACTTGTTGGAAGGTTAAGGTGAAATGTTTATTGTTCAAATAATTTAAACCTTGGATATATAACTCATTAGGAAAATTATTCATCTTAAATATGTAAAATAGGAAGGTTATGTTTGATTAAAATGAACAAGAACTAAAAATAATTATGGACTCCACTTGTTGCATATTGACGGTGAACGAACATCTTACTGTAGGTACAAGATGATTATCAACATAGATTCACATACTTGGCTGATTTTTTGTTTGAAAAATGACATTTGTACAACAATTTTGTGACAAGTTTTAGACAACTTTCTTTTTCATATTCACATTATGTTTTTACTCTCTCTCTCTCTCCCTCTCCCTCTCCCTCTCCCTCCCCTTAAGCTCACAATGTGGTTTCATCTCAACTATGCAAACACCATTACCAAACACTTTGTCTAAGATGACGTTGGTAGTTTCAGGTTAATCAAAGTCATAATTAAAAGTGCAAGAGTTTTGTGGTCTTTCGGTACCTAAACTATTGGAAGAAATCGTTGCTCTCATAAATAGGAATTTGCAGAGGAGGGCTCATTTTGATTGCATTTTCCTTTACTCATCACCCAAATTAACCACAAACTTTGGTCCTCGACAGAGATAATCCTATTATGGTTCTCGGCAATGTCCAATGATATTACAATGAGAGCAAATTGAAAGTAGTATCTCACATTCCGGTCGAATATAAAATGCATAACCCTTTCGTTCCACCACGACTTCATTATGTGATTTCTCAATGATATCAATTTTAACAAAGACCCATGTTGGTATAATTCTTAGAAATTTAATTTATAGTGAATCACCCTTGATGCATGACTTAAGGTAAATTGGGATAGGATGTGCAAACCAAAAGATCTCGGAGGTTTAGGAGGGAATAGATCTTCTCCTGCCATTGGACTGTCATTTCCAATCTCTATCATTGATTTTAGTTTAGTGCTTGCATTCAACGACATAGAATGGTGGATGGATGGTTCAGATCAGCGCAAGACAAGAAACATGAGGGAATGATAGGAGAAGATATGGATCCGAGGTTTAGGTCTTAGGGACTTATAACTTTTTAATATAGCCAAACCCTTTACGGCTTTCGGTTCTTGATCAAAAGTATGGTCAAAATTTGGAAGAGGGTAGCAATGTTTTTTGGTGAAGGGACTTGAGATAAATTTTAAGGCATCAAGGGTGTGGTGAGTTTAGTTAGTTTGATGAAAACTTAAGGAAGGTCATTGGAAATGGAAAAAACACAAATTTTTAGTCAGATTTGCGTGTAGAGACCCTTTGAAACTTCTCTTTAGTAGACTTGACTTATACCTGACAAGGATAGATGTGTCACCAACATGATTGCAGAGGTAAACGGGGTCAGGTCAATTAGTTGGAGAAGAAGATTGTTTCAATGATTGCAGAGACGGTGGAGCCAAACAGCTTGACCACAGATTCTGTGTCATAAAGGAGGCGGCATAACAATGTCAGACTCCCTGCCTCCCTGGATATTCATGTGACGTTGTGACGCAGTGGCTAAAATGCCGTGCTGTGCTGAAACAGATCCGTGGATTAATAAAGTGAAAATGAGTTTCTTAACTTTTTCCAACATTGTGTGTGCTTATTACAGGCTCAGTAATACCAACAAAAGCTTCCTCTCTTGACAATTTTAATACACAGACAAGAAAAACTAGCGAACTCGCTTGATCTTTTTGACCATCCGAAGTGAATTCAGCTTGCCGAGTGTTTCAGAAGATAGGATGTCTTGTTAGGATATTTCTCCTATTCTACTTTCATCTCGAATACACAGTTGCCTAAACACAAATAGATACCTTAATACTGCAGCAACACATTGCAGAAACCATGTGGAAAGAAGACAATCAATGAACAAATGTCACCAATTTCACAAGGAAATGAATAAACACAAATTACAATGAAATTGTTGGCAATTCATTCAACACAAATTACAGTATAGAAAACCCAGCAAGCCAAAATTACAGCGAAGCATATGCATAAATAAATATTAACATATATTAACCAAATCAAGCTTGTAAGCACGCACTATAAAATTTAAAAGAAATCTTCCTGTTAGAAAAAGGGAACCTCACCCCAAACAATTTATCCTTGCTATACCACCATTCTTTTGGATCCTTTGCATTCCTTCTGTAAAGGGCAACTGCTGCTATAAAGCTTTAGTCGTAACATATCCAGGAAGATGAGGACCCATTGTGATTTTGTATGTGAAAATATAAAATGATTAGTAGGACAAAAGGCATCAAATCATTGTTGTCTGACCATGGGCCAAAAAGGAAAAAATTAATGGTCTGATTAATTGATCTCTATTCATAATCTAGCACAGTGTTTGCTGGTGCTTTTGTTTTCAAGATCATCTCTTCATATTCGTCTTCCGGGTTTGACAGAGCAACAATTGCCCCTCCAGCTCCTATGGAAGCTTCACCCTCGTGTATAACAACTGTTCTTATGACAATATTTAGATCAAATGTTTGATTATATGAGAAAAATCCAATGCAGCCTGAGTAGATTCCTCGAGAACAACTTTCAAGAGAATCAAGAAGTTCCATTGATCTCAACTTTGGTGCGCCTGTCATCGAACCACCAGGAAATGCAGCTTTGACACAGTCTACAGCACTTATATCTGACCTCTTTTTCCCACGAATTGTACTCACCATTGTGTGAACAGTTGCATATGATTGTACTTCCATGAGATGCGGCACTTCAACAGATCCAGGATCACATACACGACCAAGGTCATTTCTTAGAAGGTCAACAATCATCAGGTTTTCCGCCTGATCCTTTTCACTGAAAAAGAAAAACGAGACAGTTCGTAACAGATCTCAATCAGTTGCTTTGCATCCAAATAGGATTTCAACGAGTCTTGATTCTAACCAAAATTACTGAATTATCAAATATACTTGGAAATTTGATGTCATGACAAAAAACGTAGTAAGATAAGCAATTCCAATATGTAAACTGAAGTCAAACGGTGATAGGGAAACTCAAGTTTCTAGAAATAAATGTTACCTGAGCTGTAATTTCAATTTCAGTTGTTTGTCTTCCTCTTCAGTAGCACCACGAGCTATAGTACCCTTAATGGGCTTAGCTTCTAGCATATCACTCCTATCCAACTGCATGAACCTCTCAGGGGAAGAACAGCAAATACACAGATCTTCCTTTGGAAAATTCAGCCAAGCCGCATAAGGTGCTGGATTCCTTTCTCTCAAATGTAGGTAAAGTCCAAGAGAATTTAATACCTCAATCGGTTTCCTTATCTGGGTTGTGAGGCACAACTCATAGCTCTCTCCATCTCTAATGTAGTTTAGACACTTCTTAACATCTCTAATGTACTGCTCTTTCGATTTTTCAGCTGCGAAACCAGCCTTATGTGAGGAAAAAGTTGAAGGATGAGAATACTTCCTTTCTAAATCCATCCTCACAGAACCAGTTAGGCTCAGAAGCTTCTCCTCAGTATCATCCAACCATTGTGGAATACTTGAACTTTCTTCATGTATAGCCAATAAATAAACATCATCATTTTTGTGATCAATAGCAACAAGATTATCAGCAAAGAAAAAACATGCATCTGGAGTTTTAGATTTGTGATGGTTACATGTGACACCACATTCAACTTTGAGGTCATACCTGCAACATAGAAAATCAATTATTTGTTAGTTCACTTGATAGGTCTTGTATATAACAAATATGGAACCCGTGCAATGCACTGGGACTGTTTTTATTTTATATTTTATAAGCTTCCACAAATTATGATCTGGATTTCATTACAGGTGACACTTCATTAAATAACCCATATGCTCCTTTAATTAACCATGTTCACAAGGTCTCTTCCATGGCCTGTCCCTTTACATTCCAACTTACTTTGAGGGAGGCCAATGAATTAGCTGATTGGCCAGCACAGTTTGGTGCAGCTATGCATCAAGCTTTGCAGACAAGGCAGAATTGCCCTTGTCAGATTACGCAAGACTTCCTGGCTGATGCTTTAGGCAGTCTTAGATATAGAGTTTAGTTCCTTTTGTTGTTTTCTTGTTGATAAAAAAAATAAACACACATTCAACTTGATTCAATGTAAGCATTTATTTGGTTGACTTTACCACCTACCCGATGTAACCAACATATCCGCCGTGAAAATCAAATGGTAGACCTTCATATTCATCCTTATCATAACGATATGATTGAAGCTCCTGTGACATTATTAAGGCAACATATTTAGAAGGGAGACAGTAACAGAAAGGAAAAGGAACTGATGTTTCATTATGCTAGTACGGGAAAAAAGAAAAAAAAAAACATGTGGTAATTGGGAATATCCAAGTATGTCGCACAAAAATTCATATATGCACCAAGAAAATACATACAGGCTGATGATTCAATACCCCGAAATTTTGACTTTCCTTATGTCTTTGTCCTGTTTACTTATCATCTATCCTTTCCCACCCCTTTCTGTTTCTTAACTGCATATCTGATAAAAGCGAAAAACATTCAAAGTAATACATGGCATTTTACTGATCAAAATCAGAGAATGGGCAAAAATTATCATGTTTTTAATCTGTTTTAATATTTGTTCAGCTACCATATTTCCTGTTTAGGGTACAAAAAGCAATTTTGTTGGAGAAAAAGGGTGGTACAGTCAAGTAACAATGGAAATTAGATGAAAAATCCACTTCGTGCAAGAGCATTATAGACTCGAATCATGTACTAGCATAGGCTCAATTTTATCTAGTGTAAACTCAACTTGATTGTGAAGAATGGGGGGTAACAAGGACACACTATCTAGTGTAAACTCAACTTGATTATGAAGAATGGGGGTAACAAGGATCAAACACCTGATAGAGTCTAATAGCACGTCATATATCTTTAACAATATGCATGTCCTAGGGGCTAGGTAAGAAGTGTGATATGCAAGAACAAAGCATTAAATGGCCAACATAGTTTCAGTATATACCTTGTTCAAATAATCAAGAAAACCTCCTTCCAAGAATATTGTTTTGGCAGAACCTTCAGAATCTTCCAGTGACAAATGGCCACCACCTTTTGAACTCCCATCACTAGAAAAGGAATGGATTATAATTTATTTTATTTTACATAATACACCATTATCAATACCAAAGTGTGGGAAGGTTAGACTGGTGCAACTGAAATATTTTTTTCAGGTCAATGCATGTAAGAGAAGAGATTTAAGACGTGTCAAAAATACTTGAAAATTGACAGTTAAGAGAATTAATTTCTAACCTCTGATCAGACAACCTGAACGTTAACTGCTTCCAAAGTGATCCACCTTTTCCTCCCATAAACGAAAAGCGTGCTCTACCCTATTGGGATGAGAAGAATATTAAGATGATGGAAAATATAGTATATAATGAAGTATATTACCAAAATATGAAGAGATCCTATGTTGCTCTATATTTCTGGTTTAAAGATCCAAATGTAAAAATATGTGAATGTGTATGAGTGTAATAAAAACAAAGTCCGGAAATGGCTTGGTGGTGACAACAGTATTTTCAGCATCATATCTATAGAATCAAAGATTAACTGACATAAATTCATATAGATACCATCTCTGTTGAGGAACTATCCAACCAAAAGGTGTTTTCAGCTTCCCGTCCAAACAACTGACAGAATATACTTTTTGCTCCACCAATTTGGCCAGCCAAGTGATCAAATTTCCTCCATTTCAACTTCAAACTTTTGTAGTTCATCTCAGTATTATTATGCACTAAATGTCTGCCGAGTCTACTAGCACTTGAAACCTGCGTGTGTGCTAAAGAAAGTTTACTGCTCAGGTAAATTATGAAGAACTACCATATTAAGTTGAAGGCCAATTGAAATTTGTAATAAAACTAAGAAGCATGAACACAATAATAAAGAGATCCAACTCTAGTTTATAAGGTCAAGATATTTTATAGAACTAGACCCTAAAATGACTGGACAAAAGTAATATTTCTGTTAAACCATTTTCTCATTTATAAGGTCAAGAAATAGCAATCAAGCAAACATTAACCTAAAAATTATATCGGTATAA
>Ga0315915_1008654_pt1 | contig 11826 bp, 6 predicted proteins | sample MpolbnodulesMG_FD_207738 | JGI IMG/M metagenome (GOLD analysis project Ga0315915, IMG submission 207738) | Medicago polymorpha root nodule microbial communities from Los Angeles, California, United States - branched nodules | ecosystem: Host-associated > Plants > Roots > Nodule | place: USA... | reverse complement strand
GAGGCAGGGAGGTTGGAGGTTGGGGGCCGGAGTGGTTCTTCTTGGTGGAGGGAGATAGCGAAGATTAGGGATGGGGAAGTGGGAGATGAGGGGGGGATGGTTTGGTGCGAGGGTGTCGAGAGTATTAGGAGATGGCAAAAACACATTTTTTTGGTTTGATAATTGGTTAGGAGATGTTCCCTTACGTAGGAGGTTTGGTCGTTTATTTGATTTAGCGACAAATAAGTTAATCTCTGTGGCTGATATGTTTGACTTAGGTTGGGAGGAAGGGGGCGAGGCGTGGAGGTGGAGGAGAAGGTTGTGGACATGGGAAGAAGAGATGTTGGAGGCATGTAGACTATTACTTGATGGTGTTTCTGTGCAGGCTAATATTATTGACAGGTGGCAGTGGGATCCAGACATTCATGATGGCTACACGGTGCGAGGTGCTTACCAGATCTGACAGATTCAGCTTCTTCCACAATTGACACAACCAGAGATCTAGTGTGGCATAAGCAGGTTCCCTTGAAGGTGTCCATCGTGGCTTGGCGTCTGCTGAAAGACAGGTTGCCGACCAGGAGCAACCTTCATCGGCGCAGCATTATACCGGCTGAGGGAGATACGTGTGTGTCAGGCTGCGGTCAAGCGGAGTCAGCATCCCGATTGTTCCTTCATTGTGATGTTTTCGGGTCGTTATGGCAGCATATCAGGTCGTGGATTGGTGTGTCTGGTGTGGACCCCCTCAACTTAATTGATCACTTCTCCCAATTTATACATTATACAGGCTCATCAAAGTCTCGCAACTCCTTTCTCCAACTGCTTTGGCTCCTGTGTGTGTGGCTGATATGGGGAGAACGTAATAACAAGATCTTTAACAACGTAGAAACGCCTATTATACAGTTTTTAGATAAAGTTAAATTTCATTCTTTGTGGTGGCTAAAAGCGAAAAACACTACGTTTGTGTATGACACTCAGAGTTGGTGGTCGGACCCTATGCGGTGTTTGGGCCTCGATTGACCATAGTCTTGTATATACCTTGTATGACTCTTTTTTGGTAGGGGTGTTCTCGGAGGTACATCTTGTACCGATGAGATTACATCGCCTTTGTTAATATATCCCATTTTGATTTCTTCAAAAAAAAAGTTAGCGGTCCCCATATATATATATATAATGATTTATTGAAAAAACATATGATAAAAACCACAATGACATACAAATATGGGCTGTTTTGTTTTAATTCTGAGTAATTCAGATTATATAATAGAAAAAGTAAAAGTAAAAATAAAAATAAAAAGCATGACAATATTTCTGACGACTATAAATAACTAAATCTAAAGCTTAAGAAGCTTAAGAAGAAATCCTAATTCCCCATCGCGCCGTCGTAAATTGCAGCACAATAAGCTTTTCTCCAGAATCTCGCCAAGTGCCGGTACTTATTGTTTCCTTCTGTGTAGGTTTCAAGTTATACTTTGAATGTCATGAATTTATAAGTTTTTTTGTTTACCTGTTTAACGATAGTTAATTATGTTGTAGCATCATGATAATATTAATCAGATATAGTTCTGAAATTTAGGGTTTTTGGTTTCGATTGCAGCTTGAATGATAATATTTAATAAAATCAAATATAGTTCTGCACCTTGTTGAATAGTTTCCGACTTTCAATAGATAATCAAGTACTAGAAGGAAAATGAGAAATATGAGAGTATGTCCACACTAGTTTCTCTCGCTTTTCTTGTAGGGTGAGATCTTGAAAGGATGGAATATGAGGCACATGAAATTTAGTGTAATTATGTATGATTGCATGACATATAAGGTGAGGTTCATGCTCATATGCTCTCTTGCTTTTCTGCTTTTTTTTAGGGTGAGATCTTTGGAATATTAGTTTGAATTGCATTCATGGGGATGAGCCTTATTAATCATATAGGCTTAAACACACTTTTGGCCCCCTATGTTTGCCGTTGTAGCAATTTTTGCCCCCTAACAAAAAAAAAGCTATTTTGACCTCCTAATTTTCGCAACTATGTTGAGAAGCCGCCACGTATCCCAAAAAGGGGCCAAAATCGCAACTTTTTTTGTAAAGATAAGGGGTCAAAAGAGCATATTTCCCTAAACATGACAAAATTAGGGGGTGAAAATTGCATTTTTTTTTGTTAGGGGCCAAAATTGCTACGATGGTAAACATAGGGGGCCAAAAGTGCGTTTAAACCTTAATCTTAATACAAAGTGAACTTTATGTGTTAACTACATAAAATGGGTGCAAAGTAACACACCTTAAACAAAGTAGATTCCTATGGATGCATAATAGCAGCATTATCAATCTTGTTCAATGCTAAATCTTTTGAAGCCTTCTTCATAAGCATTTCGGACACAGACTTAAAACCTGATGCCTTGGGTGTACAAGATAGAGCACCAGTAGATTGTTGACCATATTTTGTCAGTGTACTCTTGTTTTAGAACTAACACACAAAATGATATAAAATGAAAATCACAACACCAAACTCAAATTACATTCTAACCATAACTTGCATGCAGCAATTTTAGTTGTAAATGCCTTTACACTTTGGACATATCCCAATCATTCAACAGATCTACTTCTTTCGTTTACCTGTTTAACGATAGTTAATTATGTGTGTATTTGTTGCAGCATCATGATAATATTTAATATAGTTTCGTTTGATTGATTGATTATGCTGTTAATTCAAATTCTCTTATATGCAGCAGCAATGAAGAGGTGTAAAAAGCTTAGGAGTGAGAGTGAGTTGCCTGATTGTCTTATATATTTTCCAAGTTAGCTTTGAAGGATTTGGTGAAAACAAGCGTATTGTCCAAACGATGGATTCACGAATGGGGATTAAGGATGGACCTCAATTTTGATCTCCATACCATGTTTGACTATAACACAATTCATGACTTACCAAAAAGCCTTCCACTCTTTCAAAGATTTCACTTTCTATCTGAATTTGCCAAAAGTTTGGATCAATTTATGTTCCATTATCAAGGTGACATGATCCATTCAATCCGAATAAATTTTCCATTAGGCAATGAACAACGTGATCTCATTGATAGATTGATCTCCAAAGGAATTGCTAAGGGTGCCAAACGTATTGAACTTCTCTTCAAATCTGAAACAAATGATACTACTGATTATATTTTGCCTATTTTGCCAAATGATATTACTGATTCTATTTTGCCATACGAATTTTCCCTTATCCTCTTATCCAACAATGATTCTTTGACGTATCTGCACCTACAAAACTGTCTCCTAGTAGAACCTATGGACTTCTCTGGATTAAAAAATTTGAGAACTCTTGTGTTGCATCTCGTTGATTTGAAGCAGAAACTGCTTCAGAGTCTGTGTTCCCATTGCAGCCATCTCATAGACTTAACCCTTGACGATTGTCAGTTCACTTCTAGCTTAATAATAAACAGTCCAACATTGCTTCATTTGAACATTGTTAACTGTGGAGTTAGATTTAAAAGGTATATAACTATCATTGCATCAAATCTTTCATCCTTTGAATATTCTTGTAATGAAGATTTTGAAGTGCACCTAATGAACATTCAGGCTCCTATGTTATCCAAGTTTATCTTTAGAGGTGATGAATTTTCTAATCCTGTTGGGTTTTCTGGATTGAAAAACGTAACAACAATGAGATTGGGTGGACTAATGGAAAATCTGTCTACGCACATCTTGCCTCATTTGTTTTCTGAATGTCTCCAACTTGAAGACGTCACCTTTTATGAGTGCATGTTCACAAGTTCACCAATAAAAATTACCAGTCCTAAGTTACGTCATTTGAACATAATTGGTTGTGGTTGGGCAAGTAAATCTCCTTATGAGATAGCCATCGATGCATTGAATCTCTCATCCTTTGAATGTTGTGTTTACACGGGTATGGTTTTTGTTAAAGCTCCAAGGTTATTGAAGGTTTTCTGGAATGCAGCTGTGAGAGAGAGAAAAACACCACACCCCTTTGGTCCAATTGAAAGATTACCACATATTGAGAATTTAGCTTTGACCATCGGCTCTGGACAGGTGAGTCGATCTAAACCCATGTTTGCTAGTTGATGTTTATTATTTGTATATAGCCTATAGATTGCCAATCTGAGATAGCGGTATAGTGCATTGCAGCACTGCTGCTACTCCAATATTAGATTACTCCAATATTAGATGATAGTGGATTGACGGTTCAAACAAACTTTGCACATACAACCAATCAAAACATTTAGAATTTCAACGTAAATTAAAAACTTTAATGTGACAGTTCTAAATATTTTGATTGGTTGTGTGCAAAATTGTTTTAGATCGTCAACCCACTATCATGAAACTGAGTTTAATGATGGTGGATTGACGGTTTAAAACAACTTTGCGCACACAACCAATCAAAATATTGAGTATTGCCACATAAATTAAAGTTTAACGGTGGTGGCTAGACGGTTCAAAACAACTTCGCACACATAACAAATGAAAACATTTGGAATTTCAACATGAATTAAAGTATTGCCACATAAATTAGAAACTTTAATTTATGTGGCAATTCTAAATATTTTAATTAGTTGTATGTGCAAAGTTGTTTTAGACCGCCAACTCACCATGATTAAACTTATATAGAGTTTAATAGTAGTGGGTTGAGGGTTCAAAACAATATAGGGGCTGCTAATTTACACTCACCTAATAACACTAAGGTGTAAATTAGCAAACTACATCCACTTTCATTTTACTAAAACAGCCTTTGTCTCTATTCAAATTAATTTTAAATAGAATGGAAGTTTTGTAACTAACATATAGACATAATTATTTTCCTGGTTTTTCGGCCGAGTATCCGTGAAAGATGTTGATTTGTTCCGATTGCTGAGCATGCTTTCAATGTATTTGCAAGTGTTAAACTTCAGAGTTTTTTTTTTCGGATGTTAAACTTCAGAGCATTAACCAGTAGCAAAATAAATTCAGTTTATAAATTTTAATGTCAAAACAAAAACTTCAGTTTATAACTATTTATTAATATATCGTGTTAACACTTATACCTTAATAATTTTAAGTAGATGTAGCTTGCTAATTTACTCTTTAGTGATTTTAGGTGGTTGTAATTTAGCAGCCTCTACATTGTTTTATACACACACACACACACACCGCTATCACATTGTTCTGCCATAAGCACAGTAGTGTTAATTCGTCAATATTGACTGTCTGGATCTATTTTAATTAATTTGATCATTAGTTGCTTTTAATTCACTTTAAATATTATTGTTGTAAACAGATTGAGGAATTAACAAAAGTCTTGGGTCAATTTCAAAATCTTAAACAATTGGAGTTATTCGTCGAGGAAAGATATGATTCCGATACAGACTATTTTTGGATTTTAGATATTGCAATGGCTTCTCAGCATCTCTACAAACTTTCTCTGACAGTGAGTTACGCAACTCTTTAACTTTTTTATGAATTATATTTTTCTAAATAGTTATATGTAAATCAATCTAATGAATTCAAACTTGAAAAGAACTATAAGTTTATTTTCTGCTCGAAAAAACTATAAGTTTATTTTCCTTATTTAATACTTACAATGTGTTTGTTAACATATGTCAAGAAATTTACAAATTAAAGCTTTTATATTAGAAAGTAAATAGTCAATTTGGCAGATAGACTCACATTAGATAATTTATGATGATCTTAGTTGATATTTAATATTCTTAATAATGAATTAGTTATATTTTTTTAGTTTCTTATATTAATATTTGGAACTAATTGTCTCCCTCCATTCCTTTTTAAGTGACGTTTGAATGCGGATTTAACGTTCCTATTTATCTGTCATTTTGGTATTTTAATGATGTGATTTGTCAATTATACTATTTGTCAATTACTCTTATCTTTTTCCATAAAATTAATTAATGTTATATATTTGGTAAACTAAAGTTTTTTTTTAAAACAAAAGTTTGTTTCTTGTTATCTTTAAATTTAAACAAAATTTTGTTTGTTACCTATAATAATGGTTTCTTGAATAGTTAAAATTTTATAAATAAGATGAATATAATTTTTTTATTAATGATGTTTCAACATCAATATTTATAGGGTTTGTCTAACATGTGCAATATTGCACATGTTAAAACAACTAAAAGTAGCAAGTTTTTGTTGAAAAAAAAAATTGTTTATTAAAAAGTTATATATTAAATACAAAATGTACAAGTTCCAATACAAAATTACTATTTTAAATCTTTTAACAAGTGCAAATTTGCACATGATAGAAAAACTCAGATTTAAATCTGGTAAATGAGTAATCTCAACATTTAAACCTATGTCATAAGGTGTGAATCTAGCCTTAGTTAAAGCTATAGTTGAGCCTTAATTTTGATGAAAGGAGTTGGAGGAAAGTTAATTTTTTCTTAGCTTTTGATTAATGTGAAGTTGGAATAATTTTTATATTTACTTAAAATAATTAAAGAGATGTGCACACTATCTAGAAAATTGACAATTGTTTGTTATGAGAGAGTGTGTACAAAAAAATAGAAATTTGTTGAAGATAAAGATAGTAACCGACACTTGTTTGTTACAAGAGAAAAATAACAATATTAAATTTATTGGAAAGATAAATTGTGTACAATTAAAATAGAAATTTATTGGTGGAGTAAAATGAGGGTATAATAGGAGGAAAATGTGCAAAAATACACTTCATTAATTTAGTGTTAATATTTCAAAAACGACACTTAAAAAGGAGCAGAAGGAATAATTTTTATGTGTATAATAAAAATAGGAATATAGAATTTTACTCAAGCAAAACTGATGTGTGGTTAATTACAAGGGTGTAAAGTGGATATGCAGGGTCGCTATTAGAATTCAATATTCAATTTGTGATCATGCTTTACTTGGCTCTCGATCGAACTTTGGATTATTAAGGTCCTCATCCATGAGAACCGGAGGTTAACACCAAAACAGATTCATTAAGTGAATTGTTTAAGTCATTGATTGTGTAAGATAGCAAATATATTACATCATGTGGAAATTTGAATGTTTAATTTCATCAAGGTTACACTATGTCGGAAGCATTTGATCTTGATATAAACTACTTTTGGATTTTAGCTATTCATCATGGTTTATGCTTTGTTCAGCAAAAACTAATGAAGAATCGATAAGCTAGTTTATATCAGATAAACTACCCAATTAAATTTAAACTGTTGGATAAAGTTAGTGGTTGAATTAACTAATAAATATAAAAATTAGGTAAAAAATATATTTTTCAATTACAGATAAATATTTTCAATTAAAACAACGAGGGTAAAAATTTGAGAAAAATTATACATTATACTATCTATCCCTGCTTAAGCCATAGGCTATAATCTTAGGCGTTAGTTGAAGTAGCATATGAAGAAACACTAATCTCTTCTATTTTAGTCTTGTGTGTTTATATGTTATAACTAATTTTTTATTTAGAGAAATATGTTATAACTTAATAGTATATCAGAAACTAACAATTTGACATTGTCAAACATAACCTTAATCATACATTCATACATAATAAACAGCCTTTTATTTCAACAAAAATAATGATTCCTTGATTAGTTTTATATGCCTAATGGAATTTTAAAATTTTCATATATATAATATTATGATCATTATTTTTCAATTTTCAGATTAAAATGTTACATCGGGGACAGTCACATATGGTTGGATTTAAGAGGCAGAAAAGAGAGTATGCAGGGTTTTATCATAATGATTTGAAATATGTGGAGTTTCATGGTTGTGTTTGCTCCATTAATGTTATTGAGTTTGCTAGTTACATATTGAGGAATGTAAATTCGCTTAAGAAAATGACTTTTGATTCTCGTGACAAATTTTATAAAGGTGCTGGTAAATGGACTCATGGTAAATGGCCTAAAGGCTATGATGGTTGTTGTTGGTTTGAGCAGAATGTTATTCAGGAGATGCTCAAAAATGAAGTAAATGAACCATGCCAACTTGTAATTTTGTAGAATTTTGTAGTGTGTCCTTTTATCTGTTTATATTGAATTTTCATTTGTACAGACATGGTATAATTTCCTTTATTTATGAATCACAGTATTGAGTAACTATCCTTTGGGTATTTCTTTTAGAATTTTTCTAATTACACCCCATATATTACTGATTACATCCTAAATAACAAAATTACCCTTAAATAAAATTTAATTTAATCTTATACTCATTTTTAGTAGGTTATGTAAATGTACATATTTAAACTCAGTTTAAGACTCAATTTAAGTGTACATACTAAAAGTTAATTTTCCTTGTTTAATAATTCTACTTAATCTTATTTTAAGTATGCACATTTAAGTTTAGTTTAATAATCTTATTGTTAACTTCAACAATGTTGATTAACGTTGTTTGTGATGCAACATCAAATAACCGTGCTGTAACATATCAATGTTGATTGTTGAACAACAACAAAAAAATAGAAACTAGCATCATTGAAAAAGAAGAAGAAATTCAATTACCTATATGCAAGAGTATGAATGAAAGATGTTTTGATTCACTCTTTAATCTTCTATAGAGATTGATTGAACATCCATAATTGTTTGTAGGTGAAAGATGGTGAAATTTTAGAGTAACAATGAATGAAATCAAGGTTTTAAGAAATTCACGTATGCGACTCTGAATCTGGTTGAAATTCATTTTCAAAAATCAAAACCACACTGAATAAATAACTCTAAACTACCAAGAGAATAAAAACCCCAAAAAGGTTATATAATGGAAATCAGCAACCACCATAAAAAGATGACACTGGTTTACAATTTATTTAATTGTGAGAAACCAAGTCACATGTCTCACAAGTATAGGAACATGTGAAGTGTTGCTCCACAACGTAACTTGATCGAAGAGAAATTCACTGTTATTATTAACAGGGGCGGAGCAAAGAACTACACGTCAGGGGGACCAAGTCTAAAAAATGTAATTTAGTAAATAAAAAATATATTTCGAAGTATTCAACATATACAAGCGATATTAACAATTCATAAATAAATTAAGTGAATGAACTGCTTTTTCTCTAACTAACCTTGAACTTTAAAAAATAGATTTATTTGATATACATTGCCAATGTGCAAAAAATTTACACGGTGAATAGATCAGAACGTCAGAATATTAAAAATGTTTAACTTTTGTCATAATCACTTATAAATTATACACATGATTGATTGTAATGTGTTGATAATGTAAAAAAAATTACACCGCATAAAAATTAAACTATAAAAAAGTACATAACCTTTCGATTAAATTTAGTGAAAAAGAATATTATAGACATAGGCTTTTCAATTCAATAATGTTCCGTCCATTGAAGTATATTAATCCATGGAAGAAAACATTGAAAAGATTTGTTTGATTTAATCTTAAAAGAAGCTAATAATTTTTATTTTAACTAGTTACAAACCCATGTTTCGCACCGGTTGAATTACGTACTTTTTAAAAAAATTGTTCTTAAAGAGAGATGTTCAAATTACATAATATTGTCATTCTTCGCACGGGTTGAATATCACGTTTTAGAATTACTTTGTTATACACGAAAAATGAACAAATTAAGGAAAATAATTGCATTTGTTCCAATTAAGGTTTACCTCCTCCGAATAGCTGCCGCCTTAATTAACACAGGCTCACATAAATCTTACAAATAGGATGACTTGTTGTTGAATATCGGTGTAAAAGAGTTCTACACCGACGCAACATTGTGCAGCTCTAGTAAAGTCTTTCGTGTATATGTTAGACATTTGGTTTATTAAACATTACCAATAATGAAACTTGCAAATACATTTTCTTATAATATGCATTAATTATTCAATTTCATACTTTTAAAAGGAGACAAAGAAAAAGGGATGAATCCTAGTTATAACTCCATTCTTTATACTTTTCTATATAATGCTTGTGTTGTTTTAATACGTAGGGTTTTCATTTTTTTTATCACTGTTCAAAATATTTACTTTGAGGATTGCTTTCAAATGTATCAGCTGAGAGAACACATACTTTATTTTCATTATTAATCACATTTAAGTTTGAAAGACCTTGTGATATTCTAAATTAATTGCTCATAATTCATAGCTGTTACAATTTTTATAAACTTAATTTGTTTTTACTCAAATATTGGCCTTCACCTTAGTGCACCAAACTAACAGGAAAACTTTGAAAAGAAAATATAAAAATCAACTTTCTTTGTTATAACAACATCAGAGCCAAAACTAATAGAAGAGAATACATAGTATAGACTCGACACTTGCAGCTTCAAACCCGCACCAACAGGACCTACAGGTCCGAATGCCATAGAAGAAAAGCTCTCATCACCACCATTATTCACAAAGAAACATTTATCAAAAGTTTAAATGGTTATATACCACTTTTTTCTTCTTTTATTGGTTTCTTCTATTAAAGTTAATCCGATTCTAGGCATATTAGTTAAATGTAATTACATCTCTCGGTCAAAATTCGAACTTTAGTTTACAATAATTGGGAAAACATTATCCTTTGTTCGTGTGACCAAGCAAGAAACTCATGAAGCGTGACCCCTGAAGATAGTATAGAATGTGCTGTCAAAGAATTTATTCCAGGAAATTGTGTAAGAAATGACTCAGCAAGAGTTACTGAATCAGGCATTTTAGCATACAAACCCCTTGTCAGAATGGCAGTACTCTTAATGCAGTTTATCATAACTTCATTGGTCAACTCAAGTGAGTAGGAGAAGAAAATCTGCAAATCAATTCCCAGACCTTTTGCTGCTGCATAAAGTCCATCCGAGGACTCCATAACAGTTGAAAGAAAGTTAAATTCTCCTTCAAAACCTAAAAGGAAAACAAAAATTTTAAAATCAGTTCAATGTACAGGTTGTCAATACTGTATTAAACAACCACCTAATATCAACAAAATCAGATTCAGCAAACTATGTCTATCAGTTTCCTGGTAATAAAAGCTTATATCTTCTAATTCCATGTATATAATAATACTGAATTCCTAATTCCATGTATATTAATTATTTTTTTACTTTTACTTCTATTCAATTAACCAATGATACGGTACAATCCATTACTTTTACTTTCTAAAAGCAGATGAATACTGGGACAATAATTTTGATTCACTTAGTTTGGTAATTCTATTATCATTTTTGAAAGATTGTCGCGGCATGTCAAGCCCTGGTGATATTCTTCATGAGTTGTAAGGGGGATTTATGTCACCACAAACAGAACATGAGTACACTTATATTCTTATTCACAATATCTTCATAATATGCTTACTACTTATTTTAATAATGTGCCTGCTTATGCTTTTGTTGCTCTCTTCTCATCAATGCTAAGTCTAGGCATTTTTGGAATGACTATTACCCAAATCCAAATAGGCTAATCTAGAATTGCATCAGAAAAGATTGTGTGTAAGTGTGCAAAAAATTGAGACTCGTTAACATACTCATCTTACTATAAAATATTTTGTCCTCTTAAGACATGAAAAAATGAAGTTCAGTCGATCACTAAAATGAAGTTCAGTCAATCACTAAATATTCTGTCCCTCCTAAGACTTGAGACTTTGAGTTAACATACTCATCTTACTGCAATATCATTGGTAATAGATAATAGATAAATGGTAATATACATGATAGCATAGTTGCTAAATCGATACCATAAGGGCCCGTTTGATGGTCATGATATGATAGAAGCAGGATATGATATAAAGCTGGATAGAGATAGGATATGATAAGGACATGATAAACATTAATCATTTAATCCTATTATTTGTTTGATGCGCACATGATAACAAACATGATATCATTATAATTAAATGAAAAAATTGTTCTCATCATTAATTAAATATTGTAAAAATGACATGTTATTAATTATAATAGAAAATAC
>Ga0315915_1008645_pt1 | contig 11834 bp, 9 predicted proteins | sample MpolbnodulesMG_FD_207738 | JGI IMG/M metagenome (GOLD analysis project Ga0315915, IMG submission 207738) | Medicago polymorpha root nodule microbial communities from Los Angeles, California, United States - branched nodules | ecosystem: Host-associated > Plants > Roots > Nodule | place: USA... | reverse complement strand
CTCCGCCGGAGCTTTCTCGGCGACGGTGGACTTCTTCTCCTCTGCGGGTTTCTTCTCCGCTGGCTTCTTCTCTCCCTTTGGTGCCATTGAGAATTTGGAACTTGGAAGAGAGTTAGGGTTTTGAATTGGGAATGGAAATTGGAATTTGAATAATTGCAAGAGAGAAGGTGGGTGTGGATGAATTCTGAAAGATGCGGTTTGATATATATATATATATATATGGGAAGGTTCTCGTGTTTCTATTGGCTAGTTAGGTTCGTCGCGGATCGATGACGTGGAAATCTTTTCATCCGTTAATCACACTCCCGTAGTATATGAGGATAGACGGTCACGATCCTATTTCAGTAAACGATGATGCGGATCGATGAGCTGGTTTTCATTGCGCGCCCAAATCTGAATTTTCGTATTTAGTTTTGAAAACAGAAATTGCAATTTATGTTCTTGATTCTTTTTATTTATTACTTCAAAAAAAAAAAAAATGTTCTTGATTCTTTTTATGGAAAGTGATTTTGTTTTTCAAGAACATAAATTAATTTCTAAAATATTTCAAGAATACCTATACAGTGGATGAAAAAAATTAGACATATAAATTAAATCTCTTGCAAAAGTTTTTATCGTACATTGTTTTTATATTTAGAATTTCAAAGATATACATAATTTTTACCTCTTGATAAATAAAACACCATACAAAAAAAGAAATCAAAGAAAAATAAAAATACATGCAAACTATGCATACATTATCATTGAAACTCATTTTGGTAATTACACGTTAAAAACAATTTTAATCAACAATATACAAAAATCACTTTCACAACTTATGTATCCAAACATTGTAGGAATCATAATGGTCCGGAAACAATACTAACTATTTCAGACTGGGTTAGGCCCAGCCCTACAACGGAACATGTCACACCAAAGTCATCGATCTAGAGCGGACCATACCATGGATGTGTCTAACAAGCAGATCAAGTGATCGAATTGGGACTGAGATTGTAGAGAGTAGACGCAGCAATGGAAGCATCCCGTCCTTGATAAACGATGCTACCCCAGCAAGACATGTCCATTAGCCAAGATGACAAGAGCGTGTGATAGGCGATCATGATGTCGACATAACTTACTCTTACATTCGTCTATATATAATGGTATAGATGTGGATCTACATAGCAAGGTATATGATATGCTATGAACACGGAACAATGGTATATGGTCATGCCTATATGTTGCATATGTTTTTATATGCATGCATGTTTCATGGCTTGTGGTTTGAGATGATGTGCAATATCTACATGTTTGATACTGTTTATGAGAAAATTGTTTAGTATAAAATTTGCTATGAACAATGGTATACTCTTCCTGAAATGATATAAAAGTTTTTCATGGTTTCTTTTATTCATTCTTCTTTATTCTCTTATTATCCTGTGTTGACAATTTTCAATTCATTTGAGCTTTGATGTCTTTGTATCGTGACTCGTGAGTTATTTCTATGTATTTTCAATCATTTGTCCATTGCTTGTAGTTGTAAGTTCTATGTCAATTGAAGATTTATTTGAGGAGTTTTAGTGTTGTCTTAATCAATTTACACATATGGCCCAGTTGGTCTAGCAGATGTGTGTGCTTGTAACTTGTTTAGGCTAGTGAAAACACCTGTGTTTGTTTGCCAGATTCAAAATTCTTTCTCAGGAAATGTATTCTTAAGAGTAGGATGGCAGGAATCTTATTCCAAGGCTTTTGTAAAAAATGTGTTTGGTAAGTACTTTAAATAAACTCAGGAATTATTTCTATAAGTAACTGAGTTCTTCAAATGAATAAAAGAAAACATGGTTTAAGTTTAAGTAATGGAGCGTTCGGTGGGTACACAACAAAACTGATGGGAATGAAGTATTCCTGCATATATGGGAATAACAAATTCCCGGTAACCATTCTCTCATGTGAACAATTATGTATTTCCTTGTAATGAACATAGGTACTTTTTATTTCAATCTTAGATTCCCAGGAATAAGTTTGTAATCTCCGAAACAAACGTCAATATGAATAACTATGTTAATCTATAGGCCCTCGTTTCTTAATCTTCTGCAAATTTAGTTGAAATTGTGTAAGGCATGAATCTTAACAATGTTTTAAAAAAAGGTTTTTGAACTATTAGATACAATGTAATATTGTGTGCTCTTAAAAAACTGTTCAGTGTATGTCAAAAGAGAGATTGCCATGACTCATGAGGCTGCATTTCCAAGGAATTCACTTCAACGACGTACCTCCATACATCAAAGGTCAAGCCCTCTTAAAGCACAGCCCAACCAAAGCAACGTTAGCGAGTCAATTCGACTTTCTTGATGTCTGAAGGTGAATGTAATTAGAATTTAGAAATAGAATCCAAACTTTCAAAACACAACTGAACCAAACAAGAAGTTCAGGATGACTATTTGCAAGTACACAACTGAAACAACAAAATCCATGGCCATTCACCAGTACAGAATTGAACCAACTGGTGAATGGCCATTTCTTTCCTTTTTATCACCCCAGCCCACCTTTGTGATAGAAACCCAAGAACAAGGACCCAATGCACTACCCACCAAGTACTATTATTAGATAAAGTGCAATACCGACTCCTTATCAAATTGTTGATAGAATTTTATCCCTCAAGAAAACTCCCTTATCAGGCCCCGTTACTGCATACAAATAATTAAAATATTTTTCGCACAAACATGGATTGAAGACTATGCAATCAAGTAGCAAATATACCAGAAAATTAACAACATATAGGTAGCAGAAAAAACAAGAAAATCAGTTGTTGTTAATCAATAGAACAGTATTTGATCTTGCCTATGGTAATTTTTATTTAGTGTTTAACCTCCCTTATATTTCTTCCTAAGTTTTTTTTTTTTTTGAATCGGCAAAATTTATTAAGCCAAGCTAGTGAAAAGAAACACCAGAAACTTGGACGAAAAGGATAACATTACAAAGGTGTCGTATATATGCGGAACAACTCTAAGGTGGCACACCAAAAGACTCCGTATACATAAGGAACCTCTAACCAAACCCCTAAAGCCCAAAAAACCTGTACCACAACAGACCCTAGTCCCACAAGGAGGCTATGTCGAAGCTCCAAAGCAGGAAGGGACCTTTAGCTTGCTGAAACAGCAAACCAGCACCCGAGAACAGCAAACAGGAAGCCTGCAGCGCCTGTAAATTGCCCAGCAAGCTACAGCTGGTGCACTAAAACAGACAGCAGCAGCAACAGTCGCAACAGCCGCCTCAAAAGGCAATCTTTCGGATTCCATTTCCATTCATATAACATACAAACTGAGGTTTTAATCCGGGATAGTAACCAACACCAAGATAAAACCTGTATTTCTTCTATAATTTCCCCAACCTCCCAATTCAAGTTATTGAAGATTTTATCATTTCTAGCTCTCCAAATAACCCAAATGGAAGTATTCCAAACAAGCCAAAGACCTTTCCGAATTTTCTTGTTTCTTTCCATGCCACTCCAACACTCCCAATGGATGAAGAAATCGGACGGCATTAAAAAGGAACAATCGAACCACCTCATAATTGCCTTCCACACATTTGTAGCCACCTCACAATGGAGAAAAAGATGGTGAGCCGTTTCCACCTCCGAATCACACATCACACACGAGATAGGCACCTCCGCCGTTAGCACATTCCTGAAGCGAAGATTGTCTCTAGTGGGAAGCCGTTTATGAAATACCTTCCAAGAGAAAGCTAGAACTTTAGAGGGAGCCGGGCTTTTCCATAATCTAGAGAACACCCTTTTAGATTCATGACTCCAAGAGTCTTCCGTCAAAATCAAGCGTTCCAACTTTAAATAAGCCGACTTAACCGAAAACGCCCCACCTTCCTCTAGATTCCACCTCCATCTATCCTCCTCTATCCGCCAAGTGACACCCACCAAGTCCTCCAATAACTCCTCGACAAGTTGTTCCTCCCAAACAAAAAGTTGACGTCTCCAAACAAAAAACCACTCCCTAATCGACCCATTTAATACAAACAAGTCACCAATACTAGCCTCTTTTTGGTTAGACAAAGAGAATAGTCTCGGGAATTTAAGCCTAAAGCACATATCGCCCCTCCAATGGACATTCCAAAAGCTTGTGTTGCACCCGTTTCCCACTCTTCTACAAACTTCGGATGTAAACCAACCATGAACACTGAAATTGTCAATTCTAGCAATATCCTTCCACCACAACGAAGCATTATTTGGGATGGCCACCTCACTTCCGTCTACCATACTAACAAAACTCGGCCCATATTTCTCCTTGATGACCTCTTTCCAAAGGGTATTGACTCCATCTAATAAACGCCACCGCCACTTTGCCAAAAGACTCACATTAACCACCCGAACGTCTTTGACCCCTAGCCCCCCGTTCTTATTTGACAAACCGAATTCCACTTTACCCAACATTAGAGCAAAGTATAAATTGTAGAGTAGCCAACATCAAGATGAAAAAATATTGACAATTGACAAAGTAGCCAACAACCACAAATCAAGTCAATTTACATAGAAAATCATTTCAATTCACAACAGAAAATTACCAAATTTGCACACAAATTAATTAAGGAATGGCAACGATCTGACGACACAAGAACAGCAATGAGCCAATGACGTGACGACAAAGGCACAAAATGGAGATGGGTGGAAAAAGGACATGTGGGAAACATGGATATAAAAGACTAACATGACAGACAATAAGGAAGACCCCTAACCAAAACCAGAGGCAGAAAAAGATACATCTCATCTCACCAATTTTGTTACTTGCCCTCTACTATGTTCCATTCCTTCCACCACATATCCGTCCTCCACGCCACACCTGCGACCTGTCCCTTCAGATACAGATCCCACACTATCATCCTCCTATTCCACCATAGTGCTAGTTTTCTCATTATTCTGTTATACCTATCTCTTTCATTTTCTTTCCCTTCTTTGATAAATAGGCCAAGCATATATGAACTAAATGGTTTTTCTTCAGCTTTTTTATGGCTTACCAGCTGCTATATATATCAAAATGTGTTATCAATGAACTAGTTAAGTATAAGTTATAACAAATTAGACAGATGTGAAAGTATGTGACAGTTTTTTAAATTACTGGATTCCAAGCTTATACAGTTCATGACACAGGTTTGCAAGCCCATAAAAATATAACCATAAATTATAATTACAATAATCAACATAACACAGAATTACATCAAGTAACATCCATAATTTTCTGCAAACAGAGTATAAATCTTCTGGTTTTTCAAACTCGGGTTAGTAGACAGAGGCCAAGCATTTTTCAAACAGTTAAATTATTAAACAACTAATAATTGCCAAATGAACTAAGTATAAATCTCTTCTACTAAATTAACATCATAATATTAAAATCATGAAATGAAAAATACTTTGTGAAACAAAAAGATTTCATTGATGGATAAAACTCCTAAAGGAGATTGCAATGTGATTAGAATTACATTAGATAAAAGAAAACAACTATTAGATATGGACACAATCATAAACTAACTAAAGATTGAAAACAGATCAGATCTAAGCCTTCTTTGGAGACTTTCCAGCCTTCTTTGGCTCCTTACTAGCAGGAGCAGCCTTTTCAGTCTTCTTAGGCAAAAGGATAGGGTTAATATTAGGAAGAACACCACCATGAGCAATTGTAACACCAGAAAGTAATTTTCCAAGCTCTTCATCGTTCCTAACAGCCAACAACACATGCCTTGGAATGATCCTATTCTTCTTGTTATCACGAGCTGCATTTCCAGCCAACTCAAGAACTTCAGCAGCAAGATATTCGAGAACTGCTGCTAGGTATACTGGAGCACCTGTGCCGACACGCTGAGCGTATCGACCTTTCTTCAAGTATCGACCGATTCTTCCAACTGGAAACTGAAGACCGGCTCTGATGGATCTTGTTACCGACTTCTTCCTTGGTCCTCCTCCTTTCCTTCCACCGGCTCCCTTCTTCGTCGTCTTGGTGCTTGCGTCCATTTTGAACTGAAAGAGAGTTTGAGAGAAAAAGAAAATTTGAATGCGAAGAAGGTTTGAATTGAGAATTTGATGAATGAATTTGGGACGATGTGTTGTGATTAATATAGGAATGGGTTCTCGTGTTTCTATTGGCTAATGAGGTTCGTTGCGGATCGATGACGTGGAATTGTTTTATCTGTTACAAGGATATACAGATAGACGATCAGGATCGTGTTTTGACTCAAAAATGACGCGGATCGATGAGCTGGACAGAACGTATCTGAAGATGCGTATGAGTGATGGATGGCTGAGATGCTTTTTCCCTCTCTGCTTTTCAGTGCATGCCCAAATGGAAATTGAAACTATAGTTATGATTTTTTTTTCGTTTTAAAGAAAGAATCCTTATTTTATTTTTTTTGCTTTAAATTATGAAGGAAAAAAAATTAATAAAATTTTAATTTAAAATTATATGTGTAAATAGTAACAAATTATGTTTACCTTTTCACCATAAAAAAATATGTTTATCTTTTATCAGCAATCTAACAAATACAAGTTCTTATCTTTTTCGTTAACACCAACAATATAGTATTTTTAAAGACAATACATCATGTAACGTCAGGTAACATATTCACAAATGAAATAGTTAATGGACAACAAATGTAGAAAACATAGTCTAGGTACAACACACATGGAAAACATAAGCAGTTGCCAACATCGTGACCTAATCATCGACTTTGTAGACGTGAATGTAGTGGCTGAAAGGTCCATCGAAAAATTTGAAGCAGATTTTGTCGCCGCATGCAAACTCATTTTCAGAACAAAAAGGTTCCTATCCTTGCTCAAGTGTTCCGTAAATGATGTCGTCATCTTTATACAATCTGACCTCACATGTTGTTCTTAGATTATCGAGTTTTCCATAGAGAATCAGGTGATCAAAATCATATTCCCAAAGGAAGTCCTTGAAATCTTGGCTAACAACCTAAATATGGTAGACAATATACATATATTTTGTTAAAAGAAGTATTCAAATGATAGAATAAAAATGATGAGAATATTTAATAGTTTGAAGCATATACCTAACTAATTGATCTGGTTCATCGAAATCCTGCTCATCTAAATTGATTTCAAAGAATACTGCTCCATGCTTTAAGCTATGGTAGGATGGAAGTCGATGAAAACTTGTATATGTTTTCTCCAGAACTAACTGAAATTGATTCCTTCCTAGGTAGTTCAAAAAAACCTGTTTCAGACCCTCAACGTTGTAAAATTCCTTCAGGATATTCAATCCTTTTGTCAGGAGCGGAAATGATAGTCCTTATTGCATTGTGAGAATCGCCTGAGTGATCAAGGATATTCCAATTATTTGAATCGATTTCAGCATAATCCTTGATTGAATAAATAGTTGTTAGCATGAGAATATGCATAAAATTACTAATCGAAGAAACAATTATAATAAACAAAATCATACTCTAAGTCTTGTGGTAGAGAGATCACTAATAACATATAAATTGTTAAAACTCTGAACATGGAATCATCTTCAGTCAAAGAAAATCTATAGAATACTTTTTTTTGACAAAATATATAAAATCATTTCTAAAAGGTTGTGATAATGAATTAGTGAGAACAAATAGTTATGAGATTTTGGGGTATTCTTTGAAAATACCAATTCTTCTTACAAGGATTACATTAGCCATTGTCTATAATTTTGTGGAGAGGCCGAAAATCGAAGTTCGACAACTTGATGGGTTTCAAAGATTGAACCTGAGAGCTGCGCACAAACTTATTGAGGTTCAACATACAAGAATAGTAATGGCTCAAGATGGAAGTGTCCAATTCTCAACCATAACTGAGTCACTAAATTATTGTGCAAAGAAAATAAATAAGTCATGTGTTATTTATGTGACGAAAGGTAAATATGAGGAAAAAGTGGTGGTACCTAAGAATTTAGACCAAGTTCTCATGTATGGTGATCGCCCTATGAATACCATTGTCACCGGAAACAACTCAATAGGCCCCAAGGTTACAACCCCCTTTCGGGCAGCTACTTTTGGTAATTAACTTAATCTCCTCAACACTAAACAATATGCCTTTAATTAGTGTCACATTTTTTATTTTATTTCAATATATGTTTAGTCTTGCAAATTATAGTTGTTTTTGCCTTTTGACCCTTTAGTATTTGTTTATAATCTAAGTTTATTTTGCGCTGACGATAAATAAAAATATATATCACTATTATGCAAGATTATTATTGTCGGTTGGATTCGTCTCCATCTTCTTCCCCAATGTCGCAACACAATAACAAAGGTGTTGACGGTCCGGCAGAGAGGAGATAGAGATAGATTAATAATAATACGTGACAATAGTGACATGTATTTATGTTAATCGCATCAATAATAAAAATTTATCTTGCAAGGACTAAAATAAAAACCTTAACATTTAATTTTTTTTAACAGCTACTAACAAAATGTTTTTGTTTTTCTCGACCATTTTATAAACAAAACTATTTACAGACTTAGGTCAGTTACTTGAGAAGAAGAGTAGCTTCTAGATCAAGAAATCCTAGAATAATTTGCAGAAATGAAAATTACAAACAGTTCATAATTCATATCCTTGATACAGACAAGCAGATACATGTGTTTAGTTAATTTTTAAAGAAACTACAATTTGGAGATAGCCTCATCTAACAACTGAAAAATTCAAACCATTAATGAAAACTTAGTCGGTAATACACTTAATCATCATTACTAAAGTTGTTATTTATTAAAATACATCAATATGAGAAGCAAATAAGCCATTGCCATCAATCATGAATAAGATATGAACGTCATGTAGTTATGTACAAAAGTGAATGCCCACACAAAGTAAGATGGCAAAACTTACTGACATAATGTGCTATGAGACTCGCTTGTCCAAAAATTCATCAGGCTTGTCCAGCAATATGAAAATTAAATCAAAACGGGACAATAGCGCATCACTCAATTTCAAATTTTCATTTCCAGTTTTAGCCCGACTGCGATTTTCATTTAAAGAAACTGTCAGAACAAATTCTTTGATTGGTTACATGACTGGCATTATGTGATAGTAAAGAGGCAATGTTTAGAGTGGTGGTATAGGATGGATGTGTGTGGACAAATCTGAGATAGAATATTAAAAATAAAACAGGCCACTAAGGAAAATTGAGGGGATAATGGAAGTTAAAAACGTTACTTATAATGACCACTAACAGGGTTCGCGGCCGCTAAGACTGAAGTACGGGATGATAAACTTGCTACCAATCCTGCCTTTGCAATAGAAACACATTGTTGCTCCATTGCCTCCAGTAAAGCCTGTATAGTTAGAAATTTGCAATAAGGCTTCAGTTTAGATATATTAAAGTAACTAGAAATTGACCACCAGTTACCAGAGAACAAACCTGATGCTCTTAGGTCATTTTATCAAACTCATCAATACAACACAATCCACTGTCAGCCAGCACCATAACACCTATCAGGAATTGCAACAATTATTCACAGAAAATAATAACTAATTTTTGCAAACGATCACAGAAAAATCAGTTAGACTCGATCATATCCTTATCTATAGCATAAAAAAAAGAACATTTTCCCCTCTTCTCCACTTCATAAAAAAATTATTACGTCAGATAAACTAATAAAAATCTGCAGAGCTTAAGGAAATAGAGACAAGCACCAGAAAACTATCAACTATGTCATCATTCAGCCTACCACCAAGGAAGCAACCCATATTACTTGGCCATAAAAGAACTGCAGCTAACTTAGCTTCCTGACTTATTGAATATACTCTTTGCGATCCACGTTTATCATATAGAAACAAAGATTTCGACGTATGGAACACAAAAGAACAATTTGAAGAAATAAACAATAGAAGGTAACACAAACACAATTCAAAGTCATATCCATAAAGAGTACTATCAATCATGACCAATGAGTAGTAATCCACTAATTCTGGAAATATTACAGTGCACATTGTATCTTGAGTTCACAATTTCATTGAGTGCAACATAAAATGAATTTAAAAGCATATACCCGCCTCAAAAGCATAGTCATTTGTCATAGGATCCTTCACTACAGCTACCGTGAGGCCACCTTTGATTGTGGCGTTACCACAAACATAAATACCACGTGGAGAAACAATTGTTGCTGCCTGTAACAACTGTCTCTTACCTAGACCAGGATCACCTAGAAAATAGAAATTGAATGATCAGTATTATACAGACATTTTTGTTATCATGTTCAACGAAATTCTAACTTCATAGGGCGAAAAATCGTACCTGCAGTATTCCCATCAATCTTATCTGCTTCAAATCCACTCCGGACGTCAAATCACTAACGCGATGAACATAACCTCCTGCGAACGACAAAATGCAATACATTACATACATGGATATGATTCCAATTTTGTCAATCGCAGATCGTGTAAATTGACGGTTTGTTCAAATTCCAGTATGTTGCACTGCTGTAGCGCTGCTCTAACTGCTATTTGACAAAACATTGTACTAAATAGTATATCACAAAACAACAGGGATTTGTTCAAATTCCGATGTGCACGTTATAACGCCACCATAGTTGTTATTTCACAACATATACAAAATTCATATTAAGGATTCATATTAAAAATTTCCAAACACCAACATTTTATCTTAACACCTTGACATTCATAAAAAAAAGAACAAATGCTAAATAAGCTTAAATTTTAGCTAAGAAATTTTCACAAAATTTAAGCAAAAGGTTCAGTTGACACCTTGAAGAAAAATGCCTAATGCAAGAAGCTTAAGCGCCCGTAAAACCGCCTTTCTAGTCGCATCAACTTTGCAAGATGGTTTCTGTTGAAGAAACAAATAAGGTAGATTAACAAATGAACAATTTATCAACAATGTTTCAATACAAATTCTGATTGTAGTCAAGTATCATAAAATTAATATAGATCAAAGAATTCAAAGATATTGCATTATCACTAAATAATATCGTTCATTCTTTGTAACTATAGAAAAGTTTCAAGTAACATACCTTGTATGTGAATGCTATTGCAACACCAACAATAAAAAGGAAAAATGGCATAACAAAATCTGCTATTGTTAAGCCATTTCATGGAGAATGTTTGAGTGCCGGAATAGGTCCACCAGTAGACATGACAACTAAACCCGCCCCTGTCCAGCCCTGGCCGCCCCACCTTGAATTTAATGGGGAAAAGCCGATTTAACTAGGTGCGGGTGTGGTGATGAGTCAATAATTAGTGTTTTTAATATAATATTTGAGTCCGTTTTATTTATATTTGAGTTTGTTTTATTTAATTTTATTTCCTTTTTATAACTTTTTTACTTCAATTGCAAATTATTTAATTTCAGGAACAAATATTCTAAAGATTGAATCTTGGAGCAAAAGAAAGAGGATTCATAGCTGATTCGTGCATAAAATACAAAAATTGAGGACAAAAATATGTCTCCCCCAAGTCAGAGACTTGGCACGGCACGTGCCACCAGCCACACGGCCGTGCCAACCTTCAGGATACTCTTTTGCTGCTTCAGCTTCATGGACAAGCTACCTGTTTATTTCTGAACTAAAAGCCTGTGGTTTCTATAAATAGAGTAGCTAGCTATTACAACAATTCATCTTTTTGTTCTTGGAATTCAATAGTGACAATTGTCTATCTTAATAAAAGTTCTTCTTTTCCTTTCTTGTTATTTTATTTATGTTCTTTTTCTTCTCTTCTATGTCTACGATGAACATGAGTGAGTAGACTCTTCTTGTCTTGGGATTGTTGGATGAGTCTAATGACCTAATCCTAATCAAACCAAGCCTCGAACCCTAATTTTATATAAATCTACTTTCTAATCTAATTTCACCGT
>Ga0315915_1008643_pt1 | contig 11835 bp, 5 predicted proteins | sample MpolbnodulesMG_FD_207738 | JGI IMG/M metagenome (GOLD analysis project Ga0315915, IMG submission 207738) | Medicago polymorpha root nodule microbial communities from Los Angeles, California, United States - branched nodules | ecosystem: Host-associated > Plants > Roots > Nodule | place: USA... | reverse complement strand
TTGTTTTAGTTGCTTTTGTAATGCACGTTCTGCCTTATGAGCGTTTTGGTGTCCACCTAACGCCTGCGAAGTAGAAAATTTTCCCTTGCAAAATAAGCATGAAAAACTCCTTGAATCCATTTTTTTCTCCTCATTCTTGTTCTCATCTTCCCCTTTATTGTTGTTATTTGGAAAACGAGATGATGAACCAACTTGCATAGTGCTGAAAGATTTGTGCTCTGATACCTTGGACATGTGAATCGAATCCTCTTTAGATAGTTTCAAAAAATCAACAGGCTTGTTGAAATTAGAGTTTGAAGATGGATCATGTTCGAGCTCTTTCATGTTCACAACTTTGTTTTTTGTGTGGAAAAAGAAGCTTATTGGAAGGGTTGTGATTTTATGATTTGAGGAAAAGAGAAGCTTATAAGAAGAGTACTTTTTTTTTAGAAAATAATTGAGTTAATGCAAATATCTTCATGAATAAATAAAAGAGAGATTATTTCAAAAAAAAAAAAGTAAAAGAGAGATCTCATGCATATTTTTTTAGAGAATAAAATCATTAAATATATTTTTCGAAGATTTATAATATATATTTCTATTTAGAATATTTGTAGGATTTGTTTTTTTTAATTTAAATACATGTTTTAGAAATATGTTTTGTATTACAAAAGTAAAAGAGATATCTCTTGCTTTTGTCAAAAAAGAAAGAAGAAAGAAGAAGAGATGTCTCATGCATATTATTTTAGAGAATAAAATGCCTAAATATTTTTTTTTGCAAATTGTTGATATAATTATATTTTAGATTTTTATTTATTTTTAAATTTAAAATAAGATATCATTGGGATTTATAATATTTATTTCTATTTAGAATTTTTTTAGGATTTGTTTTTTAATTTAAATATATATTTTAGAAATATGTTTTGTATTACTATTAATTTCGCTCTATATATAAAAGCCACATATAAACGTTTAGCTTCGTACAAAAATATATCTCATATAATTTATGCAATAGAATCAGAAAACAAATTATTTATAAAAAAATCACAAACCAACACAAAATATTTTGCTGTTATTATTTGAATCATAATTATAATAGTTTTTTTTTTGTGAATAATAATTATAATAGCTAGGATTGAAAATTTGAAACGATATGAGGAAGGATATCGCACCTATTAATTTTGAGCAAGAATATTTTTTCCTTCCTAAAATGATTTTAACTATGTCTTACTCGGTAAGTTATGATTTTTTTGAACTTTTTGCTTCCCGTAAAGAAAACATTTTTTCTCAATAAAAAAGTAAACTTTTTCTTTTTTACCAAATAAAAAAGGGAACTCTTTTATCTACTGGCTTGCAATTTTCAATTTTGTGCCAGGTTGGTAAAGTATAGGTTAAACAAAATATTCTTATACCAAATAGTGTTTGACTAAGATGGTAAGAGATGAGATTTAGTCTATCCTATAGTCCGCAGATTTTTTTCTTTTCTTTTTTCGAAGTGTGACAATGAATCCTTATTTTCATTATCACGTCTAACTCCCTCACCCCGTATTGTGTTGTCAATATTGTCAAACAAGTCCAATTTTAAAAAATATTACTATATTATTGCAAACCTTAAGAAATATTTATCAAGTCATATATCTCATAAATAATATACATAAGGTCGGTTCATGTGAGCATAGCTTAAGTTATAAAGACAATGATTTATTATATTTAAATGTCGGAGTTCAAATCTTGAATTTCTCACTTATTTACTTTAAGGATGAAATTATACCATTAGACTACTTGACCAATAAAATATACATTATAAGGTCAAATATCTTTCTTCTTTTTATGAAAAGATACCTTTTTATTTTTTGGGTACCTTTTATTTTAATTCTATAAAATTTTATTTATTTTCTTCTTTACATTTAACAAAATAGTGTGACTAAAAACACACTTTTTTTTTTCATGAACAAATAATTGAAAAAATAATATGGGGACTATATAAGAAATAAAATAGTTAAACCTGTTTTTCTAGTGAATGACGCTTCTACAAATAAAGTCTTTTACATGAGAATGTATTCAAAAACAATATTACTGATCTCTACGGTTTAGACAACGACTCAATTGATGTTGGTTCAACAAAAACAAGAGAAAATTAACGTGTTTTATTCTCATAGAGGGACCATTTTTAAAGGTGAAAATTTTATTGATTCTGGAATTGATTCACTTTTCTTTGAATAGTTGGACACACTCCAATGAAATCAACATGCAAGAACTAAACAAAACACTCAGTTATTTGTCAAAAATGATTAAAATGAAAACATTTGTCCCTCGCTCTCCTTGTTAATTTTTTTTCATCCAGCTAGTTGTTTCTCTTGTTTATATTGTCTTCATACATGAATACAATGTTAATCAACAGCAACAAAAACAATTGAAATAGATAAAATGAATGAAACTTTTCATACTTGCATACATGAAAAAAAAAAGGCAACAATTGTGCTAATTATTGTAAAATGTAGATGATTTCATTCACAAACCTAAAGTAAGGAATCAAATATTCTGATTTATAAACTAAATACAAGCGGCAAAATTGCGATGAACAACTTCGTAACGGTTTAAAAAAGACAGGAGCTGGAAATACTGGTTAGAACAGTTTTATGTTAACAATTCCAGTTGATGACAGGCAGAATGTCAGATTGCTATCTGTAGTTCTGTACAATATAAGCTTACAATATTTGGCTTTACATTGCTTGTTTTGCACCCAAAAGGGAAAGTTGGTGTTAAAGCGCTTTTGTTATAGCATGCTTCAGGAAAGCTTCTGCTATAGCACATTAAGGGCGAGATTGCAGACAACCTTACGTTACTCGTTGTCGTTTCTAATGCTTTCTATCGATTGATTTGCAGCAATTGGTTTGAAAGTCCTTTGTATTCCAATTGCATTTCCTTGGTACAACATAGCTTCCCGAATAAACTTCTTCTTCCTAATCTTCTTAATCTTCCTCAGCAGTCGAGGATCAGTCTTTTTTAGTTTTTCCAACTTCTCTTTCCTTCCATCGACATCAGCTTGCATTACTTTGCTTCTCTTATCATCAGGCAATAAAGCCAGTCTGGAAAATTTCTTGGGACTCACAACTTTTAGTTTCTCAGTAATTTCGTTGAACGCCGGAACTAGGCCACGCCTTATAAAACATCCATTGATAAGTTGCATTGAGTTTAATTCGGGAAGAATTGGGGAGTCTTTTAACTCAAGATCTAAGCAAAATGAGGAGTCTTTTAGCCACATCCTGAGGGAGTGCGCCTTAGCTACAAGGACGCCGTGCCGTGTCTTACAAGGAAGAAAAGGCGATCCCATTTCCCAAAGGCACGCCTTTAATGTGCTATCAAGCGATACCATGTTATATTCTGCTGTTCCTGTTATAAGTACAACTGATTTCGGTGATTCTGGATAGCCCTGCAATGAGGCATCCTGCCATGACATTGAAGTCCAAATGTTAAGGTCGAACATAGACAGGCTGGAGCAAATTAAATAATGAAACATAGCTGAAAGCTAGGCTCATGCAAAAACTCAGAATTTGATGTGTTATCACCATGAAAATAACATATTTACGAGCATGTATAGTCATAACCCTTGAACCTTAGAAGTTAGAAGCAATAATTGATAGACAAAGGGAAAGAGAATTTACCTGCATATGGTCAAGCCACAATGTAAGACCAACAAGAGCTGAGCCAGCAGATAGCTTTCTAAAATCAGCACCCCAGTCCTTTTGAGCAACTCTGCAATTGATAGATACAAGTAATAAATAAGCTAACCGAGGCTGATAGAACCCGTGAAATCTAAGAGGAAATATGTGTATTATTAAATGGTAAAAAGATGAGCTCAGATGCTCTATAATGGTAGAATAACAAATGAAAGAGATAAACCATAGTTCAAGAACTCCTCACTAGAGCAATATGCTCTTAACCAGAGAGAAAACTCTCCTAACCAACTCAGCAACACTTCTGAATGACCCTTCCCGACTCTCTACTCACAACATATTCTCATCCTCTAACAAAATCTCCTAGAATCTAGCTACACGTCACAAACTAACTTCCATTCTCTCTTTCATGGCCCCACTTCCTTCTAGAATATACCTAGGTTTCCTATCAGAGGCAGTAGCATTTCAGTTGAAAATTGTGACAAAGATACTCCCAACAATCCAGAATATAATACAAAATAACAAACTTCTCACTAATAGAGAATGTTAGTTAAATCTCATTTAGTTTTCTTAATATCATCAATAAATAAATTATATTTTCTAAACTGCCCTTCATGAAAATTTGTTTTATCGAAATAAAAGGGTTATTGAAAAACGAAATTTAAATTCATTGAATAGCGTTTTAGGATTGACATCTTTAAACAAGGTAAAATTAGTTAATATTTGCTTATATTTTAGACCATCAAACATAAGTTTGTTGTTGTATATATTCAAGACAAAAGTAGTATAAACTGTGTCTAAGCAGTAGTTTACAACTTCAATAAAAGTATATCTTTGTTAAGAACTACGAAGAAGGAGCTATAATGCTTACCTAAATATATCATGGCGATAAATGCTTCTTTTGATTGCTAATTGGAAAACCCATGATGCAGTAGCTCGGAGTTCAAATGCCCACAAGAGATCCACCAAAGCATTAACAAAGTTAAAAGCTGCATTATCTTCCACGTGTTCTAGTCTCCCCAGACATTGATCAACCTCAGAAACTAGCGACTCAGATTTTTCTCTTAGAAGCCTATATAACAGTTAGTATAATAAATTAACTAGAGAAATATGACGGACCAAAAATATTTTGCTTCCTCTCAACAACTTAACAAAAACTAATCGTTTTGCATAAAATAACTAACATACCTAATTGGGAGATCAAATCCAACACCTTGGAGTGCATTTAAAAGGTTGATGGCGTCATTTACTTCGTCAGACAAGCTTGCAGCTCTGATAAAGCACGTCCATATTCGATGATCTGGTTCTATGGCTGCTTCCTTCATTTCTGTGAGCTTTTCAATCCCAGCTTTCACATCTCCTTTTTTGAGATATGCATCAATTACAGAGCTATAAGGTAGGGTATCCAAAACTGCTCCCATTGTTCTCAAGTTTTGAAGGACTTTGTCAGCTTCTTCAGGCTGCCCAGATTTCCCATAAGAAACCATTAGCAAATGCATGGTGGCGGTAGTGGGCTCTATCCCTGCTTCTTTCATCATTTCTAGTAGATTTTCAGCTTTCTGATGTTCCCCAGAAGTTCTATACATTTTCATCATTAAATGATAAAAGGAGCGATCAAGTTTATAACCATTGGATCTAAGCTCTTCAAAAAGTTCCTCAGCCTGGTCATACAGTTGTTGTTTACTAAATGCTGCAATCATACTTCTGTATGTGTCTCGCTTAGGTTCCAAACCAAGACTTTTCATTTTATGCATCAGCGACAAACCTTCTTCTGGTCTATGGTCTCTGCAGTACATTGTAATAAGTGTATTATAAGTTTCTTCGTCTGGTGTAAGACCAGCATCTTGTATCATCTGGTAGATGACACCCATGTTTTGAAATTCTTCAATACTTGAATATAGTTTAAGTACAGAATTAAAAATTTGAAGATCGGGCTTAAACCCTGCCTCTCCCATCTCACTCAACATGGCTCTCACATCCCGTACTCTTTTGAATCTGCACAGCAATCCAATCATAAGTCTGTAAAGATGCATGGTAGGAAAATAACCAGCAGCTTTCATTCCATTGTATACTTTCTGCACCTCAAATAAGTTCCCTGCTTGAGCAAATGCTTCAAGCATCAAAAGAATAGAACTTTTACTTATCTTCAAGTCCATGTCTTGTAACTCCTGAATTACAACATAAAGCTCACTCAGTCTCCCGTCAACAATTAAAGCTTGTAAGAGACCATTTACAGATTCTACAGTAGGGGAAGGGCCTTCTCTCATCATTGTATTAAAAATAGCTCTAGCTCGTTCGTAGCAACCGCTGAATGCATAAGCATTTATTAAAGCATTCCAGACCTTTCTGTCCATTTTTGAACATCTTTGCCTAAGATTCTCCACTATACTTTCTGCACTTTGCCACATCTTTAACTTTCCATACGTTTCAATGATATCAATAATATGAACAGTTACATTATCCAGTATAATGTCATTTTTCTCAGCATGATACAACAAATGCTGTGCTGTCTCAGGGAAGCCTATTCTACAGTAGACAGACACCATACTTTGGTACAGACATTCAGATGGCTCAACACCGTTGAATCTCATGTCAGAGAAAAGCTGAGAAGCGATGTCAAATTGTTCACTCTGCGTGCATTCCTGAATAAGTGATTCATACATAGTACAGCTCCTAAAAGTACCAAGTCCTCCTCTACTTCTGTATTCTTCCAAGGCTGCATCTAACTTTCCAGCTTTGCAAAGTATAATGATGAGTGCTTCTGTGATCATTTGAATGTCATCGGGAGCGCGTTCTCTAAAGAATTCAACAAGTTCACATGCTTCTGAATATCTAGCAGATGAGCTATATGAGCTCATAATGGATAAAAAAATCTCACGATCTAATTCATAGCCATTGCTGATGGCAACTTTCAACATTTTAGCACCATGATCGTAACATCCCCCCTTAACAAGAACCGATGAAATATCATGTGGATTCATACCACTGAGTTCTTTCGTATCTTGAACAACTCTTTCAATAACATCCCCCATGTTTTCTCTCACAAGCGCAGGTAGCATGACCTCATAAAGACCAGTATCTGGTGTAAAGCCTGCTTCAATCATTTCCTGATACAACGCCATAGCCTTTTTAATCTCGTTGAATCTCAAAAAGAAATCCAACATAACTGAGTATGCTAGATGATCAGCTTTGATCCCTGACTCACGCATGCGATTAAATGTCTCTTCAGCCTCTACTCGCCTCCCAACCTTCGCATAAGCACAAATTAAAGCACTGTATGTGTGCAAAGTGGGCTTAACACCCGCATCCAACATTTCCGACATCACTTTTGAAGCTTCCTCAATCTTACTTGCTTTCCCAAGCAAATCTATCAAAACAGTATACGTAACCGCATCAGGGTTCCTGCCAGATGACTTCATGTCTCTATAAAGCCGCAATGCCTCATCATGTCGGCCATGCTTTCCATACATGTGTATGATAGTGTTGTATGTCATCTCATCCTTGCCAAATCCCATTTTCACCATTTCTTCAGAAATATCCCTTACCTTTTCCGTATTTCCTTCTTTCGAAAAAGCATACAACAAAGAGTTATATGTGACAGCATCAGGTGAAAATCCATTAGACTTCAATTTTTCAAAAAGATGCTCAGCTTTCAAAGCAAATCCACATCTACCATAAACTGAAATCATAGCATTGTAAGTCCAAAGATCCGGTTGACAACGGTTACTCTCCATGTGACTAAAAACAAGAATTGCTTCCTTCAAATTAGACTCTCTAGAACAAGCACTTATAAGAGTATTATAAGTTATTATATCCGGTCTAAGACCAAACTTCCCTACTTCATCCAAAAGCTCAATAGCTAAACCAGGCACCATAGCACAAGACTTTACTTTCGCATTAATCAAAGTATTAAAACTAACAATATCAGGCTCACACCCTCTTTCTCGCATTAAACCAAACATCTCATTTACCTTCTCAAAGTTACCATTCCTTGCATAAACACCCATCATAGCATTATATACTTGAACAGTACCTTCTATAACCGACTCAGCCTTAGCGAAAATTTCAACAGCAATTCCCTCTTGATTAGCTTTTCCAAGCACACCTAAAATAGTTGCAACCATCCTTGCATTAGTTGCATACCATTGCTGCATATTCAAACACTCATAAAGCTCGAGCGCGCGTTGCCAACTACTTTGACCAACTGATTTCACCACAAAACAAAAATCAGTTGGTGAGAACAAAACTCTATGTTCTTCCAACACATCACCAACAAACTCATCACATTTCAAACTCAAAATTCTATCAGTTAAAAACTTCACTCTTTCCCTCCAATTCATCTCTTTTTTCAAGGCCAATTTGTTCATCTTTCTCACCTTCATTTTGCTGCTACGGTTCCTCACAATTTCACGCGTTTCTTCTTCATCTTCTTGTTGTTCTTCCCCTTTGTGGGTTTCATCTGGGGTGTCCAAAGTTTGAGTCTTTTTAGCAAAAACATCGTTTTGAGGCAAAAGGGTGTCTGTGGAAGGGTACATATCAGTGAGTTTGGAATTGGGCCATCGAATTGAAGGTGATGCTCTGTTATAGGTGAATTTAACAATAGTGACAGTTTTATTGTTGTCATTGTTGTTAGGATTATTGTTGTTGAGTTGTTGTGGAGAGGAATTTGATGTATCTTGATGGGTTGAAGAAGAAATTGAAGATGAAACAGTGAGTTTAATGGAGTGTCTTTTAGAAATTGAAAGTGAGGAGGGGTGTGTGGGTGTGAATATGGGGGTAAGAGTTAGTAATCCTGGTGAGGAGACAGACATAGACATGGTTGGTGTTTGGATTTGGTGATGTATCCTAATAATACGTTCATGTTTGGCTACAACAGCATTTAGATTCTGTGCGTGTTAAAAGGATTGTGGAAAGAGGGAAGAAAATGTTTGTGACTAGAGGCACAATATGTATTGCAATTTGCAATATCTATTTATCGTATATACTGAAATGTCGTTAATCAAGCTAGCAATCAAAACAAAGTTTATACTGCATATTTATTAATACTTAAGCTCAACCAGAGAGTATCAATACTGATCAATTTAAAATAGCAGTTATATAGAGTATCAAATAAAAAAAAAATATACTAAGACTTAAGTTTAGCAATAGAGTGTCAATCAAATTAACAATAATAAAAAGTATTAAGACTTAAGTTCAACTAGAGAGTATCGATCAAATCAGCAGCAACATTGACATGAAAAAAAAATATAAAAACTAAATTTAAAGCCTAAGTGACAAATCAAGCCCACACGAATCATAACCGGAGGATTCTTCTTCAGCTTTGAACTTCGACAAATCAATATCATCCTTGGTTGTAGTAGCATTCACAATATTTTTATTGTTTATGATTGCATTTGAACTTGTAGCAACATTTTTAGAAGAATCTCCCCATTTTAAAATAGCACCAATTTTATTATTTGTGTCATCTTCAATCCTTGAAGTAGTTCCACCACCAATACCTAGAATTCCAGCCCCATTATAACTACTCTCCATATTTCTCAAACTAACAACAGTATGAGAAGGGTTTAATGTCTCTTGCAAACACAAAGCACCATTATTATACCCAAAATGACCAAAACCATTTGGGATAATCCTAGGGATTTTATTATCTATGATTGAGTTTGAACTTGAAGCAACATTTTTGGAAGAATCTCCGCACTTTAGAATGCCACAAATTTTGTTATTTGTGCTATCTTCAATCCTTGATGTAGTTCCACCACCAATACCTAGAACCCCAACTCCACTATTACTATTACTACCCTCCATATATTTCAAACTAACAAGAGACGGGTTTAACATCTCTTGCAAACCAAAAACACCATTACTATGCCCAAAAGTGCTTGAAGTAGTTCCACCACCAATACCTAGAATCCCAACTCCACTATTATTATTACTACCCTCCATATTTCTCAAACTAACAAGAGAAGGGTTTAACATCTCTTGCAAACCCAAAACACCATTATTATACCCAAAAGGGCCAAAACTATGTGAGGTAATTCTAGGGCTAATGTAAGATGGTTTTTGAATCATAGATTCCATTCTAACACCGAGTTCTCGATAATAAGGGGATGTAAAAAAGCTATTTGGGTAACTAAAATAAGGGTTAAAGTGAGGTTGTCCTAAACCTAAATCATACCTTAGTTTACGTTGCTTTTTTAATGCACGTTCCGCCTTATGAGCATTTTGATGCCCTCCTAACGCTTGTGAAGTAGGAAATTTTCTCTTGCAAAATAAACATGAAAAAGACCTTGAGTCCAAATTTTTCTCGTCATTGTTTTTCTTGCTTTTTTCTTCCTTGTTCTTAGAAAAACAAGATGATGAACCAACTTGTATATTGCTAAAAAAACCGTGCTTTGGCACCTTTGATCCGCGAATCGAATCGTCTTTTGATACCTTCACAGAATCAATAGGCTTGTTGGAATTCGAGTTTGAGGATGGATCTTGTTCGATCTTCTTCATGTTCACAACTTCTTCTTTTTTTGTGTGGGAAGAATCACCCTGATCTTGTGCAGTGGCAATGATTAATGATAGCAAACTATAACTTAAGTTGGAGAACAGGGTTGTAGATTTTTGATTTGAATAAAAGAGAAGCTTACGAGAAGGGTTATTTTGATGGGTTTTTTTGTGTTTGTATTGGGAAAATTATGAGATATAGTTTTGTGTTTCTCTAAACTTTTCATGACTCTATACATAGAGAAAAATTGTAATGCAAAACATATTTCTAAAACATATATTTAAATAAAAAACAAATTTTAAAAATATTTTGAACACAAATATAAATTATAAATTCTAATGATATCTTAATTGTGTCTTCTTTGAAGAAATCTCAATGATGTCTTAATTTAAATTTAAAATCTTTATGAATAAGGAAAAGATATATCTCATGCTTGTACCAAAAAAAAAAGAAGATATATCTCATGCATATTTTGCTGTTTATTTGAATCATATTTATAACACTATTTTTTTTCAATAATAATTATTATATTAGATTGGGATTGAAAATAATTATAATAGTTTCGGATTGAAAATATGAAACGAGGAGAGGAAGGATATTTCACCGTATTAATTTGAGCAGGAATATATTTGCCTTCCTAAAATGATTTAAACCGTAAACTATATACAATGAGAGATACTGGTATATTGCAATTATGTAATTAATTACCTCTCTTCTCATGCATTTGATAAAGTAATAATACCAAATACAAGTAAGGGGTCTGATCGTTTTTTGTTTTGTTGAAAGAACATCACAGGACCTTCAAGTCTGCCTGGTATTTCTCGACTTCTTTAAGGGGACGTAGAGATGGCAACTTAAAATTATTTTCTTGATTTCATCTCACTGAGGTTAAGTTTAGAACTCTAGAGTTAGTGTCTATAAACTTATTCCCTTGTTCATAGTTGTTTTCTTTGCAAACTTGTTGTATTTTCAGCTTCTTACTCATATTCCATGTAGAAAAATAATGAATTAACACATCTGCCTAGCTTTCTTAGTGGAATCTGATGTGCTTGATTATATTTGCATTGCATGCCACCCTACCCTATCCCTATAAATAATTCGTTTGCAATGACACTTAAGCAAGCTAACGACGGCTAACTACCTTTGAAGGTAAATGTAATTTTAGGGTGTTTGAGAGCAATTTTAAAAGTATAAAGAGCAATTTTCAAATAGTTTTTTTTTTTAAGAAGCAATTTTCAAATAGTTTTTTTTCTTTCAAATAGTTGTATTGTACATTTCATCACTTTTTATAAAAAATAGTATACTTGTCGGACTTACCCATCGGGCTGCATAAATTATTCATGTTTGATTTCTGCTCTTCCCCAGTACAAAACATTCGCACCCTGCAACATGCCCAAAATGCTCATGTGTTAGTTAAGTAGCGCAAGTGTTAATCGTTGCGCCACTTAACTAACACTGCGTGAGTTAACTTGTGCCGCGCTAGTTAACTCACGCTACATGCTGTCTTAAAGAAGACATAACACCTCATTTCTCATCTAAAATCTCAAAAAATCTCAAAAATCTCTCTCAAATCACCCAAACCCAAAATTCGTTCAAGTTCAAATCAAACAACACTCCAATAACAAGTAAGTCTTCATAATCAAACACCATTAACCTTTTATGTTTATATGTTAAATTTTTTTTCTT
>Ga0315915_1008638_pt1 | contig 11845 bp, 6 predicted proteins | sample MpolbnodulesMG_FD_207738 | JGI IMG/M metagenome (GOLD analysis project Ga0315915, IMG submission 207738) | Medicago polymorpha root nodule microbial communities from Los Angeles, California, United States - branched nodules | ecosystem: Host-associated > Plants > Roots > Nodule | place: USA... | reverse complement strand
AAGTTATTGTTACTGGTTTTTAAATTAGCATAATTATGTATTTGTTCTACATGATTTTTTTCCCTAAAAGACAACATTTTTACTTATAAAAGTTAAGGGTCTTGTTTATTTAAATTATGCATCTAGGTTGTAACTTTTGAAATCATATTTTCTATCTTCAGAATCTTAGTTGTTCTGATAAAGAATTAATAATTCATTTGGTGACAATATTTTGTTAGTGCAATATTTGTGAAAAACGAAATCCACATCATTATATGCTTTGTGTTTTGAAACATGATAGTGTTGAAAAGTTGATCATTGTATGCAAATAAAATATTGTAACGGGATTTGAAGATATAAAGCAAGTTATGGCTCTTGTTCATGTTAATTAAAATTAAAATTCAATTGATGTTTTTATATATTTATATAATAATTCATGGTAATTAAGATTATGGTTCATTATGTTACTCACCCTCTAGACTAGATCTATAGATTTTCTTTCACAATCGCTGAATGTAGGCAATGATGTAAGTTAAAAAACCTGTATTTTCTTTTAATTTTACTTGAGACATACTTGAGGACACTTTGTGTTGATGCTATTATTTTAATTTTTACTCTATCTTTATTTAAATATTTTATTGTAGAGTATAGAGATACCCATTGTTAGTTACTGCTGGCAAGGACAACAATTGATAGCTTACACAAAAGCACAATCTCAAAGTTCTATAAAAAAATTGAAAGATATTAAGGATTTTTCATTGTTTAATCAATATTTTATTGATGAAAATTTAGTCAAGTACAGTGGTGGTATGAGAACCCAAATACATATATGAAACTTAGATGAAGGGGTTTAGATTATTGTCTAGAGTTGTATGTCTAGGCAACACTCTGAACTCCGTTCATCTAAATTTTATATTTTATATACGTGTTCTTATACCACCGCCAAATTTTACTGCCTTTTCATCAATAAAATATTTATTAAATGGTGAGGACTCCTTAATATCTTTCTAAAGAAATTTGGTAATATATGTTTTTTTGTGTCAGCTTCCATTTGTTATCCTTTCTTGTAGTAACTAACTATGGGAATCTCTATATTCTACACTAAAATATTTTAAAATAAAGATATATTGAAAATTAAAACTATAGTATAAATACAAAGTGTCACCACTTATGTCTTCAGTATAGTTAAAATAAAATACAAGCTATGCAACACACATTCTTGTCTACATTTAACGATTGTGAAAGAAAAGCTATAGATCTAGAATTAGCAGCCTGGGTTAGAACAAGAACGTCTTTGCCAAACATCATGGTTCCTATCTATCGTAAGGAGAACACAAATGATGAAAAATTCAAAATACAACATTAATGCTTTTGTTGCATACGAGCTTTATCCTCTTATCCTAGTAAGATAGGGTTAGGTCTATCTATTTAATATATTTGGGACAAGCAATGGTATGTGATGAAATTCTAAGATTCATAGATAAAAGTGATCATTTAGATGACAATTTAGGAATATTACTATGCTTATTACTGGCGGTAGAGGAAGGGTACGTGGAACTTTTCTTGTAGAGGGAGTTCGGATAGCTGAAAGAATTACAAAATTAAAACGAATGAATTAGCTCGGCGATGAGAATTGGAAATGAACACATATCAACTTGAAAAATCTAGCCAAACTCAAACCAGATCCAAAATCAGTGATCTTCCTAATATTTAGAATAAAAAAAGTACAAGAACAAAAATTCATGAATGAAAACTTCTAATGAGAAGGAATCATAATCATATAGAATCAACATTAACAAAATATTAGAATTCAAATTTTCATATTTCAATTTACAAGCAACAACAGAATCAAGGATAATATCTAAGATTTAATATATGAAAAAATGCAAAGTTATTCTACAATGACGAGAGTGAGTACCATAAAGCTTGCCGAAAAACGAAGAAAGAATCACGATTTTTGAAATCGTCGAAGAATGAACGAATTGCAGATTGTGGATGAAAACATAAAATCGTTAGAGTTTATGAGATTGTGATAACAAAATCACAAGCATCAGATTTGCAAAGGGAAAATTAACGAGTAATCATAATTAGCAGTTTATCGGGCGGTTGGGGTTCATGCGATTTGGGAACTGAGTGAGCATTTGGGAGAGAAACTGAATTACGATTGGTGATTTGGTTGCGATTTAGAGAGTTAGGGATTTGTGTTGATTTTGCGTGTTCCTCAACTGCATATGATGAATGAAGAAGACAAAATTGAGAATTTGGGATTTGTGTTGATTTTGGATGGTCAAAATATGTTTTTTTTTTTTTATTGTCAAAAAGAATAATTTTTTTATTATTGATAAAGGAAAAGAAAAACAGTTCCGCACGAAAAAACCCCAGCAAATGTATTCGTTACCTACGGATTTTCATGTAAGGATAGTAACCGCAGGAAACTTGTCCCGATCAAGGAGGAGTGCTGCAAAATCCTTACGAATTCCTACGGATTGTTCTCCATAGCAAATTCCACATGTAAAGCGAGAATTTCCAGTAGTGTCTAGTAGAGTTTGATTAAGTTGTGAATAATGAATATTAGTCTTGAAATGACACGAGAAAATAATTAGTGGACTGTAGTAAAAAAAAATACAATAGAATTACCAACAACACAAATGTAAACAAATTGATAATAATTTTCCATAAAAGAAACATGGCATCATTTTTATTTTCTCTTCCATACATTTTTTTTTTATCATTGTTGATTTTTATGTCTTTAGTTTTCGCTGGTAAATAAGATATGATATATAGCACTGCTATTTATTATAATAAGACAATAGATGTTTGTAATTGTATGCTCTTGACCCATATTACATCTTACTTTGCATAGAGTGCTTCACAAGACCCGGAAAATGAACATTCATCATGTAAGCCTTCCAATCAATATTTTTGGGATCAAAGTTAAATCCCTTGTCTACAAATCTCTTTACTACCATTCGTAACTTTTCTACGTTCTGGTCGTCAAAGCTGTGGTCACAAAATTATATATATTTCAATGTCATAAATAATTCATAGAATTTCACCTATAACAACAGATAGAAGGTTATATATACCATTACAAAAGGTTAAATTAGAAATAGAATTGAAAATGCTGTACGATCTTCATTTTTCACACTTGAATACTTGCAAAAGAAGTTGAAGACAATTATTTTTTTCATGTATATGTTTTTATTGCTAATTCTAACTTATGTTTTAGTAATATAATGGTTACGTCCCACATTGCCTATATGAGTAAAATATTTGATTTATAGGAGAAGTGGTATATTAACTTATGACTTTAAGGTTTTGGATGAAGATGTGGTGTCTTTCTCTTGTGATCATGGAGCATCAGCCAGTTGCTGCTCTTGCACAGGGGCGGACCTGAGCACGGCAGGAGTGGCAATAACCATACCAGCTTAGGCCTTTTTTTTATATCAGTGCACACTTACCAACGACCAAGCCCAACCCATCACATTCTCTTTTTTGTTTTCTAGTATCAACAACACGCGTTTCCTTTCCTTCTTCTTTCCTAACCTCATGCACACATTTTCCTTCTGAACACACAAACCCAACAACACCACCAATCCACCACCACGTCCGCCACCCAGTAGTCAACCGTCGCTCTCCTCTCCTCTCTCTGCCTGTCTACCATCGCTCTCCTCTCCGCTCTCTGCCCATCTACCGTCCCTCTCCTCTCCTCTCCTCTTCTCTCCTCTTTCAGATCAATTTTGAAATTACTATACTAAAATTGATAGTAGTAGTGAGAGTAATTGAATCAGGATATTGAAATTGAAATTGAAATTGAAATTGAGTTAAGATAGTGAAAGTAGTAGTGATAGCAGTGCAGTACTGAAATTGAATTGATTTTAACTTTTAGGGTTTGGTTACTGAAATTGATTTTATATTGTTTGAAATTGAAATTGAATCAAGATGTATTTTTTATTTATTTTAAGTTCTTATTAAATTTAGTATTATTTAATCATTTGGTAAAACTCTCCAACAAATGGTATAAGAGCCCTTAGTTCGGCTTGGTGGGAGAGCAGGAGCTAGATCCAATGTTGGTTCATGTTATAGGAGGTTGGAACAAGTCTCACATCACATATGAATAAGCACAATGCTGGATTTATAAAAAATTATAACTTATTAATCTTATGGTTTTGAATAGAGATGTAGCATTTCCTATTGTTGCTCCCGTGACATAGAACTTCTCAAGTTCCCAGCATATAATATTGGGTTAATAGTGCTTTACACCCTTGTAATATAGGTCATTTCCAAGTTTATCCCCTGTAAAAAATTTGTTTTAGTTTTCGTCCTTGTAAAATTTTTTTTTTTCCAGAATACCCCCTAATAGGTTATTCAAAAACCAAAAATCATGGAAAAACAAAATTCTGAAAATGGCCTATAAGGGGGGTATGTTGGAAAAAAAATTACAAAGACGAAAACCAAAACAAAAATTTTAAAAAGAGTAAATCCAAAAATAACCTATATTACAGGGGGACTAAAGCACTATTAACCCTTTAATATTACTAGTCATGATATTTTGATATAAAAAGTTGATATACGGTCTTGTTAAAAGAAATGGAATAAATTAATAAAAAAAACAAAAAATATATTGTATACTAATGCTAACTTTTTGTATAGTATATGGTGTACGTACATGCCATCAAAGATACCATAAGGTCTGTAAAGCTCTATCGCGGTCTCCATCTTTGTTCCCTACAAAAGTAGTGCAATCAAATAAGAGTAAATCATTAGCTAAATATTTATACCAAAGTAAGAGGTTCAATTATAAATGCTCTGGTCACTATCATAAACAAAAATTAACATTTTATATTTATTTATTAAATGATGTATGTAGCGTATAATAAAACTTATATATATCATTAATTGAATGAATATAAAATGTAGATTTTTGTTTATAATAATGACCAAAAAGTGTAATCAGTTGAAAAAAGAAAGTTGCTACCATTCCTCTTCCTAATAAATACCTTGTTTTTGTCAAACTCATCCATACTTGTAGAGAACAACGTTAATTTATTTTCAACATGTACTGGTGTGTCAATTTTATTTATCCATGGATTTTTTGTAAAATAACAATGCATTCCATCTACTAAATCAGAAATTTTGAATGGATTTCTCGACGAAGAGCCAATATGGTAGATCAAACTCCTGCAAAGATTCTTACTATGAGCCACGGATGCTATTATCATTGAATTTACCACCATGTCCGCAGGAATCTGCAAGCAACATTTTCAGTTTTAAAAAATTCGTAATTAATGGAAAATAAATTAAAAAATGTAAAATATTGAGCAATTTAAAAGATGGGCTCACCACATCTACTACCGTCTCTGGAAGACCAACAAAGCTCCTAATTATTCCCTTACCATACTTATCCACCACGTAGTCCATAGTTCTGTAGTCACAAAATGATAAAACTGATTTTTTTTCTTCTTAAAGATAAACTAATGATATAAATTGAAAAGAGTATAAAGATACTCTAATATAAGAAAAGCATGGAGTAACTTTGTGTAGCTTTGTATGTTTAGACGGTCATAAAGTCTAATTTGTATGTAGGTTAGAGTTCTCAATATTATACTCTTGATTATTCCATACGCTTTTTGTTGTTAACAAATACATTCAAATAGTTATTGTTGTTATTACTCGACTAATAACATATATGAAGTTACGTTCCTACGAATTTAGCTTAATTGGTAGAGACAATGCATAATATATGCAGGACTGGGTTTCGAGTTTATGATATTCCACTTATTCGCCTTCAAGGTGAATTTCTAGAAACAATATATATATATATATATATATATATATATATATATATCATAAAAGTACAACTCTATATATTCAAGAAAAAATACAACTTAGAATAGGAATCGAGGTTCCAACGCTAAATTCCGCATGTTAAAAATGTGTGAACCCAACTATTAGACTGCTCGAAGAAAAATTAATAAAGATATTTAAATAAACAACATGATGAAAAAGTAGACATCCATTAAGAAAAATATGTATGTTCAATTTATTCATTATTCACGACATGTTAAACAAAGGGTGCACACAAATGTTAAAAGTCCACTACATAATGCTTAAGATTGAGTTTTTGAATACCTCACATCTTCAATCCAACCTGGAAAGGGTTCAGAGTAAGTACTGATTACTATAGTAGGACGTATGATGATCAACGGTAGATTATCTTTCATATGTGCTACAAGCATCTCTCCCATTGCTTTTGTAAATACATAGGTGTTTGGCCATCCATGCAAATTTGCCCTAATATAGGAGAAAAGTTAGGGAAGGGGCCAAAAAGAGAAAGAAAAAGTGACATAATATAAGTCGAAATATAGCCTTTTATTTGAGAAATTCATGTGTGAACATGTTTTTTGTTCTTCTTTTAACAATAAAATTTTATTGGAAAAACGAGAGAATAAAATTCAGGGAAAATGTGGTATGGTCCTCCAAATGAGTCCATAATCTACCAAACGTCAAGTTTATTAAAAGGCAAACCTTTTTTTTTTCATAGGTTTAACCTATATGAATCCAAAGTCCACCAAGCGTTAAATCTGTTAAGTTAGCTCAGTAGTTGATATTCTCTTATTGTCATTTTCCTCGTTTGTTATGGGAAAACGACAAATAGAAAGTAGGAAAATGGAATTTTTGCGAGGAAGAAGATGAATGTTTTAAGATTCTCAGTTTCCTCGGGAAGATGTTGCCTGTGGTGTGTGACCAGGGGAATAGACCAGGGGAATAACATTCACTTGATGCTTTTGTATTCTATTGATTTATAAAAACATAATGAAGAAAATGACATTAATTACTATTCAACATAACTCTAGGATACTAAGTATTCACTTTTTATAAAACATAGGAAATCTTGTTATTATAATTAATAAAAGAATAGGTATATATATTTACTCAAAATATATATATAATCTAAGATAATTTCATATGTTTTTTATAATTACCAAGATTAACAGTGTTTTATAAAAACGAATAATCGTTAATCTTGATGTGTTTCAATAACATATCAAATGATTTTATATTTATGTAAAAATTTACATGGTAGATCTACATAATATAAACTTTTCATCTAACGATCAACTTTAAAAAATATAAATCGAGTAAAACGTTATTGAGCGGTTGAATATTGATGTAACATTACATTGATATAATTTGATCCCTCCTCTATATAAGGACGGATCAACTCATCAGTTGATACCATGCTGTCAAAATTTATAATATGACACTCTAATAATTCTTTACTACATAACCCTATTAAAAATTGATCGTTGGAATGAAAGATATTATAACATTAATCATGTATATAAAAATTTATGTTAATTGTATTTTTTTTGGTATCTCAATAAGATACGTCAAAATGCCTCGTTTTTTAAAGTTTATAAAATGTTAATTTTAATGTTTTTCATTGACATATCAAAAGATTTCTAATTAATGTCAAATTTTGTAGATATGGTCTATATTATATTATCGGATTTGTCATATATTAAGTTTGACATTATGGTGTCAATAATATCATTTTAATTTATACATATTTTTCCACATTGATGGTTAGATAGTAAGTTTATATCACATAGACCATCTATGTAATACTTTTACAAAAATATACAATCATTGAATATATTACTGGCACCAACCAAAATTAACAATGTTAGTAAAAACAGTTAAACCCTTAAACTTGGAGGTACTAAAAAACATATCAAATGAATTTTGATTTACCTAAAAATTTAACAGATGGTCTATATGATATAAACTTACAATCTGATAATGAGAAGTGGGAATATATGTTGAGTAAAATAATATTGAACAGTGTAGTATGATGTAACATTACATATTTACAGAGACAGGCACACGAAAATCACCTTATCATTCCAAACTTTTTCATTACCGACTTGATAGTCTCTTCATTAGCGTTTTCTGCTTTGAGTTCAGTTAATTTTTCCTCTATTAACTTCTTTTCTAGTTTGATGTCCAACTTTAAAGACCCTCCTTTTAGTGTCTGACCCATAAAGAAGGGTTTCTCTATTACGAGTCCTTTAGGCTCCCCACATACATAAGCTAATATAGGGAATACAAAACATTATTGGATATAACAAAAGAGTATTATTAAAAGAAGGAAATATTCACATAAGACTCCATTTTAGCAATTTAATTAAGAATCGCAAATAATTATATCAATAAAAAAATAAATTCTTCTCTGCATATTCTAAATAATCAAATAGTAGGTACCACAAACAATAAAAGAATATGTATAAAATTCAGGTGATTGATATGTATTCGATCTAAAGGTGTGTCTTAATATAAAATTTATTTTTTGCTAAGTATTGGCCGAAAATTACATTATAATCATTTTTTAGAGGTTAATATTATATGAATCCTAAGATTGAGGTGTGATTAAAGGTGGACCATTTTCATTTTTAATAATGAACAAATTTAATAATAATAAGTACACCTTTACTCCAGATCCATATTAGACCCCAACATAAATTTGACGTGTTTAGTAAGATACAAATAAGATTTAATTGGTCTTTTGGTCCTTTAACTATTTTTGAGGTATCACTTTGGTCCCATAATTAATTTTCGTTCCGTCTGAGTCCCTTAATTGTATATCTGTTAAACATTTTAGGTCCTTTCGTTTGTTTATGAAAATGGTTGATGTACTATTGGTATAAAATTTCATCCCTGTTTTATTTAATTCTTTTATGAAGATACCAGTACAAGTTTGGAAAAAGTTGATGCGAATTTAAAGAGAGTTGTTGGGAGAGGTGAGGTTGGGGAAAAAAGATTAGTTGGGTCAAATAGAACTTGGCATGTAAAGCCAAAATGTTTGAAGGTCTGAGAGTGAAAGATGTGAGGGAGGTTAATCTATGACTTTTGCGATCTATGACCTAGTATAAGGTTTTCATTGATAATAAGTATGATACAAGGGTGGTGAAGACTGTTTTGTTGGGTTGAACATGTTTTCCACGACTCTCATCCAATTGGTATAGAGCTATTAGTTTGTTGATTTTTTTTGGTTATAGAGGACTGGTTATCATAGGTTATTTCAAGAAAGATTGGTAATGGGGGTTTTAAATTTTTTCAGGTTGGGTGATAATATTATGTTTTGTGAGAGACTTTCTTGTTTGTACTATATATCAACATAAGGCATTCAAGATGAGGGATAATGAATTTGGGATGAGAATGGGTGGCGGTGGGCCATCTCATGGCGGAATACCTTTTTATTCTTGGAGGAAGAGTCACTTTGGCATCGTTTAACCTAAAACCGAGGATAGGTCGCAAATATTGGGGGACTTTCATTGTAAAGTCAACATATTCGATGCTTGGAATTAAATTTTGCCACATCAAATGCTTTCATTTTCACATAATTTTTTGAAAATTTCGACACCATAAAAGGTAAAAGTATTATCTTGAAAATTACTTCACAACCAGATCCCATCTAGAAGCAATCTAGGATGCCAGGGAATTATCTCGGATGTAGGAGCCAGGGTTGTATCCTTTGGTTGTATCCCGTCCTACTAGGCCCCCTCATTTTGCGAAGGGAGGTGTCATGGAGTAAGGATCTTTTATTCCAGGCTCACCAACCACATAATTTATCGAAGAGCGGTGTTGTGGACTAAGATTCCTTTACTCCTCGTCCTACCAGCCTATTCGTCTATCAGAGAGGGATATTATGGAGCAAGGTTTTTTATTCCCCTTCCTACCGTCCAATTCGTTCATCGAATAGTGATGTTATTGTGAGGGGTCTTTTCTCCTCCTCTTTTTCTACCAGACCCCTTTGTATTTTGAAGGGCAGTCTCATGGACCCCTTTGATATTCTGGGAATTAGAGACATTTTAAGCAAAAACTATGAAACAATAATTTATTTATTCATATTTACAAGGTGATGTATACAATGTATTTAAAGGAAATTAAAAGGTTGTTTTTTCTTTTTGGAGCTACAAATTTGGAAAGTTTTTGAACTTAACCTTGTCTCTAGGAGTTTTTGTGAGTTTCTATTCTAAAGGATAATCAAGAACTCAACCTTAATGTCCTGGTGTTCGTCTCCGATTTTTGGGAGTTAGTGTTGGGATCTTTGTCGAGTGTTCGTGCTTATGTTTGAAGTTGAGAGGAAATTGGCCTCATTACTTGCTTGGAGGAGTTGGTCTTTTGGGTTTCTTCTCTTACTTGGGAAGAACAGCGTTGATATTGGTTAACTCATAAAAATAAAAATATTGTATTGGAAAATGGTGAAAAGTGATGAATTTAACTTATTAAAAGTCAAAACATTGTTGAATCTAATATAAACATACTACTTTTGGTTTTTTTAGAGCACTTGTTAGCATAACTCTAAAAAAAAAATTAGAAGAATCTTACCGGTTGATACATAAAGAAGAATCTTTAGCTTACGACAATTTTTTGCATAGTTCAATACATTAAGAGCTCCCATTGTATTCGTAGCCATTGCAGTATCGAATCTGAAAAAGAAAAAAAAAACCCTTAAATAATTACCAAATAATTTTATAGCTCTTTATTTTACAATAAATAATTGTATAGCTTGATAAATAAACATTGTGTATAATTTTGTATGACCCGCATACAAAATGCACAAATATTAAGAAAACTAATTGCAACTATAGATTGGATAAAATTAATCTTTAAAAAAAATAGTCTGGTTAAAAAGATAAATGTTTTTTTCTTCTTCATATTTCTTCTTGTAATAAAAGAGATAACCGATTTACTCCTTCAACATGTAAATTAAACACATATTTTTTCGAAAAAAAATAAATTATTGATATCATAAAAGAGATAACATATTTACTCCTTCCTTTTGTAAATTAAACACATATATTTGTGTACAGAAATTTATAATACATGTTTAAAGTTTAAAAATTTTCTTATATAAAAGGACAAAGAAATAAAAAAATTGGGTCTTATTGTTAGCTATAGAGAGAGTAACTCACTCTCTTTGTCACTGATTTTTTGTTCTTTTATATTGGCACATAGATTATTAGTTTATTTTCCAATAATGGTAAAATCAATGACTTAGTTGGGCCTTTGGCCCTCTCTTACACCAAAAAAATAAAAATATTAGTGAATTAGTCCTTTAATGTTATATGCATTGGTTTGGTTCTCTCTGATGACCTATTTTATGGGTGTTCTAATCAATGATGGTTACTGTCATTGGATATATATGGTTCATGTTTAATAGTGGTTCGAAAAAATCTACGGTTGTGTCGTGTGTGTTATCTAAAACAACTATGTTTCTAGTTGGCATAGTGATACATGTATAAGATAGAATATTAAATTTGTATTTGTGTGTAATATAATTATTAATTATGTATATATATTAGTATTATGTCAATATTATATTATAGTATTAATTATATATGCAACAAAAATAATATTAATTATATACATATAAGTAGTTATTAGTAGTTAGTTTATGAAGTTATCCCTTATTAACACAAGACTTGTCAGACTTTCCTTAAACCCTAATTACTTAATTTTTCTCTCCCAAGCTTGCAATTAATTCGACATTAGCTTCCAACTACCCACTAATCCATTAAGCAATTTAAACACGTGTATTTAATATGACCTTCCCATACAACAAGTGCTTTTGTATTTCCCAAGAAGTCTCTACAACTCCCCAATCTCATTGTGTACACATGTCACCGTCTGTGCAAATTCATTTTTGTCCATAAGCCCTGTATAAATAGTGGTGTGCACCTACCTAAACTCCTTCATCGATCATCCAGACATTTCAAACTTTGTATTGATGGAGGGACTTGATGTTGAAAGCTTATTGGCATTGCATTGCTTGAGAAGTATAACTAATCTTAATAGA
>Ga0315915_1008636_pt1 | contig 11845 bp, 7 predicted proteins | sample MpolbnodulesMG_FD_207738 | JGI IMG/M metagenome (GOLD analysis project Ga0315915, IMG submission 207738) | Medicago polymorpha root nodule microbial communities from Los Angeles, California, United States - branched nodules | ecosystem: Host-associated > Plants > Roots > Nodule | place: USA... | reverse complement strand
GCAATAAATAATACAAGCCAGTCAAGGAAACTGTCTTCGAAACTTTGTCTTCGAAATACAACTTTTTATTTTTGTTTTAACAATAATTACACAACTTTTTATTGCAAAGTTAATTTTTTAGTACTTTAATCAATGCTCCAAAGGCAGTCATTAACATTCTCCACTCCTAGGTTAATAAGCAGCAAGAATGAAACAACCATTTCAACCACAGTGAATAACTAAAGGTTTAGACATTTCATCAATTTTGCCAAAATAGAAATTGAAATATAATAGAAGGAAGGGTACGTTTGAAGCATAGGTTAGATATTAAAAGGTAGTAGAGCTTAAATACTCGTATAAAACATGAATTTGACCCAAAATGACCGGATGCAGTATCATCAAAATGTGCAGAAATTAAATCACTCCACTACAGCTCAAGAAAATACGTTTAACACCTGCATTGCTCCATTTTAATGAAGTTGCAAATGAGAACACGAAGCAGTACATGAAGAGCTCTAGTAACCCTACAAATATTTAACATCTCATTTTGCTGTTTTGCATAAACTTGTACCCATCAAATATTTCCTTCCCATTGCTAGTAATCTGAATATACTCTAATTATTATTCTACAACAGGCAAATTTAATAGGTACATTACAAACACACTTTGAACAAAATTTTCTACCTACATTTAACATGGCCAAAACCATGCAGCAATGAAATGCAGATATTCTCGCCCTTCAGGGCCCTATCTCTAAAGTCTCAAGTTGGTGTAGATGTAAGCAAGTAAAATATATCGAACATTTTGAGGATGAAATCTAAACAACAAAAAAAAGGAAATGACAGAATATTCACTATCATTAAGTCGATTGCATGACTCTAATCAGAAACAAAAGTTCAGGGCAGGTACACAAACAACACTTTGATGTATATGAAGACATAATACTGAAAATTCGGACCACACCAGCAAAATTGAAGGTCCCTTCTGCAACATTGAAACATGTTTCTTGATACAAGACTAAGCACAGAATTTTGCAGCATAAATCTCATGAGAAGTTGCTAAACATATTCTGACAACAATCTAGCAAATCCATTTATGTACGCCTATGTTTTGTTTGTCTCTTTCCCATTATTCTGGGGATTAAGCTCATTGTCATCAAAATATTCTTCAAAAAATTCTTCATCACTATCCTCCTCATGATCATCATAATACTCTTCATCCTCGTCATCCTTACCATTTTGAAGAAAAATTGATTCATCATTTGGTTGCTGACCTCTTAAACTTTCTTGAATTCGATCACATATGGCAGTCCCCTGATATATACCCATGCAGTGACAACCAACAGAGAAAAAAGTTTAAAAGCTAGGTATTAATTATCTTGCATAATGAAAGTCACATAATATTTCTGCATAAATTAGCTCACCATCTTATGGCAACCTTCTTCAAACATTTCTAGAAACCCAGCAACCATACGATCAGCATTTTCCACCCACTCATTCCGATGCATACCAGCATTCTTTGCGACAGTTTGGATCTAGATGAACAAAAAAGATGTGTACAACGATCAAAATTCCAATCCACTGCAGGTAATTTTAAAATGTATAGTGCCATAAATTATAGTTGCGAGTGAATGTTCATAGCCTACTGCACAAATATTTGAGGTCCTTAAGTTTTGACAATCTACTTTCTCAACAAGAATCTCGACGATTCACTGTTGTTTCACCATTAAACATTGCCTTCACATATACTGTCAAACAAAGTTAAAATTATGGCTACCTTATATGGTAGTACCCATGCATCCTACTCCTTCTCACGATCTACATTTAGCAAAGTGAGTGTCTCCACTTCTATATTCATTGGGTATTTGGGTCATTTACCCACTCTTTTATTTACCCCCACAAAATTTTACAGCTCATGGGATGCGAACAAAAAAGGATCATTAAAATTGTTTAGCGTTAACAGTTCCTTAAACAACCATTGCAAGAAAAATACAAATGTAAGTTTGACGGCAAGAGAAGCGCAAAGAACCTAATAGTTGAACTTGTGGAAGAGCTACTGCTCCATCAAAGTAATAAATAGGGAAGAGAAGCGAAGTGCTAGAGTGCATCACTTCTACTTCTCTGCCACAGCTAGAACTACCATTTTATGATCTTTTTTCACTTCACAACCTTTTCCCTTGCCCCATCCCAAGTGCATGCACAGTGAACTATACAACTTAGTCAAATGATATGGCATATAATAAATTATAGACCTTTTACACCAACCTTTTCTTGCTGTTCTCTTACTTTCTCCTGCAAAGTTTTCAGTCTCCTATTCACGCGCAATCGCTTTTCCTGTTCATTTTAAATACCAACATGGAAAAACATAAGCTCCTCAAATGGTAGACAATATTAAGGACAATATAAGAGTGAACAATTCAGTCAATTGTGTATCATATAACAAGATATCAACCAGATATAAACCAAAATCACACCTTAACATAGCTCACACCAAGGTCTTTTCTTGAGTACCCACGATCCAAGTTACGCAGCACATACTGGTTATAGTCTTTCACAATCCTCATTATTATATCTGATGTAGATATACCTTCAGTCCGTTGAGTTTCCTTAAATCTTCCAACTGCCTTAACCTGCATCGAAATAATACAGCACATTATATATGCAGTCCCAATGAAATTTAAAAGAAAATTAAGGAAAAAAGATAATGAAATTTACTGATACATACAAATTCATAAACATCATTTGCAGCACCACTGGTATCAGCATATCTGTCAACATTTCATTGCAAAACCCAAGGCATTAGCTATATAATGCATTCAAATGCTTAAACAGCATGCCGATAACAACATAGGTCTATAAAAATAAAAACCAGGATTACAAACTCAAACAGTACCGAAGAACTATGTGATTGTCATGTAAAATCCAGGATTTAAAGGGAATACACTATTGGTCAGTTTAAACCAATTCTACACTAACATCCAATTAAAATCTACTAATTTACCACATCACCCGACTCGTGTAACTACGTTTTAAAACTGATGATTTGACGTGGCATAATAGAACACTCTCATTAGATGTCGTGTAAAACTAATTTGCACTCTGGCGGTGTACTTTATCCCCTTTAAACTAAAAAAAAAATAGCCTAAGAAGATATCCATTTTAATTGCTGTTATACCATACATGGCAGGATAAGTTGAAAAGCATTTGGCATAGGTTTCATCGTAAAATCACACTTAACACACTTGTTTACGTCAAAATTATTTCCCGATTTTCAAATATAACTTTTACTTTATAAGCTTCACATCTTTCCATGAATAATAAACACATAGTAATGAATTAAATTGGAACAAAGGTACAATTCTAAACTTTTAGAACATCGTAAAATGGAAAATAAAAAATACTTATACAGCATAAAGCTCAGACACAGACACGTCAACAACTATATATAATAATGTGAGCAAATGACGTAATTCAAATGTAATTATTTATGTCAGTTTCGTGACGGACACGTCTTCATTCAGAAGTGTTAGTTATACATAGCTTATAAAAATATAAAAAACGAAACGAAATCTTACGGAAGAGAATCATGAGCAACAAAATCAATCTTATTTTTATCAAGAAACTCTTGATTAATAACCCAAGGTGCATCAGGTATGACTTCATCCACCCATCTACACACAAAAAAATAAAAAGTAACACATAAATTAGTTACAATTATAATTACATTAACAAAAAAACGCAAATACAAGAAACACAATAACAATATTATATACTTGCAGTGACGAAGAGACTCATAACGTTCATCTTCAGTCATAACGGTTTTCCCTTTATACTTATGTGTCACCGCATCGCTACAGCATCCAACAAGAAGATACGTATTCGGAAATCTACAATTGAATGAAAAAAAAAGTGATTATATAAATAATCGATTAATTGAGGAATAATTAAGTAGAGAATGAAGAGTAATGGAGATTACGATTTTTTGGCTTGTTCAAGAGAACGAGCATGGCCGAAATGGAAGAGATCGTAGATTCCATCGGCGTAGACACGAACGGGGCGGTCTTCAGGCGGAGGGAGGTGAGGGATGGTGGAAGATGACGTCATGTTTCCGATCCCGATTGATTGATCGGTTTTTGTTCGGTGTTTTTTGCTTTTTCTAATTTTCTTACGCGAGTTTGTGATTCCGCGTTGTTTCCGCTTTTTTATTTATTTTTAAATTTGTGTGATACCGTTTATTTTTTCTTGCCTTAAATTGAACACAAGTTCCTTTCGTAAAAAAGATACTACGTGTGGTACTAGGAATATTCCTCAAATTTCTAGCTGTGTCTATGACGTGTGAAACTTTGTGTTTTTTTTTGGTAATCAAAAGTTCATGTGAATTAGCTTTGGGACTCACCAACGTGAGATAGACGACCTCAAACTTAAAAGAATATTTACACAAATATTTATAAACCGTTTATCAAAAAATCATCGCATCGACAACTTAATTGCTTTAAGTGGGGTTAGATTGAAATACAAATGTTAGAACAATGTTGTAAGTAGCTCTATTTGTTTGCCTATGGATACAAGCTAGATTGTAGCCAGGCATTATAGGAGATAAGAGGCCTACAATTAGACAACATGGTATCTAGTTTGTTCAAGTAGTGATCAAGATTTGATGCCGCATTAAAAACATTTGACAATCACTCTCAAAATTGACCTGCTCTAAGCCATAGTTTATAACAATCTCGATGTATGTTGTGGTGATGTAGCCTCGCATTCAGTCACTCAACCAAATGAGTGAAGAACTATGGAGTGAGCTTGGACAAGAGGACCTAGAATGTCGCTCAACCAAATGTCAATATTGAAATTATCTTCAGCTGAAAATAGAGCACAATCAATTACATTTCAACCAAATTTGGTTAGGTTTATTCCAGGATAAAATTTGGTTATGTTAGAATCCTTATGAGCGCGGTTGCAAAACATGTAGTCTCGAAGCGTGTCAAGCGCAAGGTTGATTGTCATTGATACATCAACCCGTCTCTGCTCCCAAAGGCAAGTTTAACGTCTGCTTTATAGCATATAACACATTTGATTTAACATTGGATGCCTCGGTTGTGCAGGTTGAATCTAGTAGGGAGGCAACAACGAAGTAATCTCCAAAAAAAATGTTTAATCTTCATGGCCTTTGTGGACAGTCATCTTGTCCCATTTTTGCCAATTCATACAACGACAGTTTGAACCCCAATAAAAGGAATTCATTATGCGCTCTATTTCTTCACCAAGAGTAGTAGGAAGAAGGAAAGCTCCTATACATTATGAAGGAATAGCTTGGGCTATTTCTTCACCATTTTATTAGAAGGATAATATGGTCAGTTTGCTTCAACCATATTGGCCAAGCTTTGATGAAGAATCCAAGAATTCTCAAAGCGAAATGGTTGTTTTGGTTTAATATGATTTTCTTGCTCGAGCGGCAGGAGAGGAAAGTGATATGAAGTGGCCTCACAAGGTTTAGTAGTCTATCTGAGGGGAAAAGAGAAGCCTAAGACGATGACTGCATATGCGATGAAGATGTTATTCCACCGCATGTAGGATGAAAATGAATTGAGTCAAATCAAACATAGTTTGGAACTTTACTTGACAATTAATTCGTTGAACTTGGTTTATGAACCAAATGAGTTGAAAATTAAGTTAAGCTAACTAAATGAGTTGAACATGAACTATATATAATTTGGCTCGTTTCATTCATGAGTTGTCTCGATTATGTGTTTGTGTGTGTGGAAATGGAAGAATTTTTGGAGGATTTTTCAGTTCTAATTGTGAAATTATGTTGGATTTTGTCTTTGTTACATGTATAAGTTTTAGTGTATTTTTTATATTATAGTTTCTTTATTTTGTTTTTAGGGCTTGTTACTTAATACAATATATGCTACTCTCTTAAAAAAAAAAATACAATATGTGCTACTGCATAACGATGGTGTTATTTGTATTTAAAACTACAGTCAATTTATAACAATTGTTAAAAGTGCAGAATATAAACTACTTTTTATCTATATAATTCTTTTTTTTTTTACTTACAAATTACAATTGTTAAATGTTCAGCTAAATTTTATTCTTCCCTTAAGAAAATATATATTTTATTCTCATTATCTCTATGGGTAACACTGTAATAATGATATATTTTTTTATTTGTGTTATCTGAGATCTTCTTGGAAGAGTTTCTCGAATTATAATGGATTTTCATCTTCAATTTAACGATAGAAATAAATGAATTTTAATTTATTATTAAAAAGAAAAATTAAGATCTAACAACAAGACTTCAGTGTGATGATACATTTAGATTTGATGTTGCTTTATAGTACTGTCCTTTTGTTTTCCACCCATATTCTTTCTAATGTGATTACAACATGATACAAAACTCCAAAATTTTTTAACGTTGAGAGCCTGACTTTGATTAACAGAGTTGTTTATATGAAACTTGTCAATATTTTTTTTTTTACTAAAACAAACTCAATGCGTTTAATTCAAAATAGTGTTTGCGATACAGGGAAGATTGAAATTAAACTACTCTTTTTTTTTTTTTTGAAAGTGAAATTAATTAAACTACTCTTGAAAACTATAGTCATTGGTTGAACAAATTTACTTGTATTTCTATAAATAAATAAACAAAAATACAAAGAAAACTTTTATTTGGACTTAGTAAACAAATAAAAGTAACAAGCCTTGTTCAGCAAATGAATTTATCGACAAAGCAGTTGCAACTTCATACATATATCTATCGAACAAAGTCAGCCATGCATAACAAAGAAATGTTGAAGACCGATATTTTTCTTTATGTGTGGCTAACATGCATGCCTGGAATAGTTATTAAGTTTCTCTGTAAACAAGGATTGAAGGCATTGTAATAGGGGCTGACTAATATATTTCATAAATCACATCTAACACTAAAACAGTCATTGATTCTCTATATTTATTAAGTATGTCATTTATTTTCTTGTCAATTCAAATTTCTTGCAATTTATTTCCTACAATTTACTTTTCTCTACATTTAAATTTCACGCACTTCCTTTCTTGCACATTAAATTTATGACCTTTACACATTTATACAATTTAAATTTTTCCATTTACTTTTCAAAGCCATTTACATTTCTTCTACTTGTAAAAAATTTCCACTTTAGTCAAAATCACTTTTATGCATTTTGCACTTGTTGAAATGTTTTTACACCATTCACACTCCATTTTTCCACTCAACCACTTGCAGAAAGTTTTTACACTCAAATCATATATTTTTCTTCATTAATTTTGTTTAGTGTTTGCATTTTCAAAGACAGTTTAGACACTATTAATTTCTATGAAATATATGAACTTTACGACAACCGCTCAAACGCAACACTTCTTCCATTCTACAACTAGTATGCACAGTGGCGGGCGGAGGTAGGGGGGGGGGCATTTAGGGCCATGGTCCCCCCACATTTGCTTTTTTTATATGCTACAATTAACTAATTAACTAGGTTAAAATGATTAGTATGGTATGTATTAGGTGATCGTCCCCCCAATTAATCTAATTAATATGTCTATTTTCTATCAAAAAATGTATTTTTTTTTGCCATGTTACTAGATTAATTGACAACTAATATCAATAGTTTTATGCTTTATAATATTTTAAATTATCTCAAATTTTGCAAAATATATTGATATGGTCCTCCCCATAACAGATTTTAAGTCAACACTTGTATGTTGACTATACTTACAGATTAATTCCTCTCATACTAAATATAGTTATAAATTGCCCACAAGTTCTAACTTAACTTACAAAATTTTCCAAAATCGTTTGATCGGACGCAATGATCGGGGTTCGAACCCCGTCCTATATTTATGTGCGTGAGTTTATAAAAGTTTGTCAGTTCGTCTATCTATCAAAAAAGAAAATATTAGTTTAGGGTTTCTTATATACCTTTTGTTTTTGAACAATTATTTTTTAATCAAATTATGTTCCATATACTCGGTTCCTCTAGCTTTAAATTCCTGCCTCCGCACCCGAGTATGCAAATTGTTTGTGAATATGAAAGAGTGCTTAAATTCGTATTTGTTTATGCAACTGTTTCAAAGCATCTCATGTGTGATACATAGTTAGTGTTAATATACAATGTAACAAAAAAAAAAAATTTCTATTATACAAGGTTTTAGCATATTGTCCTTTATAATATTATTTATTATTGATGTATGGTAGAGACATGGAGATAAATGATCAATTGAATATTGTGGATATACCTTATATTGAGAGAAAAAATGATTTTTTTTTTTTTTTAGAGAATTGAGAGACAAAATGAAGTTAAGTGGATTTGATCTATGTGAGAAAAAAAATCTAAAAATAGATTTATTTTTATCCTCGATAAAATTGATGTAGCTTGGGAATAATATAAGATATTTATATTGTCCAATATGAGTATTTCTCAATTATTTTAAGCTCATTACAATCAGTTAGTTTATAATAAAAATATTTTAGAAGATTTATCTCAAAATGGATTTATTATTATATTTATCGAAGATGTTGCTACTTAAAAATCTAAGCATACATGGATAATCTATTATTAGATCGAGATTTTTTTTTAAGAATATTATTGGGTCGGGTTTGTTAGTCTAAATTTGATAATGGAGAGGATATTGACTAAAACAAATTATTGTCCATTATATTTAACATAAGAAATCTTGGGTCTTACAATTATTTATAAACTAAAAAAATAAATATTGGGTCTTCGTTATTTGTTAAATATGCATCAACTTACACTTTTGACGAATACCCACTAAATGATGAGGTTATATATCTTCCTACTAAAATACCCCTGCATACACACGTATTGTAACAATGCACATTTTTGATAAATTAATTATGGTTAATTTGATAATTTGTATGATAATTATTTTGAAATTTTAATCAATGACAACTTGGTCCATGTATGACAATTCGACATCTTTAGTGACAATCTTCCTTTTCCACATGTCACACATAAAAAACAGTAATTGATGGTAAAATACTAGCAAGTGTATTGGTGTGTTCGGATGGATTTCCAAGGTTTTCCTTTTTGTTGCGTTTTAATGACTTTTTGAACAATTTATTTACAAAATTTGACCAAAAAAACATAAACTATCTACTTTTACTCTAGAATGACACTAAAAGACGACTAAAATTCCGATACGGGGGAGGGAGGGAGGGAGAGAGATAAAGTCTGGTAAGGAAAAGAGAGAGGTGACAAATATCAGTGGGAAGATAAAAGAGGGAAAGAGGAATGAGAAGAAGACGGGGAAAAAGAAGTATGATCGTAAAAGGGCAAAAAGTGGAAGAAAAAGAAATAGAAAAATCAAGATAAGTGTGACAAAGTTATAAAAAGAAAAGAGAGATTGATGGAGTAAAACTATTGAGTATGAACATATAGAAACAGAAGCAATATGTAAAAAAAACAAGTAAATGACATCTGCACAACTAAAAAGGTGAGTGACAACAAAAAAGGTGAGCGACAACTAAAAAGGTGAGTTGCATCGTAAAATGAAATTATCTAACAAAAAGAGAGGGATTGATGGAGTAAAGGTATTGATAACTATGACCAAATATAAGAAATTGACGCGGTATGGAAAAAATGAGGTAAAGGACATCGACACATTGGATATAATTGTAAGTGACAGCTAAAAAGTCGAGTTGCATTGTGAAATGAAATTATCACATCAGATAAGGCGGTGAGAGACAACTAACAAGGTGAGTGACAACTAAAAAGATGACTGACAGCTAAAGAGGTGAATTGCATTGTAAATTGAAATTATGTGACGAGAGAGAGAAAGATATATATATATATATATATATATATAGAGAGAGAGAGAGAGAGGGAGAGAGGGAGGGAGAGAGAGAGAGAGAGAGGGAGAGATTGACAGAGTAAAGCTATTGAGTGGTTATGACCATATATAAACTAACGCGGTATGGAAAAAGTTAGGTAAAAGACATTTGTAGAGAGGATAAAATAGTGAGTGACAACTAAAAAGGCAAGTTGCATGTAAAATGAAATTATCTCACAACAAATAGAGATTGGTGGAGTAAAGATATTTGTAGTTATCACCATATAGACACTGAGGTGGTATGGAAAAAATCAAGTAAAGGACATCCGCACAAGCAGATAAAATGGTGAGTGACAACTAAAAAGGCGAGTGATAGCCAAAAAACGAGTGACAACTAAAATGTTATTACATTGTAAAATGAAATTATGTGACAAAGAAGAGAAAGATTGATGGAGTCAAGCTGTTGAGTTGCTATGTCAAGATTCAATCTAACGTGCTATGGAAAAAATTAGGTAAATGACATCCGGACAAATAGATAAAATAGTGAGTGACAACTAAAAAGGTGAGACAGCTAAAAAGACGAGTTACAACCGAAAAAATGTTTACATTGTAAAATGAAATTATGTGACAAAAAACAAAGAAATTGATGGAGTCAAACTATTAAGTAGCTATGTCAAGATTGAACTTAAAATGATATGGAAAATAATCAGGTACAAGGCATCCACATGATGCATAAAATAGTGAGTGACAACTACAATGGTGATTGTCAGCAAAAAAAACGAGTCACATTATAAAATACAAATTTTTTCAAAAACACCTATTTAGATAATAAATTTGTTCAATTTTCCCACATATCTTTATGCTAGTAAGTAAGTATCAAGGAGCATGAGACTTCACTGAAGTTCAAAATTAACAGTTAACACTGATGGTAGGTAATTCAACCTTTGTCATAGAGATCTCATAAAGAAGATTCATATGGATAAAATAACTCACTTGTTAGATTAATTAGCACTAATGATTTGTCCATTAAAAAGTTAAAAGCATCTGGCACAATTTTTATTTTATTTTTTGTTGATAGTTTAAACCGTAAATAACATTTTTTAGAATATAAGGAATTCCATTTTCTTTAAACCCCCTATTTTTATGCTAGTGATTTGATAAGGATAAATACAAATAGATGATTAAACAAAAAATTTATAATATTTTATTAATTTTTTAAATTTATTTTTTATTTTATTTGATTATTTTAACAATAACAAACATTCTTATATATTTGAGGTCAAAGCAAATAAAATAAAAAGGGCGCAAAATAAAAAGATTTAATATTTGATCGAGGTCAAAGAAAATAAAATGAATTCCTTATATTTTTTTTATTTTGAAAGAGATGAATTCCTTATTTTGTTTTGTGATAAAATCAAATGAGTCTTTTCACCAAAAAAGTAAAAATATTACACCGGTCAAAGAAAATTAATGTGATTCCTTATTTTCTTCTGTGTTAAAAAAAAGATTTTTTTTAAAAATAAAATAAAATGATTACACCGCTTCACAAAAAATCCCTAAAAAAAAGATTACATGGTCAAAGAAATAAATGGAATTCCTTATATTTTTTGGTAATAAAATTAAATGAGATTTTGACGCAAATATTAAAAATGGGCATTTCATTTAATAAGAAGCCCAAACCAAGTCTATTTGAAAATACATACTTGTTAGCATTTCCCTACTTTTTTTACTATTCCCCTGTCTTTGGATAATAGTCGTTTAAGGTTTATGCACGATTCTTAAGTAAATGATTAATTGTGTTGATTTTGATGGTAAAAGTAGTATCATTTACAAAAACACCCTTATTAATTGTAGTTAGTGGAGTAGTTAAATTGAATGAAATTCAATAAAAAATGGTATAACAATGGAAAGAAAAAATAAATGCTGCATTGATATTTTAAAGTGACAATTATTTTGAGAAAAAAAAAATGGGTAAAAACTAAAAAGACTATTATTGTGAGACAGAGGAAGTGTATGATAGACTTATGTTTTCAAGATAATATTTTTATTATGATTTCCTTAAA
>Ga0315915_1008633_pt1 | contig 11846 bp, 9 predicted proteins | sample MpolbnodulesMG_FD_207738 | JGI IMG/M metagenome (GOLD analysis project Ga0315915, IMG submission 207738) | Medicago polymorpha root nodule microbial communities from Los Angeles, California, United States - branched nodules | ecosystem: Host-associated > Plants > Roots > Nodule | place: USA... | reverse complement strand
TGTCAACAAAGAAAAATCATCAATTACATAATTACTAAAATGGCCCTTAGAAGCCACCAAGAAGGGCAAAATTGGAAAAAACAGCTGATTAATTTTTCTGGAATAGTTAGTAGACTTCCATTATTATTTGAATATGATATCTAATAGGGTTGTGTGAAAAAATTCTAAAACGTGTGAAAGAAAGTACATCAAAGTTTAGATAGCATTGTGTTCTACTGTATAACTGAATGGCACTACAGTTGAACAGGAAATAATTTAGACACCCTACAAAGCTATAAAATGCATCATGCAAGTATAATAGAAGTCATTACTACATTTTTCCTTAGCAAAAGAATATAACTAGTTGCATAGGATACTACCATCCGGTACATAACACAAAAAATTGGCACTTTACATAACTCCCCCATTGTCATGGATTAATATCCATGACAATGCTGTGGGTAAATAGAAAATGAGAAACAAATTTGTTTCCCCAAATTTTCCCTTTGACAAAATTGCTCTCCCACTCAAAAATGGAAGTGTGTACTACACATCAAAGACCTAACCCTGGGAATAGAAAATAACACTTTATTTTACATTTCCCTTTTCACTAAAGTTAAGGCTTTCCCCCTTTTCACCAAAACACACAGAAACAAAAGTCTTCTCGAAACACAAAAACCACAAAGACATAGTCTTCACCACTGTCGTTCTACCTTCTCATGTATGCCGTTTCTCAACCACTTGAGACAGCCGCCGTTCTCTTCTTCTTGCTGTATTTAGCTAGTTACTCAATTGAATTTTGCATTTCTGATTTCAAAGCACAAGCCCTAAATGTTTTGCATGCTTGATTCCTTATTTTCATTTTTCAACTGCCATGTCTGACTATAATTAGGGCTTACTTCTAGAGTGATAATCTACTACACACTATAATTGATAACCTACTATCAATTTATTTCCATCTAATAAGAAAACTGAAATTAATCCATCTAATAAAATTCTTCAAGCAAGCCTCAACATCTTCAGTGGTCGACTTTGGCATCAAATTCTCGGCAACATCAGCTGGTGACATTTTAGTTTCTCCCAACAACTTTTCACTAACTGGAAACAAATCATCATGAGACTCAACATCTAAGTAGTTCTTTGCAAGCACCTTGAACGCTTGATAGCTACAATAGGACATTTCTATGTGCTTATCCATTCTTCCCCTCCTTATGAGAGCAGGATCAAGTTTGTCCACAAAATTTGTTGTGAAAATTATGATCCGTTCTCCTCCACATGATGACCAAATTCCATCAATAAAATTCAACAAACCCGAAAGAGTTACCTTGCTTTTCCTTTTCTCTTCTTCTTCTTCTTCTTCATCATCATCGTCGTCGTCATCTTCATCTTCTTCTTCACTTTTCTTATCAGTTTTCTCTTTTTTCTCATTCTTATCATTACGATCTTTCTCCTTTTTCTTCTTCCTTTGACCGGTAAGCTCAAGAGAACAATCAATATCTTCAATAACGATAACTGATTTGCTCGACGTCTCAATCAAAAGTCTTTTCAACTCATTGTTATCCTTGACAGTTGTTAATTCAAGATCATATACATCGTAGATCATGAAATTTGCAATAGCAGATATCATGGTAGATTTCCCAGTTCCTGGTGGACCATGGAGTAGATAACCCTGTTTCCAAGCCTTTCCAACTTTAGCATAATACTCTTTCCCTTTCTTGAATTTTACAAGATCGTTTATGATCTCTTCTTTCTTCTCCGGTTCCATAGCAAGTGTTTCAAACTTTGCAGGATGCGCAAAATTTGTGTGACTCCACCCTGACAACCACCAACAACCGCTATTGTTCGTGTAAAGCTTTAGTCGCCTATTCTTAAATATAATAGCCTTTCCTTGTTCCAACACATGTTGTATGTAAGAGGAAGTAATGAGATCGCGATGCCTTTTGTGGAAAGTTAGTGTTAAGTATCTTACCACATCGAAATTAGGTCTTCCTGAAGATGCTTTTCTTCTTGGAGCTTTGCTATTTGCAGACCACCAAACTTTGACTCCATTGAACTCATCCTCGATCTCTTCGTTGTCATCCATGCTAAGGACAAGCGGGGATTGGTTATCTTCCACAACTTCGGCTTTAAGTCTTTTGGCTCGTTTACTCGAGTTAGCACCAAGATATGTTTGGATGATTGTGTAAATTTCGCTTTGTTTGAGACGCTCTCCCGATGATTCATAGAAAGTTATTTGGATGTAAGGGGACATAAGGTCTGTAAATTTGTTCATGTGCTTTTCAACAAACTTCGAAGATCAGATGGGCAGAATTGCTCATACATGGCATAAACAAACATTAGGCTAGCCGTAGTTGAGCCTAATTGTGACAATATTTCCCCAATTCCCATTCCCATCTCTAATAATTAGAAACGACTGTGCCTATTTTTTATTTTGTGTTGCTTTAACCTATATGGTGTGATTTTATAAGGAGTGATTTAGGTTTTGTATCTTGGTGACCAAGTTATCTAGGGGACATACGATTTGTTGATTTTGTGGGCGTGCTGAAATTGAAAACTAGCAGCCAGATTAAAAACAAAGAAAATATAAAAACAAAAAAAATATTTTATTTGTATACCCAATTAGGTAAATATATCTACTTAATTCCATCAAAAATAAAATAAAGAATTTAATTAGTATAATTTAACGCGTACAATTATTTTACACTAAGAGAGCATATTAATTAAACAAAAAAAATCTGTTTAATTAATTTGTATCTCCAATTTGTACAATTATTTTAGATTGAGAGAGCATATTAATTGTTTTTTGAGTAAAGGACATCAATTTATTAATTCAGAAGAGTAGTGAAATTATAAAGAAAAATTGTCTACGAAGCATTGAGATGCTATTGAAAGAGTCATGAGGTGCCTTAAAAAGACTATGACTATAGGATTACATTATGAGAAGTATCCTATTGTACTTGAATGGTACAATTATACAAGATGGAACATCCTTTCAGACAAATCCAAAGCGATCAATGGCTACACATTGAGTATCACACTGGAGGAGTTGTTTCTTAGAAAAGAAGAAATATACAATATTGACTCAGTCCATAATATAATGAAATCTTAGATGAGATCACTAGAGAAAACTAATGAAGAAACAAGTTGATAAAATTCTTGCTAGTTGAGATCCCCTTATGGAAATAAGTATTGCAACCTATGATAACTCATTGTTGTGACAGTAACACGACTATTGTGAAATCGAGAATTGTACTACAATGGTAAGAGACGATAATTAAGGCACGAACAAAGAACGATTATAGCGCTAGCTACTCTTCAATGGAGCGGTTAAAGTAGATTTTGTATGTACTGATGATAAATTAGTAATTCCTTTGTCGAAATGATTAGCTAGAAAGAAAGTCTGAAACACATCCAATAGGATGAAACTAATGCCTAAAGATCATGAGTGATGGTAACCCGGCCTATATGACTGGAGATCACAAAAAAATAGGTTCAATGGGTAATAACAAGTCATGTTGTGATAGAGCATGCTATGATAATATCTAGAAAAGTCTGATTCCTGTAGCCAAATGAGGATGAGATAAAAGAAACTCTTAATGACATCATTACTATATGTGGATTGTAGTACAAAGCTACAAGAGTACTATTGAACTCACCTATACGAATGTGGAACAGAGGTCGGTTGCTATGGGATTTTGAGGCAGAATACCTAGAACGTTCGTCAAATTGGGATAAACATGCAGGCCATAAACGCACGACAAATAATATTTGTACAACTATCTTGTGACAACTTTTTGACAACTATTTCTCTCATACTAACATGGTGTTCTTTTTTTTTTTCTCTCTATTGTTTTTGACCAATAAGAAGAGAGAAAAATAAAGTTGTCACCAAAGTTGTCGTTAAATGGATGTCCAAATATCATTGCTCTAAACGCAGAAGCTTTTAGAATACACCCGAAAAAAGGTTGCGTGCAGGTTCTATGTCTAAGATTGAGTTTAATACCACAAGCAACTCTAGTTAATTGAAATTTTACTCGCTATGCAGAGGTTCAAGTTGTAGACGACACCTTTGTTTATTCGCAATCTTATAAAAACATCTTTGACGTTATTTCTGAAACCATTTTAAAATCCAAGTGGGGGATTGTTGGAACATGTGTAAAAATTGAGTTAAAAAACTAGACACAAATTCTCACATTGGGTAGAACTAGTGTTGTGTGAATTAAAAAAATTGGAAGTCCTAAATCGGATGGTTCACACATAATAGTAGTATATAGTGGGGGTGTACCTCTAAAGGGGTACACAATTATGTGAACAGAGTAAGCACTAGCGAAAAAAAAATTGATATATATTTTATTATTTGAAAATGTTAAATTAAATAATTAATTTAATCATTATTAGAAAGCGCTTTCTTAGTCCTCAAGTTTTGCTAAAATATTTTAGAACGCAATCTGAAATATTTTGGTATGCAATATAATATATTTTGGTATTTATATGAAATATATTTTTGTACTCAATAATATATTTTTTTACTCAATTTGCGATGTTTTTATACTAGATCTAATATGTGAATTACTTGTTCCCAAAGTTTCACACATACTAGTTGTGAATTTTCTCTATAAATAGAGAGCAGACATAGTTTATTCCATACACCGAAAAATATTCTGTAACATCGAATCATTTTCTTCGCTCTTCCTTTTTGACTTGTGTTAACGAGTCTTTCTTCTCTTCATCTCCTTTTTTTGTCCCTTCGAAATTAAGATTGTTCTTAAGACCATAGTCCTTTTTCGGTATAATGTCCCTTGGAATTAAGAACGGTTTTAAGAGCATAGTCCCTCAATAATCTTTGTCCTTTCGGAATAAAGAATATTTTTAAGATCATAATCCCTTTTCAGGAATAATGTCCTTTTCAAAATTAAGAATGATCTTAAAATAAAAGTATAATCCCTTTTATATTTCCTTCCCTTGATAAAGTTATATTTTAGAACGGTGATAACACCATATTTGAGTGGTTGAAATTTCATATTGATATTTGGAGATGTTAAAAGTTAGAATGATGGTAACATCATATTTGAGTGGTCACAATACCATATAGAGTGGTCATAGTACCATAATTGATTGGTTTCAGTACTTAAATACGAGTGGACTTAGTATCATATTGAAGGTGTAATTGTCGAACGTTTTTTTATAGTGTAGTAGTTAATCGCACTGTTGTAGTTTAGCTTGTTTTATATAATCTCCTTTGCATTACTTTGGACAGTGTCACGACTCAACCTAGTAACAATTTCAGTACGTAGATTTATTTTTTCAAAATAGAATTTAGTAATCCAAATACAACGGTACTCCGTTAAATGTCATTAAATGTTATTCTACATCATTATATATGATGTGTAATAGTAAAAAATAAGCTCTAAATTGGGTTGTGTAAAAAAAATAAGCCTTAAAATTTTGTTTCAATTAAAATATGATGAGTACAAGTGTATTTGATAGGATGCCCAATCAGGTGCTATATCTAGATGAAATAAAAAGTACATCAAAATTTAGATAACACTGAGCTCTAAAAGCAATAAAATGCATCATGCAAGTAGAATAGAAGCCATCACCACATTTTTGAAACCATTTTTAAAATTCAAGTGGTGGATTGTTGGAACATGTGTGAAAATTGAGTTAAAAGACTAGACATAAATTTCCGCATTAGGTAGAACTAGTGTGGTGTGAATTAAAAAAAATGAAAGTTCTGCATTGGATGGTTGAAACACAAGTGGCAGTGTACCTCTAAGGAGGTACATAATTAGAATGAAGTAAGCGCCAACGAATTTTTTTTTTTATATATATTTTATTATTTGGAAATGTTAAATTAAATGATTAATTTAATCATTATTAGAATGTGCTTTCTTAGTTTCCAGGTTTTGCTAAAATATTTTAGAACACAGTCTGAAATATTTTGATATGAAATCTAATATATTTTGGTACTTATCAATAATATATTTTTGTACTCAATTTGAGATGTTTTTGTACTAGCTCTGAAATGTGAATTACATGTTCCCAAAGTTTCACACATACTAGTTGTAAATTTTCTCTATAAATAGAGAGCTCACACAATTCATTCCACACACTGAAACTTCGAATCATTTTCTCCCCCTCCCCCCCCCCCCTCTTACTTGTGTTGACGAGTCTTTCTTCCCTTCATCTTCATTTTTTGTCCCTTTGGAATTAAGAGAGTTCTTAAGACCATAGTTATTTTTTGTATAATGTCCCTTCGGAATTAAGTATAATCTTAAGCGCATAGTCCCTCAATAATCTTTGTTCTTTCGGAATAAAGAATATTTTTTAGATCATAGTTCATTTTCAGGAATAATGTCCTTTCCTAATTAGGAATGATCTTAAAAATATAGTCCTTTTATATTTTTTTTTCCTTTGAAAAAGTTATATTTTAGAATTGTGATAACACTATATTTGAATGGTTGAAACAAAATAATTATTGAAATAAAATATTATAGGAATAAAAGCCTATAATTATTTTGTTTCATAATTTTCAGTTAAACATTAAGGCTTCTGGGAATATATTATTCTTTTTTTTTTCTTTTGAGGGAAGGGAATATTATTCTTAATACTCATGAATGAATACTAAAATTTGTATGTATTAATTAACGTTCATTGGTTTTTCTCCTTAAAAAAAAACATTCATTGGTTTTTCAAATTATATGTGTAACGAAAACTTATAAATTTTTTCAAATTTACGGTGTAAGAAAATGACGGATTATCAATAGATTTACTTTGAGAGAAGGTGAATCCCCGACTGATTTTGTGTGTGTGTTAGTGTCTATGTAGGTAAGTATTTGCATTAACAAACATTTTTTTTCACTAAACACGCATACTTAATAACATAAATAATTTTCGTGGTAAAAGTTCAACAAAATATGAAAACTTATAATACAGAAGATGAAATTATAATTTTGTTATTTATTCATATAGTTATACTAAGAAATTCATATAATTTCTCATGCTCACATTTTTTATTGAAAAAGCAACCATACAACTACAAAACTTTAAGGATTTGTAGCCTTCTCGGATGAGGTGGTGGGGAGCAGCAGACGCCTGGCCTAACAACACATGGTCTCACTGGAAAACAAATCTTTTTTCACCTTCAACAACTTCATTCCCTTGAACACCTCCAAACATTGTGCTCGCAACAGCAAAAACCATTACCACCATCTTCAATGAAGCTTCCATTTCAATACAACTTGCTCAACACATAAAATCAAAGATGCTATTAACTTGTTATGATATGCAAGACTAGTGATGTGTACTTATTTATACAAATTTGAAAATGTTGATAAGTACATACATATCCATATATTACGTGCAAATCTTAGAATCATGTTTTTTTAACTTTAATTTATTTTTTTATTCTTTGTTTGACTCTTTTTTTATATAATATAGACATAAAGCTAACTCAACAAAATGAAAAATAAATAAATAAAAAAGAAACAAAAAAGTGAAAAGATAAATTAAAGAGTGTTAATTTATAGATTTTTTTTTTTATAAAAAATATTGGTTGAGAAAAAAACAGTGATATTAAACTTTTTTTTGGGTAGTGAGTCATATTATAAATTTTACTTATAGATAAAGATAAATTAAAGATTATTATTTTATAAAAAATATTTCTGTAACACCCACACTAAACGTATCTAGAAAGTTTAGCATGTGCATTATCTTTAGTACTGGATACATTAAAATTTACAACATAAAGACTTCGAATGAATATTTTATACAACAATACACGTTCGTACAATCAACAAATACAATACTAATCGTCGAAACATAGAAAATACATCCTTAAAGTCCATACCATCCTACAACGGATACGAACGAGCACTTGCTGATTATCCATTCGGATGCTACCTTGCTAAATCCTGCTAAACCAACCTGCTGATATGAAACAAGCAAGGTTTGGGATGAGACATAATGTCTCAGTGAGTTCTACCTAATCCTAGGCTATAGGTAACCTCGGGGAAAACCTATCGTCACCACATGTCTACATTACAACCTACCGGTTGATTATACGTGTGTGGAACATATTTACCTAGACGGTCGTGCATACTAGATCTGTCGTAGGATTCTTCTTAACTTATCTTACAAGTCTTGACATACATTATACGTGTCATGGCGGTTAAGGGAACCTAAGACCGCTATATCAAGATACGCTAAACGCATCAAGGCCTGAACATAACATATGCATGACACGATCCTAAACCGGACGATTGGGGAGATCCTAAGACCGTCAACGGTATAACTTCATAGTTTTATCTTGGTATATAGGTCTACACATGTTTCATAACATATCACAATCGTAATCATATCATAATCATGTTCATTCATTATGTTAGAGGTTAGCGTTGAACAAACAATATTATCTGAGTTCATTTTACGGAGTGTATCAGGTGGAGTAACCTCGAGTACAATCCCATACATGACCGATGAATTCCTAGCTAAGGTACATCGGACTTCCTCAGTGTCATGTGGGCCTACCTTGCGGAGCGTGTCCCGTCCCCCTGGCGTCAACCTCTTGTATCCCCCTGGCGTGGATATCAAGAGACACGACACCTACATCTTTCTTATAGTCTTGATCGTTCATAGAAGGTTAATATCTAACTTACATAATTGATTACCACGAGTCCATGGTCTACTCATATAATGGTAATTCAACATTGCTTGATCTTGTACATACATGGAAGGTTTAACCTAAACTTGCTTGCTTATTCTTAATCAATTCATGTCTTGACATACTTGGGGTTCATGCTAACATTCTAGTTCTCGACGGTCTACATCAAGGCTCTATGGTTTTCCCGTCCTTAGATTCATCGCTACCCGAACATAAACTCATTAAGCTCTCATATGCCATTCTTGTCGTTTATGCTAATACTGTCCATGATTCTCATTTCAAGAACTGATCGATATAATGTGCATTGCTTAGATGTTGTTTACGGGTTTTAACATTGGAAAATATTGCGATAAAAGACCTCGGACGGCACTACGGGACCCAAGACGAGCCAACAAGCCAATGAGAATTTGGCAAGGGCAGAACCAACTCGCTATAAGCCAAATATTGGCGAGTTTAATCTGGGGAAACTCGATATAAGCTAAATATTTCACTTATGGCGAGTTTCTTCGGGTCAGTAGTGCAGATTTTGCAATTTTCACCCTAAAGTTGTCAAATTTGATCCTGCAATGCACACTACATGTCCAACAACTCATATAAACATTAAGAATCATATTGCATGACAATTTTAACATAAACATCACAAGATCAACGACATTAGGTACTAAAGTCATTAACACCTAAACTAACATTTCATGCTTTCTTACAATGAGATTACACAAACCCATAGAAAGGAAATCTATCTATAGAACTCACCTAAACATGATTCTTGCAATTCTTCTAGCTTCACTTCATCTTTGATCAAAACCAAACCCTAACTCTTGATACTCTTACTCAACATGTTCTAATGCATTACCATTCCAATCTTTCATTAGTTTCTTGCTCATGAAGATGCCATGATTCATGTTTGTTCATCAATTTCATATGACTTGGAATGAATGATGGATTAGAGAGGGAAAGGGGGCGACTTTGTAGAGAGAAGGAGGAGAGAATTCCAATTCTCAAAACCTAGAGAGAGAAACAACAAATCCAAATGATTTATTTGTGGTCTCCAACACTTATATACTTATGGTGTGAAAGTACCATTATGCACTTTGTCTCGATTGTTCTTTCTCTGACAATGATAATTCAACCCGTGTTTAACTGACAATGCATAATAGTATCTTCCGTCTTGCCATAACCTTCTTGGAGACTCTCCCTCTGACACATCAACCGGTAATATTTCAATAACTGACGAGTGGGATATTACACTTTCTCATTAATTTTTTATATAAAAATATTTCGGAATATATTGGTCAAGAAAAAACTGGTTGTAATAATCTTTTTACTTATCGACAAAGAAAAACATGATATTGGTCAAAATTTGATTGAATTCTTTAAATGATTTTACCATTTCATATTTATATATAGGCTTAATTGTTCTGTCCATCCCTTAACTTATTTCTTTTATTCAATCATCAACAACAACAAGTAATATCACTATCATCAACAACAACAACTAATATCATTACACACATACATAAATCTTCAACCAAACAACACATAAAATTGATTTTTTTTATGGAGAGAGATAAGGTGCAGAAACTCCTATTGAAGTTACTAACCTCGAAAGCGACAGATTCTCACCGGAATCGCTGTTTTCAGCGGCGTTTAAACCCGAATGAAGCTCTTCAAGCTTGTTTCGTATGAGTTGCCATTTTCCGGCGAAGACCCTGATCGAGAGCGTAAGAGAGAGTAAAGTAAAGAACAAATGAGTCCAATCCTTAATCCATATGTTGCCAGCGATAATGAAATTAAAAACTAAAAAATTAATCCTTTTCACTTGTTATCAAATGGTGATGAAGTTGTTGTTCAACAAGCTAGAGATGCTGAAATGATGATTGCCAGCGATGATGGTGTGGTGAGCATGCCATGCGTGTAAAGTTCTAAAACAAGTTGTTTGAAAAAATCTGTTTGTTTGGTTGATTGATTGATGATTATGATTGAATTTTTTGTAATTAGAATTGATAATTAGTTTTGAATTTTTTGTAATTCCATGAGAGGTACAGAGCGATTGAGAGGCGGGAGTCCGAGGGCTAGCTTCGGGTAACCGCGTCGGTGCTATTTTCCGACAGAGAAACATCATGGGGGGGTGAGGGGTCCAGCCAGGGTGGCAGATATCGGGGGGATAGGGGTTTTTGGACTGCGACGAGGTCGAGGAAAAGGAAATCGACGGAACAGGAACACAGAGGACGGGACAGGTCAGATGGTATAGCTGATTATCGAGGGACGACGACGGGTATCAGACAGGCAGGGCAGCAGGTTTCTGGACGCGGGTTTTTGGGAGAACAACGCGGTAGGTCTGCGGCAGATGGCACGGGATGGAACGGCGCCGGCAGCTCCTCCAACAAAGTCGGAGGTCATATCGCATCCTCAGAATGGCACGGTGCGATGGAGTCTGCCAATCATCCAGGTTACAAAGCTTCTTTTTACGTTACGAATTTTCCGAAAAACTTACCATTGTTTCGATTACGTCAAGCGTTTGAAGTATGCGGTATTCTTTCCAACGTTTTCGTGGCTCGTCACCGTAATGTTAGAGGGCAGGAATTTGGGTTTGTTAGGTACGTAAATGTGAAAAACAAGTTTAAACTCTCACAGGCCCTTAATAATGTGTGGATTGGGGAACATAAGGTTTGGGCTAGAGAGGCGCGGTACGACAGATTCGAGCGTTTTGATTCTGTTGCTGTTACTAGGAAGGACGCTGTGAGGAAGGCGTAGGTGGGGGTTAGCCAGTTTCGGGATCGGAAGGCAGAGGGAGACAAGGCATACACGTTGGCGAAGACGGCGTTAGAGAATCAGCGCGGTGGAGCAAGTGTGGTTCAAATTGGAAACATGGAAGTTCCGGTAGGTGGTGGCGGTAAGAAAATGAAGGTTGGGAAGGCGTTTGATGGGGACGCTGGTGCGACAGCGGCGGCGCGGGAGGAGGGGAAAGGGAACGACGGGATGGTGGCGGTCGGGGAGGCAGCAGGCGGGAGGATGTCTCAGCAATACGAGAAGGGGAAGGCGAAGGAGCTGGCACACGCTGCTGCAGCTGCTGTTCTGAGCGACCTCCCTTTCCATTTTGTTTCGGTGTACAACTCCGATGTTGAGGATAGTGATGAGCAAAACCGCAAGTGTACGGTTTTACCGAAGTAGTAAAAATAGAGTATCGTTCCGACAGGGAGTTATG
>Ga0315915_1008627_pt1 | contig 11850 bp, 8 predicted proteins | sample MpolbnodulesMG_FD_207738 | JGI IMG/M metagenome (GOLD analysis project Ga0315915, IMG submission 207738) | Medicago polymorpha root nodule microbial communities from Los Angeles, California, United States - branched nodules | ecosystem: Host-associated > Plants > Roots > Nodule | place: USA... | reverse complement strand
TGAGAGACGTTGAGAATTTAGCCGTTACATCAACGTGTCTTGCTTTGAAACTTTGATTCTTCACCCTTGATCTTTTGCCTGATTTGATAGTTGTCCTATAAAGAACTTAATTCAAATCCATTCCAGAACAAAAGGAACAACGTCTGCAGCAATGTTACTGTTATCTTTGTCTTGTTGTAAAGACAAAGATTGCAGAGATGGTGGTTGCAGAGTTCGTGGTTGTACACTTCGTACAATGTCCTTTGTCAACTCTGGTGAAGTAGCTTCTGACGAGATGTGCTTCTGATGACCAGTGCTTCTGATGATCTTGCTTCTGATGACGTGTCTTCAGGAGCTCTTCTTCAGATGCATTCTTCAGACGCAATTCTTCAGACTCATTCTTCCAGATGCTTTAAGCTTCAAATAAATTCCTTTGCTCTTGAACTTGTTCAACCATAATCTTTATGGATAGTACTTTGATTATGGATCCTGTACACTTGAACAAATTGTTTAGCATATCCAATTGATTATTTTTAATACCTTATTATTGTCAAAACTCAATAGGTGACTTGTGAAACACCCTTTGTTCCAATAGGGTAATCATAATTTATGAATTAGAGACAATTTGGATGTTGATGAGTGTCCACATTAATGATTTTTGTATGATTAGTATATTGATTTTTTTTTTTTGTTCTTGTTATTACTTTCCCTTACTTTTGATATACTTTCTTTTTCTTTCCTTTGTTATGAGTCACTAAAACCATTTTCATGTGTATTTTGGTTTCTGGTGTTAAGCCACTAAAACTATTTTATGTTTTGCTGATTCTATTTCTTGCAAATTGCTGCTATTGTCGTCAAGACTGTTGTCTACTGTTTAAAACTGTTGTGGTTTTTTCTTATGATTTAAAAATGTGTTTAAAAATGTGTCGTGTATTTTTGTTTTTGTTAGCTATGTGTAAAAATGTCAATTATTTTGATGCTGATGTTTCTAGATTGACTTTTGGTATAAAAAGAAATAACAAAAAATTAATTCAAAATTGTGTTTCTTGTGTGTTGTATGCATACTACTTATTGTTAATGTGTTTCATTCTTTTATGGTTAGTGGATTTTTGGTTTAATTTTTATACGACATTATTGGTTGCAAGTTAGATATTACTTTTGGAAGCTCCTAGAGCTACTACTAAGTAGAGAAGATCTTTTCCAACTCAAATAAATTGTAGGACTTAGATGACTCCGCTCCCATCTTCGAAAAACAGTGTGTGCTTGTTCCACCACCACTCGAACCTTGTATGCATGTTTTCCCTTTGTCAAGAAGTGTTTGTTTTAGGAACAAGTTAGTGAAAATCTTAACCTTAAATGTGATAGATCTTGTTATTTTTCTATAGAAGAGTAAACCAAGAGTGTCGAAGACTACCGAGAACTCATCGAACTCTAAGTGCAAGTGGTAGTGATTAATATGATTGTTAGGGGTAGGGTAATAGATACCGCTAATATGATCAGATGGCTAACTATTTAATATCAGAGTACGCAGCGGAAACATGACATTTTTTTTAATTGACATTAGACGTCTTATTCTATTCTTAAATTTTCCTTAATGGTAATTATTTATTCAAGTGACTACTTTACATTAGTTTTTCACCCTTTGAAAAATCATTTAATATTCTGGCTGAAATTTATTTACTTTTCTTAAATGTGAATTGTTTTACAAAAGATGTTTTGTTATCTCTACTACAATCTTTTACTCTTGTCTAGTTTCGATGACGAAATTATTTTTAGGTGGGTAGAATGTAAGATCTTAGATTTTTTTTAAACGTATACATACATGTTTATTCTATCTATGTTTAAGTCTATTTTATAAACAGTGAACTTCACCTTTTTGAAAATTTTTAGTTTCGAGGACGAAACTATTTTAAGGGGTAATAATGTAACATCCCCAATATTCATAGACATAATGTCTTGGATTGAATTTCGGAACGTTACAATCACCAAGATATGAGACGAAGAATTTGGCACCCTTGATGTGTTTTTCAGATTTATGGAGTTTTCGTTTCTTGGTTTTTGGTTTTTAATAAAAACAAAAAATGGTTTAAAGGTTGTTGGACCGAAGATCTCGTGTTGTTGACTTTTGGGCCCTTTTGGTGCATTTGTTATACCGACCCCTTATAAAGCACATATTACTATATACACCCCCAAACTGCATGCATGGGTCTTATGTCGCCGCATCCCGGGCATACGCCTAAGGTCGGTCCTGATAAATATTTACCCTATGGCTAAGCCATGGTTGAAGTACAATAAATCATGTTACATATAAAATCCTTAAGAAATCTACCAGGATTATTTTAAACAAGGTCGACACAAGCTACATGGTTGGAAATGTAATCGAAAGAATCATCCATATTTAGTTTGACAATGTTACTCAAATGAAGCCGCAATTGAATATTAATTTATAATGTGCTCCATTCGATAAATATGAGATGAGACGACTTATTTTTGTCGTGATAGTTTTGGCTTGGCTCGAGATGTAATGCTTTGTGGAATAAGGGAAAAGAGTTATGTGAGAAAATATAAAAGAATTGTTGTCCTTCGAAAGGATTCAAATGGCAACTTCAAAGAAAAAACTCCAAGGCAGGTCAATGTTAAAAATATTAAGCTCAAAAGGGTTCAAAAATACATTTTTATTAGCTAGTATTGAATAAATTGTCACAGTTATCCTTATTGATAATATAAAACCATGAGTTAGACACATCACGACACATCCGTAAAATATGAAAAAAGAGTTTTAGAATGGACATTGCATCTAGTACAAATATTAGTATTGGTCATGAGCCTCTTAAGAAAACAAAAAAGTTGATTTTTTAAGGGCATTCCCACTTCTAAGCATGATAAGAAAATTTTGGATTTGATTCACTTAGTAGCACTGAGGTCAATGATACGATGAAAAGTTGATTTAATAGAGAACCAACCACTTTAGGTTCCATTCCATCAAGGAAAGGCAATTTGTCCAATAGTACATGCTTTTACACAATTTAGTTTTTATAAAAAATGGAAATGATAAGGAACTTCTTAATGGTGTTTTAAGTTCCGTTAAAATCAAACAATGGTACGTGAAGGTTGGGAATATCTCGAGGATAACATCAGTCACACAATGGACTAGAGAAAAGCAGCAAAGGATCCAAGGATTGTGCCATAAATAGACCTGATGTTCATTTCTGATAACCCAAGTTGTATCGTACGGAAGTTTGTTACAACTACTAACAATGGATCTCTAAATATGCGAAGATCTCTAAATACGTGGAGATTTCGTTGCAAGTTATATTAAGGACGAGATTAAATCCACATCTATGCCCATGACATAAGATTTAAAACTATATAACATTTTGATCCATAATAAGAGACCAACTGATAAGTGCCCATAATAGGTTATTTTCAATGACGACTATTAACTTGTTTTACAAGTTATTTAATCAGAAAACCTCTAGTTTATTGTAAATACACATATTATTATAATCACATGCCAAAATGCTATTGTGATTTTTTTTCCTATGTCACTTTACATTGTTTTGACAATATTACAAGCAAAGAAGGGATTTGGACAGAAGTACGTTTGTTGAACGAACAAAACAAGAGTGAAGGCGAGCGATTTCAAAGAGTTACAGGGATAAAAGTTAGAGTACATTGACTACGCGAGCACATTTTGCCCAACAAACTACAACGGTTCAGTGAATGTCGCAGACCAACTGACTTTTCTCTCCATACTCCAAGTGAAGAAAAATTGGTTCACTGGGCGAGCATGAATTATCCAAGTGAACAAACACTTTGTGTACTTATATAAATAGACTTGTACCCAGATTTTTAGTCATAAGTGTTGGGTTTCAAGTCCGAGTAAGTTTTAAGTTCCACCAATGGGAAGCTTTCGAGCTTGGATTTAAGCTTGTGGATGCATTAACATAATTTATCTTCTCCTTGTTGGTTATGCCACTCGTGGGTAACTAAACTCTCTTTGTGTTGGGGATTAGATTAAAGTAGCTAGAATTTAATGTATTACTCTTAATCTGGTTGACTGTATATGATGTATGCATTCAATATAATCTTTGATTTATATCTGTTTGCAATGGTTTTGCCGATGTGCAATCCATAAACGATATTTTGATTCAGCAAGTTCAAGACATTGACTTGTTACCTAAGATACGTGGTTTAAATCACGTATAAATGCTAATTGCTAGACACATGGTTAGATTTATATTCATATTTAAACTATCCAATCATATGCCATCAGATCAATCAAATATTTGACTTAGCATCGGAAGTTGATCGATATGGTGGATTTCACGTCGTTTTCCATACATGAAAAACGTACAATGACAGATATACGGAGTTATATTTGAAACATAGAAAGTGTACAATCGATTAAGATTAACAGTCCAATGAATAGTTATCTAAGTTTGATCCCGATAAAACTTTCTCTATTATGCTAAACTTTTACTTATCAACCTATTACCAAAACAAATTTTACTTAAAACTAGTTTAGAAATCATGTAAACTTGAGAACAAATCGAATTAAAATGATGTATTTGTGGTCCAATACAATTCATTGATAGAACGTAAAATCCTTCTTATCGTCGACTAAACTTCATCACGCAATTGAGATCCATTAAGCAGAATTTGTAAGAGTCCATCACTCGCTTCTTTGAGTTTACAAATGGTCAGAATCTGGAATGCTCATTATAGGATTTGAAACGTGACATCTTAATTCACAGGTGGAGGATTAACGGAATAACTATTTGTTTCCTCCAATGTCTTCTAATAATCATAACCCCGTCGATATTCTTCTTATTTTTAAAGCTTTAATAAAGTTTTGATAAATCTATGTTATTCAAAGAGATTCAGAATGAATATTTGAAAATAATTCGAGTAGACAAGAAAGGATCAAAGTTGCTTCTTTTCTATTTTTTATCCTTGGAGTGACACATTGTGGAATGACTTTTGTCTTGCTCGTGGCTACTTTTACTCGTTTTTATTGTATAAGGAATCCAATAAATATTAATTTAGACACACCAAAAACACATTTAATTGGATTCATTTTTAAATTGAATTTTCTCATTCATTCAAACGAAGTCCTTGAATGTTGCAAATGGTTTAATTTTGACTTTCATCTGACCACAAAATCATCAATGTATACTTGCATAAAATCACAAATAAAGTCATGGAAAATCATTCATTGCTTCTTGGTATCTAACCCATCCACTATTCAATCCAAATGACATTATATTCCATTCGAAATTTCCAGGGGAACCAGTACATCTAAATGCGGTTTTAGATACATCTTATTCTACAGCAGCAGTTTGATCATATCCAACCACTAAACTTATTATTTCTTTCCCAAAGGCGATAATTACTAACATATAGATTACTTGCATACGATATTCATCCTTATGAGCGGCAACATCAAAATCTATAAATTTTATACATACTCCTTATTATCTAATTTTCTTTATAACAAGTACTACCTTTAAGATCCAATCAACATACATTACAGTTCAAATGAAGTTAGATTCAAGTAGTCTTTTAATATTTCCTTTAATCTCTACAGCAACTTCGGGTGTGGATCTTCTTGGTCCTTGCTCGATTGACCTTTCTCCAGGCTTCAAAGGTGGTTTGAGCTCCGCTGTTTCTTTTTTATCTAACCTTAATATGTCTTTATAATCACAAGAGAAACAATATTTGAAATCTTGAAGGATTTGAATGATTTATTTCTTGATATCTCTGTCCAATATTAAACTTATATATGCCTGAAAATAATTTTAGTTTTCCTCTTTCACGACATGTTTCGTTGACATAATCGTTGCATGCAGCTCCATTACAACGGTGTTCCACCCATTATCCTCATTGCGGCTAGTGGCGCTAAAAACATTAAATATATGATTTTTGCATCATTATCCAGTCTCACTCTGCCTTGACTGAGTTTTAGGTCACTATCACCTACATAATGGGTTAATGGGTTTGAGAAATAATCAGTTTCCCTCACTCGACTACTTCAACATCGCATAACCTTCCCTAGATTGGAAGGTTCCTCGTATGAAGTCCAATCACCTATTTGTTGAGGTCGCTTACACGATAATTATTGTTAGAAAAGCAATTGACACCATCATTATGTATTAAAATAACATTAATACCATATTGTAAATTCAGTTTGAAATTGTGGTAGGTAGTACGACAGTTTCCACAATCGGAAACAACCCTTAAATTTTCAAAAATTTCATTGTTTCCCTCAGAGCTTTCATGGCAAACTTATAAAACAAATTTTGTTTAGTTGTTGCATGAATCCTATCACCACCTGAATCCAATAAAATTGCTTCAACAGAAAAACAAAATAGCTGGTCTATTAAAACTTGGCATCTTTTATAAACGAATGACTTTAACCTTCCACGAAGATTGTTTGCCATGTTTTAGTGGAAAAAACTTCAACACATACCTCTTTTTTGTAGCAAACAAAACTTTAATGTACCAACTATCCACAACTGCCTATGAGAAAGTTGATATGAGAATTATTTTTTTGAGGCGGGGTTTGATGAATGTTTTAAAACTCATGATTATTTTCAAAATATCAATATTAATGTAGCGTTTTATTTATAAAAATTAACGATATTCATTTATTCAAACTGCAAATAATGGATACAATACAAATCCAAAGCCGCTATATTGATGCAATACAAATCCAAAGTCGCTAAAAACAAAAGGATAAATCTCTGAAGAAACTTACAACATCCATGTTGATAGCACAAAACGACATAGTACATGTGCCTACAAATATAATTATATTCAAGCCTCCAACATACCAATGTTTTCATATCTGCAATGTTGACGATGCAAAGTCATTGATTGAATGCACTTGAGAAAAACTAATATTTCAACCTGAATCAAATAAACATCACACTAAGACAAAATATAAAAAACGCACCACACAAAGACGATAAATCAAAATAAACAAAGTCGCGTTAGACGATGAAATCACCAAAAGAAACGTCATAATAACTTGATTTTTTTATTCGCAAATTAATTATTAGGCATATAAAATCAAGAAGATTATGAAGTCAAATGAGGTTAACAATGAAATTTTGGAGATTGATTTTCTTATAATTGTAGTAGATTAACCGAGGTTAATTATATATTTTTGCTGGAAATTGATCTTCTTACAGTAATAATAAATTAACTAAGATTAACTATTAAATTTTGTTGGAGATTGATTTTTTTAGAATAGTAGTAGTAGTTCTGTGTAAAGAAAATAGTAGTGCATTCATAGTATATCAATTTTTTTTTTTAGTAAAGTTCATTCACAGTATCTCATATCATCTCCTTCTCCTTAAAAATAAAAAGTATATCTTGTCATATGATCATATTTTGTAACCAAAAAAAGATCATATGATCATATATTTGCACCCCACATGATTCCGCCTGCTTGAAAAGCACGCGCAGAAAATATGGCGTGCAGTTTACAGAAGAGAGAAAATACAACTGGGCTTAGGCCCTATTTAATTTAATTTAATGAAAAAGAATTCAAAATGAAAATAAAGCCGTTGATGAGATAATCATAGGGCGGAGATTAACAATATTTGAATGAACGGTAGAGATTGATTCGTGTCGCTACGTGTGTTAGTGGTAGAAGCGAATATAAAAAAGGGGAAAAGAGAAACAAAAATTTAACATTGGCTTCTCTGCTTTTTCCCACACTCTCTCCCTTGCTAGGGTTTCAGAGTAGCCGCGCTTCACTCAGTTTTCATTCCTTCAAAAACTCGTTCGTTCGCTCGTTCTATCGCCGATTCAACTCGCTTTCTCGCTGTAAGTTTCCCTTCCTTTCGTTGATTTTTTCTTCATTATTGCTATGTTCCACCGTTGATCCGAGTTCGTTATTTATCTAGGGTTTGATATTTATTGTTTCGTAGGTTGATTTGATTTGTTTGTTTCTGATTACAATTAGATTCAGTTCATTTCGTTAACTATCATTTTTAGGGTTTTTAATTAGTATTTTTATCTAATCGCTACTGTTTAGTATTACTCATTATTGATGCTGGCTGTTTGTTTGGTTGCTGATGAAATGTTGAAAATTGATTTTGACCTAATCCCATTGTATTTTTTGGATATAAAATATTGTTTCGTTTCTGTTTTTTTATCTGCAGTTTCTTTCATTTATTATATTCTTATGGATCTGTTGTCTTTATATTGGTGTGGGGTTTATGGCCAGTGTTGGTCAAATTAGGGTTTACGAGTGGTGTTGGTCTAATTGGGGTTTATGCTTGGTGTTGGTCAAATTGGGGTTTATGAGTGGTATATGTCAAACTATCATTCTTATTGAAATGGCTGTGTTTTTTTTATGTATTGTTGAAATATCATTGATTTTATATTCAATTTGGGGTTTATGATTAATGTTGGTCAAATTGGGGTTTATGGGTGATCTTGGTCAAATTGGGGTTTATGGGTGGTGTTGGTCAAATTGGGAATTTTGAGTGATGTTGGTAATTGGGGAAGTAACTTTCCAAACTCACTTATCCATGAGTAACATTACAAAGAACAGTTCATACTAAATCTTTAATCTTAAACACACGTGGCATAGCTTAAAAAGAAATGAATTGTGGCTGCCCAGAATCAGAACACAGGACAACCATACTCCCGTGGTTTTCCCCCTTTCTGCAGCAAAACATTCAGTGAAGTAAAACCATAAAGATGGTGTCCAATCAAACGAACCTTCAAAGCCAAGGAAATAGTCTCATGATCCTCTGGAAAATGGAAGAATGAAATCCACAACAGTTAATTACAACAACGAAAAAAGAAAATCTCAGTAGCTGCATTAGTAATAGTAATGAGAAGAAGATCGGTAAATTGAGAATCAAGGAATACATTTTTTTTTAACATCTAATCTGAGCTCAAACATTACCCTTCGCATCGAAAGAGAATGATGAAAACATGAAATGAAAAGAATGATTGTTTATCAAAGAGTGAGGTCGGGTCAGAAAATTATACATTAATTAATCAAAAAAACATTAAGGAATACATTATAATTTTGTCAGTTAAGATCTGCAGGAGTGCTTTACTGAGGCAATTGCAATGTTTACTTCCGGGTGCTGTTTGTTAGAGCCAAAAGGTGTGCACCCTCTTTATTTTTGTGAAGTACAAGAAGCTATAACAGCCAAATATACTGCCATGCCGGAACATCCTAATATCCCAAGAAACACCTTGACCACAATTTCTATGTCACTATGAAGAAGCAGCTTGCTTAATGAAACCATTCATTAAGTAGTATTTATATTAATAACCATAATAAGGGAACCGACTATCCAAGTGACGGCGGATATCTGTGATTAAGTATTAGAAGTAAATACTATGTAAGACAACCTACATAACAAAAATGTTAAGTAGTATTTATATTAATAACCATAATGAGGGAACCGACTATCCAAGTGACGGCGGATATCTGTGATTAAGTATTAGAAGTAAATACTATGCAAGACAACCTACATAACAAAAATCTTATTCTAGCAAGTTCTCCAATTCATCAACTTTTCAAGAATTATGGTCAATGGAAGTGCAGAAAAAACTAAATGAAAAATTGAGTCTCGGTCAGAATTTTGATCTGTTTGATCCGTTATATTTACAGCAAATAAAAAAATGTATGCATCTATTATAATTACAGTTTTAAAACAGCATATCTGCGCGCAATGATTCCGAACTTTTTGAACAACTTAGGTAGAAGTACAAATTTGTGTTAACAAAGAAACTATACCATGGTAGAGTTAACATGTGCTCCCATCTTGGTTTTGCTACTAGTGAACTTGAGTAGTGGAACCAAACAAAAGTGAAGCTCAAATGATAGGATCATCTTATCAGCAAACAAAGAAGGGCTTTAGCATAAATCAGTTCTGTTCTAAACAAAAATGAATGCATACACCAAAACAGAAACAACAAAAATGATGCTGCATTGACAGATATTTTTGTTAGAGAACAAATCTATGCTTATGTAACTTCATATTGGTTCTCTACCCCTAAAACAACATATCTTCTGACGAAGCCAAACAGTGCAGTTATGAAAATATACGAGAAATTTCCGTGATATCACAACATGAAAATTTAAACAATGTATTGTTTATAACATGGACATATCCTCAAGTGAAAAGCATTGGAAGATATTTTAGGACCAAAATAACTTGATTAAAATTGATGGCACAGATATCCTACAGATGCAATTATTATGAGCTTCCCAGCCCCAGTAGAGCCACCAATGACCGCAACAAACAAACTAGGAACTATCGCTAAGCAACGAGTTAACATATTCCGAATCCATGGACCAGTAGTAAATCAAGAAATCCCTAAAAGAAGGAAATGATTCATAGGGGGAAAAATAGAAACATCACAAGGTAATGTTGCTTCAAAGTGGACACTGTGCAAGTGAACCTTAGCAGAATTAAGAAAAACTGTTGAACTCAGAGCCCGTGAAGGACACATGTTGCTACTAGTATATTTAATAAAGGATATGACATTGACAGATTGACAGGTATCGTATGTTGAACATAAAAATACCCAACACAATGGTTCATGATAGCATTCATAATTTAATTTGAGGAATTAATGCCATTATAATTGAGGCTCCATACTTTTTTTTTTAAAATAGAGATCACAAATCCTAACTTTAAGTTAAAATCAATTCAAATCGATATCACTCAAACATGTCAAAACCAATTATATATGATTTGAATCACCATTCACTCTCCCTACCGTGAAAACCAACAGATACTAAAGCAAACAAACAAGTTCAGAATATAAAATTTATATCCCAATTTGAACCAGAACTAAGTACAATTTATATCTTATTAAAAGCACACAAATATTAAAAGCACACAAATAATTACAAGGTTAGTAGCAAAAACCAGTAGCACAAAATGAAGAAACTCAGATAAGAACTGATTTTACACAAATTGGTTGACTCAAAATAATGCCAATCACATCAAGGGGTGTTCAACAATAGCAGCTAAGCATAACCATGCAAGCCTCAAGCCTCGGATAAGTGCCAGAGGACTTCAGTCGTATGAGGTTCATATGTGTACCATCTCATCACCAATAGATTAGCACTAGCACAAGCAGAGGACTTCAGTCATGTGAGGTTTCCATCAATTCACTTAACTGAAAATAGGGGACCATTCCAATAAAATCCATTCTATTAACCAAAAACACTCTTCTTCAATGTGCTTGAGGACATCAAATATGGTTGAACATAGAAGTATGAAGTTAAGTAGTGATATTAGTTAGCACATCAAGCAGATAACTCCGAACTGGTTGTAATAGCTAGTTTGTTACCAAGCGATTAGCATTAACCAACCTCAATCCACCATTTTTATCTTCACAATGCTTCATGTGATGAAAAAGGGAAGTAAACTCAGTTGTTAGGTTGGCCCTACAATCATACTTGGGAGGATAATGGAAACAAGGCTCCATGGACTTGGCTCGTTGACAAGGTGGATTTGGGATGGTTTCCCCATATGCCCTGTGCAGAATCCATGGCTTGAAACCTCCAAGACTATGAGCAACATACCCAAAAGTAGACTTGGGGCTTGTAATCAATGCATCGCATAAACTTAGTAGATATATTTCAGTCCATGCTTTAATATTGTGTGTGTCATTATTTGATTTTTGACGCCCTTCGTGACTTGGCTGATAAACTTTTATTACCTCCCCGGTTACAGTTGTATTTGCCTTATAATATAGTCTTCAGCTGCTCACCATATTCGGAATATAGAGAAGCCACTAGAACAGCTTTTGATGTCTGCTTCTTCAAAAAAGATTTTGCTGTCTTCTGCACGTTCAATTCAGGCAACAATTTATGCT
>Ga0315915_1008619_pt1 | contig 11855 bp, 3 predicted proteins | sample MpolbnodulesMG_FD_207738 | JGI IMG/M metagenome (GOLD analysis project Ga0315915, IMG submission 207738) | Medicago polymorpha root nodule microbial communities from Los Angeles, California, United States - branched nodules | ecosystem: Host-associated > Plants > Roots > Nodule | place: USA... | reverse complement strand
AAAGACACAAAGCAATTATACAAGTTCCTTCCACAAACCGGAAGAAGTCTTGTCCCCCTTGCACTTCCAAGGAGAGTTCACTAGAAATGTAATATCTGATTACAATTGCTCACTGCTACAACTAGCAAGAGAATTCAAATTACTCAAGCACAACTGCAAGAGATTTCCTATGCTTCTGAACACAGTCAAGAGACTTCCAATGCTTAAGCACAACTCCAAGAGACTTCTATTGCTCAAGCACACAAGCAAGAGACTTCTATTCAAACAGAATTACAAAGAAATATGTTTGAAGTTGAACACTTGATATACAATCAGTGGTGTTCACAATACAAATCAGATACAAACTCTTTAAGACTCTAGAACTTCTAAGATATGAAAGTTGTTGAGAAATTCTAGGTGAACTTTTGAGCAGAACAATTTCAGCAGAGGTTTGACACTTTAAAATTGTTGTTGAGTCTTGTATATGTGTGTGTCTGCATGTCCAAACAGCAGGTCTTCACTCCTTTATATAGAGGTGTGAAAGATACGTTGGAAATTGCCAGCACATCAAAAAGAGTCGTTTGAAGCTTGACCAAATCACCAATGATCTTTTGCCTGATTTGGTTATTGTCCTATGGAGGATCAATTTCAAATCCATTCCAAGTCTCGAGGAACACTGGTGCAGGCATAGCTGTTTTTCTTGTCTTGTTGTTGATACAAAACAAAGTAGTGGAGATAGTGGTTGTACACTTCGTGCAATTGTCCTTTGTTAACTCTCTCCAACGTAAAAGCATCCAATGCCTTCAAATCCATTTGAATTAGCCGTTGCTTTGTCCTTTCAGTCTTCTGCAATGCTAGACGAGATTAAATCGTTTGAACAGCCTTTTGAAGCTTTAATTCTCTCAGCTTTTGATGATCTTCAGCTCCTGATGAAAACAACTTCTGGTGATGTTGCTTCTGATGACGTCATCTCTTCAGGAGCATTGTGTCTTCAGATGCTTCAAGCTTTCTACATGTTAATTCCATTGCTCTCATTTGTTCTTTTAGAACCTATGCTTTAAAAATAGACACTACATTTTTGTCTTTGGTCCTGCACACTTGAACAAATATTAGCATATCCAATTGACAATTTTTAATACCTTGCTATCATCAAAACTCAAAGGGTAATGTTAAACACATTTTATTCCAACAGATTCTTGATGCTCCACCAAGATCCTTGAGGAAACCAGTGGCGGAGCCCAGAATTTTATAAAGCCTGGGCAAAAAAATTATCGCAAATTCACATGTGACATAATATATTTAAATAGTCATAAATCAAAATAAAAGAGGTTCGTCATTTTTCAACAAAAGTACAATTTGAAATAAGAGAGATAAAATTTAACCTGTCAATAGCGTGCTAAATAAAATTAGGAGGTAAATGCCCTTTTCGAGACCTCTTTGCGCTGAATGTTCGAATAATATCAACATCATCAAGTGACTTGAATATCTCCCGCTTTGGTGATATTTTTATATTTTTATGATTTTATTTAACATGTTTTTATCATTTTTTACTTTGTTTTTGGTTTTTTTAAAAGCAAAATTCAAAACTGATGAAATGGGAGAAATTCTGATTGTTGATTATACATAACCATATTTAAGATTATAAAATCCGACTCACTTAGGATTTTATAATCCGAAAACTCGAGGGTATTTTTGAAAATTTTACAAGGTGCATGAGAATGTCATAGGATGAAAAAAGTAATAGTCTTTTTTTAAAGTGGTTAATGGGCTATTGGGTTGGGCTTGCTACAAAGAAAGTAAGTGCTGAGACCGGGCTAGTGCCCAGGTTAGATGGGGGGTGTATCCACCCATGAGAGAAACCAAACTTACAATTATCCTACATCACCTTAACAATTTAGACCTCAAATCTTACCAGATTTCTTAGAAAAAGTCTTTAATCCAAAGAAGTTGTAGAAAGAAAGGGTTTGGAAACTTTAAATTGTTTTTGTAAATTGATTGTATGAATGAAATAATTACTTGATGGAAGTACATATATACTTGATGGAAGTATATATGTAGGTAAGTATATATGAAATAATTACTTGCAGAACCCCATTTTTCAGAAATCTTATTTGTGAGAAATCATATTCTTGGTATAATGTGATAGGTATCAATGACATTTCAACTACGTTTACATTTCAAAACTACCATCTAAGATGATATTTATATTGTCCAAACAAAAACTTAATGGGATAGGAGATATAACCATATAAAATATAGGAGACAGAAAATAACACACACACAAACTAATTTATTGTTATTTTCTTTGCAATTGTGTTGCTACCAATACCATGACTAAGAAGAAAATAGGTATTACAAAGAAGGTGAGCAAACTCACGAACTCTGCGATATTTCAACCTTTTGCTATAAAATAGGTATTACAAAGAAGGTGAGCAAACTCTCCTATTTAAAAGTCACAAACATTTCCTTTAAAAAAAGTCACAAACATACTTGCATATAATTTTCATAAAAAAAACATATCACTTATAATTGATACAGGTTAGCGCAGTAAGAAAAGCGGATAGATGGACATGGAATACTCGTTTGAATGAAAGTTAATATAATAATTTTGCAAACTCAAAAAATAAAAAGAATATGGGTATAAATCTTAAAATTCAAGGTGTGTAGGTATGCACCTGTAAATGTGAGTGGGTCTACTCATGTGCGTAAGGCCAACTTGGGTAATTGTCTTGTATATGAATGATATATGTTAATCAATTAGATTGTATGGTTGGGTAGTTGCGTCAAATATATCTTTTTTGTTTGGTTGTTTGGGTTTTCTCCTTTCATAGTGTCACAATTAACATATGTAAGTATAGGTAATTTAAAGTCCTCGACACAGACATATCTCACAATGTTTTATCTAGCCTCTTGAAGTAACATCTCCATGTGCATCAAGCCACTAATATTGACATAGAGCAACAAACTATTGACAATTCCTCCATTATTCCGTTGTTATAATTAATTACATTCCCATTTATATTATTTTGTATTAATATAATTGTATGAAAGTCTTAGTAGTATTTCCTAAAAAAAGAAGAAAGTCTCGGTAGTATGTCCTTATGTGCTTACCTCAGTTGTTAGGGATAATGCATAATATATGTAAGGTTTGGGTTTCAAACCCCGGCTACCACCAAAATGAAAGTCATTTTTTTTTTAAATATATTAGAGGAGGTAAATATATATTAACCCTTTATTTTTTTGAAAATTCTATTTATAATATGGGTCTTGTTAACAAGTGTTCTTATGACCCTAGTTAAATTAACCAACAATTTGTAAACTTTTTACAAGTTGACTTGACTACTTTTTATCACTTTCCAACACAAAATTTCTATTTTTGTTCCCTTATCCAATGCCCTAAGGACATTCTTTAACTTTTTCCTTATAATATAGCAAGTAGTTTTTCCCTACTCTTTGATGTATGAATTCTCTCTAAGCTTATGAGTCACACACACTATATATATCAACAAAAATCTAAGGCACAGAATGTTCAAATCCTTGTTATTGAAAAGGGGAAATTAATGGATAAATAAAAATTGAACCTTTTTTTACCTTCATTTTTCAAAATCAATGTCTCTGACGCATGAGTGGTGAAATGAAATCACATAGTATTGTCCTATAATTGTTTCTTTTTATTACTACTATGACTATGATGGAAGGACAGCCCCAAAAATTGACGGATGCATGTTCCATTTAATGCTTTCAGAGATTGTTTAGCAATAGTGCTTTTTCATAAATGTTGAAGACAATGAAAATTTCTTCAAGATATTTCATCTTTGTAAGACTTCTAATTAAGCAAAACATAATAATGCAATTAGCTTCCATGTGGGTCCCAGGGTTTGGAGCAGTTTGCTTGTCAAATCACTGATTGTCCATTAAAAACATCTTAAGATTTTGCTTATCTAGCTTTTGCCATAATTACGCTACAGAAAATTTACTAAACCCCACGGTAGGGATTATGTATTAGAAAACGACAGAATTAAGTCAAAAGATTCACCTTTACAAAAAGGAAAATTCATTTGAATGCAAACCATCCTTTCTTTTTTGAATTATTATTTATATAAGAAAAGAAACCCACTAATCTCGTGTTATTTTATATTTGCTATATTATTTTCATACTATTCCTTGACTTGCAAGGACGATAACACAGTATGGACTTTTTGAATCGGTTTATTTGAACGTATTTAGTAGCATAAACATTCGTGAGATTGTATGAGAGAACTAACGAAAATAGTTAATGAGTTAACAGATAATTTGTTCGCGGTTTATTTTCATAAAATAACTTATTATTTATAAAAAAAAAATTCAATTGTTATAAAAAATAACTTATATATAAGTGACTATCATGATAAACACTATGTTATAAGCAACATATTAAGCAACTTATCTAAATGGAGCATATATATATGAGTTATATAATTGCATAATGCAAGGGACAATTGTGGTCAAATCGTAATTTCCTTTTTTTTATCCTTTAACTCTTTGGTTATGCGAGAACTAGATGGTGGTAATTCAAAATTCGGTTGAAAAAGAAAGTAAAGATCGACATGAAATTGTTTAGAGTAAATAATTATTATTAGTTTTGCAAATTGTAAAGATCAATCAATTTAGTTCCTCAAATTTGCAAAATTACAATTTAGTCTTTTAAATTAAAAAATATCAATCTATAGAAAAGACATATGGAATGATTAATAACTCAAATTGTTTCCTGCATGCTTACATTACAATTTCATAAAACTATATAGAATGAGTTGTTTAAAGAAAAAAATGTGTAAGAGAGAGGGTACGTCCAATTAATGATGAAGTATATGATTGGAAAACAAAGATAGTGATTGATCAATAAGAAAAATGATAGAGTTATAATTATCAAATCATGGGCTCACTCAATACCTAAATGGTTGGTATCAGCTTTATTGAGAAATGTGTTTGAGAAGACAAAAGAAAAAGTCCAAAGTCAGATGAAATAATTTTGCTAAGGCAAAAACAAAAGGTACCAAGTCCTCTCACTATTTTTGTGTCACGGATCTGACACCACTTCTACCTCCTTGTTTTTCTGCATCAGATTCCGTTCTTATCTCTGAACATTTTTCCTTTCAGTTTCTTCCTCACTTCTTCATGTTCTCAAATCCAATTGAATTCAGTGTTTAAGTCCATGCAAATTAAACCCTACACACATTACCACCACTGCTACTTCTTTTTTGTTCTTTATATTGGCACATTCTTTTAACAAAATATAATATAATTTAAACCCTACACATAATTATTATTTGGTTTCTGGTAAATTAAAACATTTTCCACAAGAAACAAAACATTTTATTTCATATCATCATAAATCACTATTGAACAGCAATACAGCCAAATGGCTCAATATAGAAATGGAAATCAAATCAAAGTGAAAAACAACTCTTAATCAAATCTTGCACCCCAAATAAATAATATATCATTTTTTTGTTATAAATTAAATTTTTATTGATTAAGATCCAGATATCAAGGAAAAAGAAAAAGGGAAGCAAGATCTAAAGATAAACCGAAAGATAAAGTATAGATATATTATATACATATATCTCAAACAACTCAATCACATGAATTCGAACCCTCTTTTTGCATTGTATACAAGTATGGTATAGAGCCAAAGAAATGAAAATAAACAAAAGATAAAGCACATAAATTGATGGATTTAAATTTGTTCCACCAGATTATAAAAAGAAAAAAATAATATGATTACTCCACTAATTAACACAAAAGTACCATTTCACCATCCATCTATGATATGATTAAGAAAGAAATAGAGATCCGTACATACAAACATATAGAAAAATAGTGTCTCTTGCTATACATTTCCAGCCCAAAAAAAGAAAGGAAAAGAAAATTAATACGATGATGACAATGATGAACAAGAGTAACAAACCTCTCACCGAGGAAAATAGCAATATTAATTGTTGAAGAACTAAAATAAGAAGTATGAAGATGACAATTTAAGTACACAAATATGAAGCTCCATCTCCTTTTCATCTTCAATATTAGCTATATAGGGTTTCATGAGGTATATACCTCATAATTTCTTATACTTACCGATTTGAAATAGGGTTTGGACCACTTGGAACTTCATGAGCATCAACTCCAAATTCTTTTCCAGCTCCATCCTTTTGTGTTTTGTGTGGGTGCATGTTTGTCGTTGACGACGAGGTTGATTTAGATTCAGTTGATTTGGTAGAAGTCATAGAAGAAGGGTTTGTAGGGTTTGTGGTTGTTGTTGGTTGGTGAGATAAATTGATGATGAGGAGAAGGATGAAAAAAAGTGTGAGGAAGTGAAAGAAATTGAGTGGTTTTGAGATAGGTTGTGAGGTATTAGGTTCAGCCATGCAAATTGAAAGAAAAATCCACCCCCCAATAGCCCACAAGGGTTCAATATCCATCAACCAGCTGCACCAAGGCTAAGAAGGGAGGTGGAAAAGAAAAAAAATGGTAGATAGGGAAATCAAATTTGGTTAGAGAGAGAAAGAGAGAGGGGAAAAAGAAGAGAAGCTTCAACAAAAGTGATTTGATTGGAGGTATTGAAATTCGATGCACAATTGTCCAATAACCAATATTAACCTAATATGAAGTTTTAATATGAAAGGTGTTGGCCATTCATGGCTGAATTTACCAAAATAACCATGTTATATATTAACTATGGCTAACCCTAATGACTGTTTAGTGAAAACAATAACCCTAATTTATGATGAAACGAATAGTTTTGAAATAGTAATATGATATATACCTAGCATTATTGAATTAGTGAATTATTCTCCCATCACTGCTAAAAAAGTACATTATAAAAAAGATATAAAATGTGTGTATAATTATTTCTTACTAAACTTAATTAACTATTTACGAGTTACATTGTATGACATGTGGCATGAATATGTTTTTATAATTAGAAGACGACCCAAATTCTTTTTTTTTAACTTGCTATTCGGCTCAAGTACCGACTAATTCGAAGGGTCAAACCACACAATCCACTTGTGGGGGACCCATTTAAAGGTAGAGCAAAACTCTATATGGATTTGCCCACCAAAATTGACACTAGGAAAAATTAAACCGAAGACCTTGAGAGAATCACGCCTCAAGATTTCAACCCAAATTTCAAGATTCAAAGCCTATGCATAATCCATTGTGTGACCTGTAATCAAGTCTCCACTATCATGTTACGTTCAAAATGTTCCAATCTTCTGTGTGAGGGGTGTGTGCTAAGAGTCACACATTAGATGAGATAAAAGATGAACTCTACTTTATAACTAGAGGTCATCCTCTCCTTACAAGTCGACTTTGTAAGGACGTGTTAGACCCTATATAAAACTTCAAATAGCATCAAAGGCTATCAAGTATTTCCTGGGTTACTAGCTATCGTATAACTGTTATCATATCAATCGAGTCACACTCTAAATGTCTAGTCTTAAGTTTGAGGGGTTCGGAGTCTCATATTAGATGAGATAAGATCAAAAAATGTATTTTTAAATAGTAGTTATCACCTTAAAAGTTAATTTTGTAAAATAAATATAAAACGTAAAGATGGACATTTCCCTTTTATCTCTATTTTAAGTTACTCATTCTATGTTTTTAACGGTGTTCACATTGCACTCTTTGAGCTTAGTGAGAATTGAATTGTAATTAGCCTTATGACTATAAATTACAATTTATTCCTTAAAAACAAACATTTTTTCAACCATTGACTTTGACATTGTGAATAATATTATGACTTTACAATGAGGTCATATTGCAATATTTTTATTTTTTTTTTTATAAGCAAGAGGTGTATTATTAAATGGAGTACAAGGGGTACTCTAACCCATTACAATAACACAAAGATGATGGGGAGTTAACCCCATTACATAATAAGTTATAATTATTGACTACAGTGGCATTCTAAGTCATATTGCAATGTATATTAGGTCACATTTGCTTTATGAAACATTGTTCATATTAATTTCTTAGAATATATGTTCATTTTAACTTGTTGATAAGAATACTAGAGACTTTTGAAATGAGTCGTAGTGATGAATATAAGATAAAATGTTAATAAGAGATAATACATTTTTGGGAATAGTAAAAATAGTTATTTTATCATTTTCATTGGTTCTGAAAATGCAACATGTTCATTTCCATAATTTATTTTCTGCTTATTTTGACAAGTAAAACTAACACAAAATTTTAAAAATAAATAATATTTTCCTGATATAAACAGATTCTTTATGTACAATTTCATAAGGGGACAAACATAAAATGAAAATGATATAGTAAAAGAATTTGGAAAGATTGGCACAAGATGGAAAAAAGGAGCAGAATGTGGTAAAGGAAGTGTGCTGGCTTTTTCTTGCTTTGGCTGCTTGCTCAAGAAATCTTTCTTTGACTTGGAGAACCATAAGAAAAAGAAAAATATAGATTATATTCTCAAATGCTTCTCCTTTTTCCCATGCAACACAAGGTTTCAAAACCCTCCTTTTTGGCGCGTGAGTCACAAAATATATAATATTTCACATAGTTATATTTTAATAGTATGTACAATTAATTCTTATACCATTTCCTCAAAGAAATTAGACATAACCTTGCTTTTCAAATAGTCAAAAAAGAAACTTATGTTGGTTGCCCTATTAGTTATTAGTAGTATTTTTAAAACAAAATTAGAAAAGAAAAGGAATCTTCAGAAAGCATATTAGACACGCAATATTTGTACAAAGTCACAAACAACAGATGGTTTGAAAACATTGATCAGAAATAAAGGAGTGTTCCACGGAATTGGAAAAGGAATAGTATTGTTACGTTTAAGATTCGAAGAACCTAGATGTTTCCAAAACTAAAATTTATATCACCCTTGTTCTTTTTGTTCTTTTCACATTGAGAAGGAAAGGCATTGTTTTCACATTTCCTAAAATACCAAAAGTATATGAAAATGAGGTCTTGTTCAAATTAGTGCACTTTGAGAGACAAGGAAATGATTCAATTTATGTAAGTAATAATTATAATAACTGATTAGTATGATGGTATTGGCTTAATATCTCTCCTCTTTAGGTCTCTCTTAAAGTCTCATATTCTATTATTTTCTTATGCCAATTTCGGTGAAGTATGCAATGCTAACCAACAAAAAAAAAACATGCACCATAATGTAAAGTTATTTTACACTAACAGCCAATCATAACCGCTCAATTTAGTACATTATTATGATGTCACTTTGTATTTGTAAGTGAGGATCTCCAAAACGACTCTCACGTGTGGGGCCTATGGGTCGGAAATTTTTCCCCACAGGGTGGAGAGGGGAGAATGTCCTCTCAAAGATGGATCGGGGACACGAATAGGGATCATATCCCCCGTCCAGCTGGGACCCTGTACCTTAGTATTTTACAAAAATAAATAATTATATGTATATATTCAAGTTTATATATGACATATTTATTTGTTTTTTCACATAATGTGTATAAATTTCTTTTATATGTAATGTTTAATAATGTCTTAATTTTTTTTATTTGTTCTATGATTAAATTTTGTATTTTTTTGCTATGAATTTGATTGAGTATATTAAAAAATTAATTATTATTTTTATGTTGATGGGGTCTTTTTTATGATGATGGGGTCTTCGTGAAGATCCATAGGGATGGGGAAAATTTGTAGTTTGTCAGGGGCGTTACTTGTGGGAAAAATAACAGTCCATGGCAAACATGAACTTGCGGAGGGTTGAGCGAGGGACAGGATCCCTTGCAAAAACACTTGTCGCAAATGATTTCTGAGGGATATAACCTCTATCAAATATGTGATGGTCTGACCCCTGGCATAGGCCTCATCAAAAAGTGAGGGGTGCTTCTGAGATAACTCCTGTCACAAGGGTTCATCAAATTGACACACTTCAGACAGATGTGATATCATGTCGGTTTGATGAACTAGTTTTGCGAGGGCCTTGTCCCAGTCAATTTTTTAAAAAAAAAAAATCAATTTTAAAATATGAATTTAGATTTTTTAATTAAATTTAAAACTGATTATTAAACTGAAATGAAATAAATATGAATATCAAATATTTATAAAAAAAATGAATTTATTTTTTAATTAAAATGAATTTTGTTTTTTTAATTTATTTATACAACAAACTAACACTTAAAAAACCTATTTCAAGTTTAACTAATTAACAATGTTGCCTATGATGATATAATCCAACTTGTTTAAAAGAAAGAGAAAAAAAACTAGTTAACAATGTTTAAAAATGACGGTTAGTTAAAATAGAGCTTAAAAGATTTTCAATGATGGCCAAAAAGAGTTCTGACGCGGTGGCAAACAAGATCCGGTGTAGTGTCATTGATCAGGGCCGTTTTTGGGCAAGCACAAAGAGCTCTACATAGTCGGACCTCCAATTTACGGAGACCTCAATTAGTTGTAAGGATATGAGTTATAATTGTTGGGATGTAGGATACTATTTTTTTTTGTTATGTAAGTCCAAATAAAACACTTATTATTTGACAAAAATAAAGAATAAATAGACAAGTTAGGTCAAACCCACACATCTATCAACAAAAAAATCTCATTAATTTTTTTATTAGGGACCATTTTTAATATTAGTACCGAGCCTCCAATTTTATTGGAACGGGCCTGTCATTGATGAACACTCCATGAAATACAAATAGAACTTAAAAATTTGTACAAAAGAATTAAAAATAAAACGATTTTTCTAACTGTAAATTAAGATTTTTCTGTTACAATTGTAAATTAAGATGAATGAAGACTAAAAAATGAGTTTTTTTTTTCTTTCTTTCTAACATTAAATAATAAATAAATATGGATTACAAGTTTATACGAATGGAGCTTAACAATATTTATGATGAATGAACACTGGAAAAAATGATTTTTTTCTCTTACGGTTAATAAAAAAAGGGTTAATAGTGCTTTTGCGCCCTCTAATATAGTGCACTTTTGGTTTTTCCTCGTGTAATTTTTTTTTAGATTCCCCCCTTGAAAAATGAAGATTCTTCAGGATTGTCCCCCGACCCCATTGAGTCAGCATAATCTCCTACGTGGTAGTGACGTGTCATTTTCTTTTTCTTTTTCATTTTTTTTCGATGCCATGCGTGTAAATAAATGTCCACGTCATTTATAATTAAAAAAAAAGTTGAAAAATTTAAAATTACAAAAAAATGTTTTTGATTAACTATTTTAAAAAACAAAATCAGAAATCCTTAAATACAAAAAATTATCTAATTCTTCTCTTCTCCTCTTGAACCAGATCGAATTCTTCTCTTCTTCGTTTTTTTTCTCTTCTCTCCTTCGTCCGTTCCTTTTTCTTCCTCTTTGTTCCAAAAATCGAATTCTTGTCCATAATTCGAATTGGTTAGTGCTTGTCCAGAATTTAGGGTTTGTGAAATGGGAGTAAGCAAAGCATCTTTTGTTGGGGTATCTAATGGAAGATACTCACCCAAATGTTGGTGCAATGAGTTCATGAAAGTGTGGGTATCAAACACAGTGAAAAATCCAAAGAGGAAATTTTGGAGATGCAGAAATTATTGGGAGGTAAGTGATTTCGATTTGGTTATTGTATAATTAGCAAAATATTCCTTTTAATGTAAACAACCTGAATTGGTTTTTTGTAGAATGATGACCACTGTAATTTGTATATATGGGACGATGAACTTTGACTCACCTAGAGTAAGAAGCTTGCTTCAAAGAATTGCAGAAAAAACCATGAGGCTGAAGGTAGCTGTAGCAAGAAGTGTGTACTGTTGTCTCCAGCAACATTGAAATTCTATCTTCAAATGTTGAAGTTGGGTGCAAGAAGTGTGTATTGTTGTCTGAACACCTAAGGGAATTTGACAAGGACATTG